>SDBU01003455.1_pt1 | contig 20063 bp, 24 predicted proteins | sample 2277071 | NCBI WGS metagenome assembly SDBU01 (sample SAMN10397929, study PRJNA504765) | marine sediment metagenome | isolation source: marine sediment core GS08_GC12, 126 cmbsf | place: Arctic Ocean: Gakkel Ridge, Loki's castle | collected 2008
CTTTGGAGGATCGTGCTAAAAGTGGTAGGGATACGATCAATGATCTACAACAGGATATATTTGATCTACAACATAATTTAGACCAAAGATTATTTGAAGATAAGGTAGAAAATTTTGAGTTAGAAAAAAAATCCGCAGCCTTTTTACGTCGTAGTAATAAATTACGTCTTGAAGCAATTAAAAAATTCGGAAAAGGACAAAAAGAACAAGCAGAAGCCTTACTTGCTTCTAGTTTAGCTAATGCACGAAGCGCAGAAGCGGCCGGTAAAGAAGCCAAAGATGCTAGAGCCGTAGATAGAGCGCGTAAATCCGGAGTAAAAACAAGTCGTACACGAATTGGCTTACTAAAACAAGAAGTTCAAGAAACACAATCTCTCTTAAATTTAGATAAAGAACGCTTGCAAAATCTTAAGGATTTTGAAAAACGCCCACAAACTAAACAAGAAGCAATTATTGAAAAAGTTACTGGCTTTGATATCAGAGATATTCGGCAAGTCAAAGATGCACAAACAGCCTATGTTGGGTTAAAAGAAAGTGCTAGTGAATTAGAAAGGAAAATAGCAAGTTTACCTGGTTTACAAAAAACGTATAATGACGCTGTCGCTAGATCGCCAGATATTTTCAAAAATATTCTCGGTGAATTAGACAAAATTCTTGAAAGACAACAACATTTGACTTTTGGTGGCATTTTTACCAATGAGAAAACTAAACAATTGCAGCAAGCATTCGATTTAATCGGACAAGCTGCCAAAATAGCCACAGAAGAAGCACAGGATTTTACTGACCCTGAAAAATTTCAATCAGCAATAGAAATATTGTCTCAAATGGAAGAAGCTTTTCGTGCTACTGGCCGCATAGACCTTGCAACAGGGTTGCGACAGTTTATCGACAACCTAAAACAAGTAAGAGACGTTGGACAAGTACTTCCTCCTCTGGAGGAAGATAAAAGATTATTAGATACATTGAGAGAAAAAAGAGAGGATGTTGATGGTGCTTTCAAAACTGTACCTGCCGCTGCTCAAGGCGCCGCGTCAGGCGTTAATAGTTCAATGAAATCAACACTCCCAAGTCTGAAAGCTGTTGAGACACAAGCCAACGCAACCGCAGCAGCTATAGCTGCAATTGGCGCAGTAGGTGGTGATGGTGCTTCATTGGCACATTATGGCAAAGCAATATACCGTCAACATGGAGGCCGTGGTGCTGATACTACACCTATTTACGCTCAAGATGGAGAGTTCATTGTAAATAAAAAATCAACGAACAGGTTCTTTTCACAATTGGAGGCTATGAATGCTGGGGTAACACCACAATTCAAATCAGATGGTGGTCAAGTGACCAATGTTGGTGATGTTAATATCAGTGTTAATGGAACTAAATCGCCGGAACAAACTGCGCGTTCAACAGTGAATGCTCTCCGACGAGAATTTCGTCGTAACTCTTCAAAACTCTAACTGGGAGATTTTAATGTCTGATAGCTTGCAAATTCGAGATCAATGCCGTGTTAATGTGGATCGTAAACGTCCTACTGATGATAAAATCGGTATGGAAGGTATTTTTGATATTGAACATTTTCGTGCTGGCAAATGTATTCGTAAATTCCGTGAGCACAATCTGATTACCATTGAGGGTAAGAATTACAATCTTGATTCTACTTTCCGTGGCGTCACACAATCGTCTACGTGGTATTTGAGTTTGATTGACAACGCTGGGTACAGTGCAATTGCTGACACAGATACTTACGTCAATATCAATCAGGCCGGCAACGGTTGGGATGAGTTTGAAGCTTACGAGTACGCTGCTAATGGTTTGAAGCGTGTGCCTTGGGTTGAATCTGCTGCTTCTGGTGGTTCGATTTCTAACTCTGCCAGTGTTGGTGTTTTCGATATTGTTGCACCCGGTGGTACTGTTAAAGGCGTCTTCCTTTGTGGCCAACCAGACGGTGGTGCTGCTGCACCTGAGGATCAAGGTGACAATGCTGCTGCTGGTAAGCTTTGGAATGTTACGCTTTTCAGTACAGGTGATGTGGTTGTAATCAATGGTGATCAATTAAAGATTACTTATACAATAAATTCTTAATCAATTAACACTCTAGCCCACAATGGGCTAGAGTGTGATTTTAATATCAGGAGGTTACATATGGCACTTTTAGTTGTCGAAGGTTTTGAAGGTTTCGGTGTAACTACAGGTGCCGCTCCACAACCTGCCGGTGCATTAGCAAGACAGTATACAGTAACAAATGAAGCTGCAATGGATATTGAAACTGGAAGATTGTCCGGTTATAGTCTTGAGTTCGGTAATGCAACTTGTTTAATGAAAACAGGAGCATTAACAGTAGATGATACGTTAATAATTGGTTTTGCTGTTAAAGTTTCAGCGCTTGATAACCCAACATTAGTCGCTTTGTACGACGGTGTAGCTACAGGTGTTCAATTAATAATGACACCTACCGGTGCACTATCCATTTATCGTGGTGGAGCATTGTTAGGAACTTCAAGTCCTGTAATTACAATAGTTGATACTTGGTATTATGTTGAACTCAAAGTAAAATGTAATAATGCAACTGGAACATATGAAGTACGTGTTGGTGGGGCAAATATTCTTAGTGATAGCGGTGTTGATACAAGAGCAGGTGCACATGATTATCATGATCTTGTTAGTTTTGGTATGGCTTTTGGGTTAGGAACAGTAACGTTTGACGACATTTATATTTGTGACAGTTCTGGTGCTGTGAATAATACTTTTCTTGGGAACAGTCGCGTAGTCTCAATTTTGCCAGATGGTGACGACACTGCTGGCTGGAACACAGCATCAGGCGGTAGCAGTCATTACTTAGATGTAGATGAAAATCCAGCTGACGACGACACAACGTATCTTGAAGACAACGCGAGTGGTCACAAGGACTTGTTTGATTACGCTGCTATGCCAGGTAGCTTAGGTAACATACGTGGACTTGCAATTAAGACAATATGCCGTGAAACGGACGCGTCCAGTTTTAGTATTATTATGCCTATAAAATCAAACGTTACTGAAACTGATGATTCATCGCAAGCGATCGGCACAACATCTTATGTGACTAAGGTCAGGGTCAGTGAACTTGATCCTGACACATCAGCACCTTGGGTCGAAGCTGGTGTCAATGCGGCAAAATTTGGAATAAAGACAGGTTAATGGTCCTACGCGCCACACAACAACATGCTGAGATTCTGGCCGCCGGTGACGGTGACGCTAGAGTCACACAACAATATGTTGAGATTTTGACGCTAGGTAGTGGTGACATAAGAGTGACCCGACAACGGGTTGATATTTTAATAGGTGATATTTCAGATGAAGATACAATTGGTTTCTCTGATTCTGTAGAAATTATTTGGAGCCCAGAAGACACAATAGTATACACAGATGATGCACATTTATTGGTTGTTTATAGACAATTAGAAGAAACGATTGGTACAACTGAATCAGTCAGTTATTGGCATAACAACCTAAAAGTTACGGAGACAATTAATTACACAGAGGCGACGGTAGCTCGTTTCCCAATCATTTACGAGTACGATCTCGCTGACACTATTGTCTATACGACTTCGGCTGATTATACAATCATTCCGTTTATTCACGACGTGGCAGATAGTATTGGTTATTTAGAAGTTGCAGACACTAGTTCAAAAGGTAGATCGCCTAACGACACATTTGCCGTTACTGATGCGATCATTGTTGATGCAACTGTAAAAACGCAGGGTTTATTAGATGGTATATTTATTATTGAAGAGATTCTTGTTGCTGGTACTCAATCATTTACTGTTGAAGAGTATATTACTAATGATATTCCGCAATATGAGGGTGACGATCTTTTTTACGACTCTGTAGGTCTTGGCGACAGTGTATTATATGACCATATTGCTCCCCGCCCAATTGAAGAATCAATATTCCTTACAGACAGTATACTTGTTGAACATAACAAGTTATCTGGACAACCGTTGTGGGCTGAAGATACATTAACGTTAACAGAAAATATTGGAAGTCCTGCAGGCGCTGCGGTAGACACAATAGCGTACACTGAGACGTTAATATATCAAAATGATTCTCCAATCATTGACAGTATAGTCTATACAGATACAATTATTGTAATAAAGATATTTATACCAGTCTTAACAGATGATTTTAATATCGGCGATAGTATTGGTTACACGTTAGAGCGTAATGATACGCTTTGCACGTACTCACCATTTGTTGGTTCGACAACCGACTCCGATGCGCCAACTCCGCCGGCAACTACGGCACCAACAATTGTCAATTATGGCAACGTTGAGTTGTCTTATGAGTCAACAACTCTTTTGTTGCGTGGTCCTGAGTTTGGCAATCGCACAATGAAACAATACCAGCGTATTGATCGCAAAACTCGCGGTGGAACTTTAATTGTTTATGCTGACCCAATTTGGCCTAAACAACAACGAATGTTACTGGATTTCTATGCCTTAAACGAAGCAGAAACTCAAGAAGTTATTGATTTTGTTGCACTTAGTCTTGGAAAACAATTTAGTATACGGGACTGGGAAGGTCAAACATGGGTCGGCGTAATACCAGAACCAAACAACGCTGTATTCAGGGATCGTCGAGATATAAATAGTGTTTCTCTTGAAATTATAGTACAAAAATTGTACGTCCTTAGTGTTGAGGACACTTTAGTATACTTAGAAACAATATTAACTACCGAAGTCTCTGACACAATTACATACACTGACACAGCTGTAATTACAGTGTTGGACTGGAAAACATTCACCGAAGCCGAATGGTTAACATTTGGTCGTTTCGAGTGGGAAGCATTCATCGAGGCATAACACATGGCATTTTCAGACTACCGTGGCATAAAGCGTTTACCAGCTGCAACAGGTCCAGCTGGCATTGTTCTGAATGATAACTTCTCAGAACTTGCTGATCGTAGTGGCCCAATATTTTCTGGGGCAGGTGATCCTTCTGTCAATGATGATGAAGCTAACACAATCGGAAATGGATATTTTTATCAATACTCAAAGTGGTTGAATAGTGTAACTAAAGATTTATTTGTGTGTATTGATTCCACACCAACAGCTGCTGTTTGGTACAGACTACATTATGACGGTATTATTGATCCTAATATCAGTAACAGTCTTATTATTGATACTGTACAAGTTGTTTTTCTTCCCGACCAAGCTACTTTCCTTGGTTCAGTGTTTTATGGTGACGGCGGAAGTAATTTAACTGATAATGGCAGTCCAGATGGTAGGTACAATACGTCTGTTGGTATAGGTGCTCTTGCTACTAATACTGAGGGCGACAGTAACAAAGCATTCGGTTACCAAGCATTAGAAGATAACACCCTTGGAGCACGAAACTTAGCTTTTGGATACCATGCGCTAAGAAAAAATATTGATGGTAATAATAATGTTGCATTGGGCGACGAATGTTTGATGGATAACACTGGTGGCGATGAAAATGTTTGTATTGGTAATTTGGCTGGTAACGACATTACAGGCAATGGAAATGTTTGTATTGGTCATCAGGCTGGTGATGGACAGATAGCTATTAATAATAGACTGTATATCCACAATTCAAACACGGCATCGCCATTAATTTATGGTGAATTTGATAATCGACTATTAGTAATAAATGGTGAATTATTGGCCACAGATAAAGTAATATTCACGCAAACTGATGGTGACGAGTATATTGACAGCCTGGCTGATGGTTTTATGGATTATGGGGCAACAACTGCTCACCGTTTTAATAATGATGTTAAAATCCCAAGCGACACCGATAAATTATATCTAGGTGCGTCAGACGATTACACAATTGAATATGACGGCCTTGATGCTGTCCACACAATAACAACAGCCGGTAGTTTTATTTTTGCTGGTGGTTATGTTGGTATTGGTACACCCACCGTGTCAAACCCACTTTATCCCATACACGCTTCAGCAGAAGATGCTAACGACAGTGCTATTACTATTATTGCTGCTTTTGATCATATGGTAACGGGCGGAGCGGCAGGGGCCAACGGTATCGGTTCTGCTTTTATACTTGCCGGGGCAGGTAGTACCGGAACTAGAGCAGGTATGGTACGTTTTGTTGGAATGTTTGATGATGTTACAGCTGGAACACAAAAAGGTGCGTTTAGAATTGATCTAAATCATCATGGTAACTGGGTACTCAATTTTAAGGTAAGTGAAACAGAGACTAATTTATGTGGCGATGTAACACTCCGTGTTGACAATCAAAAAATCTTTTTTGGTGCTGCCGATGATGCTTACATAGAGTTTGACGGTAACTCGATGAATATCGTTGCTAATGCTGTCACAGGTACAGACAACTTAAATTTAACTGCTGATGATATTACTCTCAATGGCGCTGCTATAACAGCAGAAAGCAGAGTCCGTAATATGACAACTGTTAATGCGGCAACATATGATGTATTAGTAACCGATGATATAGTTCATGTCACCTATACAGTAACAGCAGCTGTGACGTCTTTAACATTGATGACTAATCTTCTCCTAGCAGGTAGACACATAACAATCAAAGATGCCGGAGGCAATGCTGCAGCAAATCATATTACAATTGATACTGAAGGTGCTGAGAAGATTGATGGACAAGATACACAAGTTATTATTGCTGATTATGATTCAGTTGATTTGTACACAGACGGAAGTAACTGGTTCATAATCTAGGAGTTAAAAATGTCATACAGAACACAACTGGATATGTGGGATATTGTTCTACCACTTCGTGGTGTTACCGACAACACAGTTGAAATCACTGGAACATTTCGCGTGGTAACAGCGGGAGAGGTTGGAGATTATGCTACGGATTTTGCTGTAGCTAATCAACATATTTATTTTTACATAAATTCGCTTACTGGGTCCGGTGATATTACAATCACTGGAACAAGTATTAACGAAATAACAGGAATAGCAACTGCTTCAGATACAGAGACTGTTACTGTTGATACCGCCGGTGTTTATTATCAATCGGATAAAAAGTGGTGGGAAGTTATTAATATAGATATTCCTGTTGGCATTTCGGCGATTGATTATGATATAGGAATAATAGGTTACGCTGATTTTAATAATCATAAATTCAAGATTTTGGGGTATAGAGCGGATTTTTATACTCAAGGTGTAAGTGCAGATTTGCGATTTATTATTGAGCGTGTAAAGGATAATGGAAGCAAACAATTTGAGATAGTTACTGTTGAAGACATTGGTTTTGATGCAAATAGTGCTAGTAACCAGATTAACGATCATTTACGTACCGGCGGTAATGATAGATCATATAATCCCACGGTCGGTAGTATTATTGGCGATAATCAAATGTTGACGTTAAAACAATTTGATTTTGACAGTTATTTCTCAAGCGAGGAAAATGTTTTTCTTTGTAAAGATTTACACGAAGGTGTAATAATTCGCTTGGAAGGCGAACCAAGTGGCGGTATTTCTAATGTAGATTGGGCATCATTACAAATCAAATTCATGGGGTTAAAATAATGGCTAACGTACTAATTAAAGACGTACCGGTAGGTTGCGAGGAAGCAGTTAAACGATTAGCTATGATTGCGATTGAACGGTTCTTGAAACCCACAATAGAATTTACTGTTGTTGATACTTACCAAGATAGTATTGACAATATCTATGTGGCAAATGATTTGCCTAAAAAGTTTAAGAAAGATAAAGAAGAATGATTAGATTAGCTGCGCCTTACCCAAATATTCAAACGATTTCATTTTTTCCGAATCCTGAATTCGGGGATAGCGAGGCTTTGACAGATAAGGTAGCTGTGCAACGAACCATGACTGGGATATTTCACACGAACGTGAAAACCAGTGACAATAGAAAATTGTTATTCAGGCTGCTGCTTGATCGTGAAAAGGGACGTGAGTTGGAAGCGTTTATTAACTCGTACTTTGCGTCAAAAATACAATTGACAGATCATTTAGGCATAATTTGGGTTGGCCATTTTACAAGCAACCCGTTTGATTTTGAGACATCCACAGGTGAGCGACAAAGTATTCAACTGGAGTTTGAAGGATGCGAAATCTAAACGCAAATGCGTTGGCTAAAATTGCACAACGCTACGGTAATGAGCCTATAATCATTATCGAAGTAGCTTGGACAGACGGCGGTGTCACGAGTTACGCTGACCGTGACATCAACGGCATCAAAGGTAAAATAGTAGTGTTATCTGATATTGATGCTATTGTGTCAACAATAGGAAACTCTGACACGCAAGAAATGAAAATAACCTTGGACGACACGGACGGGTCAATAAAAAATATTATGGATGTTAATGATATTCATAAGCGTGATGTTTGGGTTTACCAATGGTTTGAAGGTTTAAGTTTAGACGATAAATTTTTACTTTTCAAAGGAAAAATAAACTCACCTATAGAATGGTCAGAAGGTGAAAGAACAGTTTCGTTCTCTATATTAACACAACTTGAAGATACAGAAATTGGCTTCTCTGTTGAAGAAGGTAAATTTGAAGACATGCCACAAGAATTGATTGGTCAGCCATGGCCAATGGTTTTTGGGTATTCACGGCGATCAAGGCCGTTAAAAATAACAGCACGACTCGAAGGTATAACTGGCGACGGTATTGGTTGGGCTGATCCAGCAGTCGCGTCCAGATCGACAATTTTCTCCGAATTAGGTAGTTATATTACATATGCTTCTGGCGAAGGGGAAAAGGCCTCACACTTCCAAAAAGCTATTGATTTAGCTGACACATACGTGGCACAAAAAGACACAGAAAGAGATACAATCACTGTGTTATATGGGGAGAAATTTCCACGGGGTACAATAGAAATCCTGGTGGGCGATGTACCTTTAAGTGGGCATTTTGAAGGCAATATCTTTCATATAGATAATACTGTTGGTGGCACTGCCGAGTTTGACCACCCAAATGCTAGTGAATTCTTCCGGTCTGGAAAAGAGTTACCACACCTACAAAACATAATGTATATAAGAAGTGGGGGTGAACCTCTAGGTTATAGATTAGTTAGGGGTACTGTTGGTTGGACGGCATTAATATATGAGATGCAGTATGCAGAAGTTCAAAATAAAATGTCAGGTGACGTTGTTGGTGAAAATATGGGTTATGTTTATCTTAATCCAGGGTCGTCAGTAACTTTGAATGTTGCTGAACCACAAAAATATGTCGTTAGTTTGGTGCCAGGAACTGTAATAAAAGTTGAAGCGCGCGTCAATAAAAATAATCAGAGTTATATGCGTGAAATACCAACAGATTGGTACGGTGTTTATACTGAAACATTTGCCCCTATAACTGTACAAACTATTATAATAACAGACGCATTAAGTAAACGTGTTGATGAGGATATTGAAGACGAGGTCTTTGTCACTTATGAGTCAGATATAGGTCCAAATACTGTAGATATTCTTGAACATATTATCACTGAGTACAGTGATTTTACAATCGATGCCGTTTCCTTTGCACATGTGCGAACACGCATAGAAAATTATCCAAGCAATTTCACTATTTACGAACGAAAAAATATTTTTACTGTTATTCAAGAAATAGCATGGCAAGCACGTTGTTCACTTTACTTAAAAAACGATATTTTTTATATTACATACTTGCCAGAAGAACAAATACCAGTAACAACTATATCTGAAAATGATATTTTAGTTAACACTTTAACATTAAAACACACTCCGACGGAAAGTTTAATAACAAAAATGATTTGTACGTGGACGGCTTCTGGGTTACCAGAAGAGACGTACAAAACAATATTACGCCACAATGTTAAAAAATATGGTACACAAGAACAAACGTATGATTATTATATTTATGACTACGCTGATTATATAATCAAAAGTGCAACATTTTGGTTAATACGCAACTCTAACACCTGGAAGGAATTGGAATTTCAACTGCCATTAACACGTCTTAATTTAGAAACTTTAGATACAATAAATATAGACTTAAATGGTGTTGTTGCAAATACGGCTGTTCCTTCTATAATAAACGCTTCAGACTATGATTCTAAGACAAATACGATTGCGGTACATTGTTGGTGTCCTGTCAAAGCTGGTAGTATGGACCAATATATTTTTGCATACCCGGCAGACGTTGACGAGGCTGCAACATTCCCAACAGATATTGAAGTGCAAGAAGGTTACATTGGTAGTGGTGGTGAAGCTGCCGAAGCAATTGTCACTGATATAGTAAAATTGCCACCAGAATTTAAGAAAAAAAACCCTAATCTTATTACAAGTTTCACATTAGATAGTGTTGATGCTGAACCAATAAAGACTTTTGGAGATGAGTATAACCAACGTGTCAAGATAGATGAAAATGAAAATAGAACACAACAAGACAGCGGGGACAGGACACCTAGTGATGTAGGAAATTCTAGCCCAGGTACCCCTGAAATGCTTGAGAACCCATGGGTACAAGATGAAGCCGAGCCTGGTCCAGATTCACCATCGACTATGGCTGATGAAATTATCCCAGCACAAGACGGTTGGGGTGGTGAAGAGTCAGGCTGGTCAGATTCACCGGAACCTGGCCCGGGGGGCAAGAAAACTACTCCAGATTCTGGACCCGGAAGCAGTGAAAAACAAAATGCTTTAAACGATCTACCTAGTGCTGATAAATCAGAATTTGCAAGTTGTCCTGCGTTAACGATTGCTTGGGTAAGAAATATTAACAGCACATTACCTAACGAAGGGCATGTTGTTTGCGGTTGTAACGGACCATTCCCAGGTAGTGTTTGCACAGCTTCGAGTTCTGATATTGAAACACTTATCTTTAATTGTAATTCTGAACTAGCAGCGTACGAGGCGGAACTCAAAGCCGCCGGAGACCTCGCTAAGGGTGAATGTGGTGGTGACACAATTTGGGACATTCGAGCGATACCTGGCACAGATGATTGTCAAGACACAGGAAATTGTGACGGTCCAATAGCGTATACTAATGTAAGTGAAAGTGGTTATGGTTCAGGGGCATGGTTAGATGGCAGTGACAGCACAACGTGGTACAATGATTAACTGTATACATTTACATATCATTGGCTTAGATAATGGCGACACGCTAAAACGCTGTAAATTAAGAAAACCGTTAGATTGCGATAATTGTGACGATAATAGACATAGTGTTGTTGAAGAGTTAACAGCAACGGCTAAAGCCGTTGTGAAAAATCCAAGATTAGCCCCGCAGTTAACACAGCGTGAACGTTGGGTGCGTTGTAAAAAATGCAAACCACACTACAACAAAAATGGAAGGTGCAACGTATGCAAGTGTTTTCTTGCGGCAAAAATAGCATTGTTGGGGGCACATTGTCCGATAAACAAGTGGTGAGATTCTAACAAGGAGAAACGATGATTTTAACAAGAGAAGAGCGTCGAGCACGTAGAGCCAGGATTCTTGCATTTCTTAAAAGAAGAAAGTGGCTAATTTTTGGAGTTTTAATTGTGGTCGCGGTAGCAGTTGGTGGTTATGTCTATTGGAGCACCTTATGATTGATCGAAAACGCAGACGAAGGAAAGATGTTAAAATCAATGAAGGTGAAGGTGAAAGTGTTGATGCAAAACGTAAGGACAGACGTGAAGGTGTTGATGCAAAACGTAAGGACAGGCGTGGCTTCCGCCTTGACCGTCTTGTGAAGAAGGCCGAAGTTCTCAAACACCGCAAGTGGGTCTTTATGAGCATTGCAGTTATCGTCGTAGCAATCGCGGCCATAATCTTTAAGGTGATGTGATGGACCTAAGCTGGCTCTCTGACATATTTAATGCTATACTCAGTTTTGTGCCACGACCAGTCATTGTGCGTGCAACGCATGGCGGCGTAGCGTGGGTGTTTGGTTATAAAATCAAAGAGCTAAAACCTGGCTGGAGATGGGTGTGGCCACTCACAACAGACCACGAGGTTATTGTTGTGGCGAGGCAAACGCACCAAGTTGCAGAAACGCAACATTTAGAGAGCCTTGACGGAGTACCACTCGCGGTAAGCGCGTTAGTGGTCTACTCAATAAACGACGTGGTCAAGGCTATCGGGCAGAGAAACTACGACGTTGACAGCACGATCAATGACATCACACAGTCTGCTGTTGTGCATGTTTTCAGCCAATATGACTATACACATTTGCAAATGAATCTTTGTACCAAAGTTGAAGATAAGTTGACTGAAATATGCAAACGTGAGTTATTAAAATTCGGTGTCTTGGTACAGCAAGCACGGATAACTGGCTTTTGCAAAGTGGAAATGAAAATGTTATTAGGTATGCCTAACATGGTAGCCGCTTCAGAAGAGTAAAATATTCTTGTTCACGAAGCCTGTCTGTTTGATATATTCTTTCATAATTGTGCCCTTAGCAAACGTTGGTAAACTTTTGCGGTAGTCAAACAATCTTGCAAAGCGTCGTGAGCCTTATTGTTGACAACATTCATTTTGCTGGCCAATGCACCGAGACCAACATGATGATACTCAACTTTGTTGGAACGATGATCGGCAATATCATTTTCAAACAATGCTGCAACCATTGTGTCTCGATAGTGTGGACTGAATAATTGATGGTAAGTTTCGTCCCCGAGCCAATCGATAATAAAAGCCCTATCGAAAGGCCAGTTTGACGCTAGCGGACAAATCTTCTTGTAAACAGGAAGTTTTAACGCTTCAAACCAATCGTCCAACATGTCTGCTGCTGACCACGGATCAACAGCCCTCTTTTGTGCCTCATAAAAATCTAAGTTCGCTATTTTAATAGCATTCTTATCTATGTTGTCAGGCCTCTTTACTTTCATATTCATGTAAAAAGGCATGACATCTTTTGCTGGCTCTATTCTACTGTTAAGCGGCAAAATTGCAATTTGCCACATGTCATTATGTCCAGGCACAAGCCCAGTGGTTTCCACGTCAACAGCACAAAGTAGATTCCCATTTAAGTGTCGCATACCTTTAGCCATTTAAAATCCTAGCCTTTTGATTATATCTTTTTCGACACGTTTGGAGATTATCGAAATCAATGTTTCTTTTGTGATTTCCGGTAGAAAATACTTTTCTACGAGTTCGTCAAAGCTGGCTGTTCTTAATCCATCTTTGATTTCAAATGTTGTTTTTAGTTCCTCCGTGACAACTATTTCGGCATTATTGAGTTCATGTACACGTTGTAAGGTTTTGCAAGACTCTCTTGCTAAAAATTCAGCGTGTGCCTGATTTTGCACATTAACAGGTATACTTATCTTGATATTAAAATCAGCCATTCAGCTTCTCCAATTCTTTAATAATTGCTTGTAATCCTTCCCCGGTACAATTTATTTTGCCACTTAATATTTCAAGTATTTTCTGGACTTCCTCTGCTGTGAGTCCGGCTGCGTGCGAAAGATTATAAGTATTTATTGTTTCAGAAAGTGCTTGAAGACTATCAGTCATCTAGCTTCTCCATTTTAACCTCAATCTTGTCTGCTACACTTACAAAAAGAAATGGGTCGTCTTCGTAGGACTTTTTGTCAAGCTCCATCATTTCATCATCATCATCATCATCATAATCATCGATCTTGTAATATTTCTCAATTAGTTAATGAACTACTGTCATTGTCGCTCGGATTCTCATTTTTACGCCTTTCTACTTCGTTGTCGCCAGCTTCAAGCGTAGCTTTGAGAATAAGCAGTCTTTTTTCTGCTTCCTGTACATTGCTTGTAAGAACAACTAGACGGTTTGTTAGCAGTTTTATGCGTTTCTTGAATCTATTGATTACGGCTTGACACTTTTCATGTTCTTTCATCGACTTCCTCTGTTATTGAAGGTACCAACTCACCATTAAGTGTTGTTGTGTAACACAATACTTGTCTGTTGTGTTACTATTTTCATTGTTTTAGACTCTTTCTTAGCCAAGTTTGCTCAGTTTCGGGATAAGTTTTCCAAACTAATTGCAATAATTCAATAGCGCTGTCGGTAAGTTGACCCTCACTATGTGTAATTTCGCACAAATAAACAATTGTTTCTGCGTGTTCTTTTGAAAGTTTCATTCTGATTCTCCGGCAATAAGTACAACGGCACTTTTTAATCCTAACTTTTTTAACTCTTTCTTCGATAACGTAACTTCGAGTAAAATATCAATTGCCTGTGTTTTTGGTCCATTGTTCCTCCACTTGAGATACAGTGTATCGACAGAATATATAGTGTAAACATGACAAGCATCTGTCGTTACTATTTTCATTGTTTTATTATCTTTTTATGAACAATGTCTGTTTTAAGTATTTTCATCAAGTCGCTGACGCTACTTGGTGCTATATTCTGTGCCACAACTAACACCTTTGAATCTTCGTACCATAACCAACCAACAGTAACACAAATAAACTCGTCTTTTTTGCACCAATCGTCTGCTTCATCAAAATCCATCCAATTACCATTGCTACAATGATCGAACCATTCAACACGGATAATTTTTCTATTGGTGTTTACTTGGCTTTTCATTTTGATCCTCCCAATACTAACGATATTGCACTTTTAAGGCCACAAGTCTGAAGTTCTTTTTCAGACAATTCAATTTGCATTAAAGTGTCAACAATTTGTTCTTTTTTAATTGGTAAGTGTCGCTCGTACCAATGACAAGAATCCCGGTCATAAAATTTTACGACAATGTAGTCGCCAGAAAATATACTTATTTGTTTAGGCAATGGTTCTGAGGTTAAAATTTTCATATTAAACTCCGACCTAGAGTCTCGGCTTGTTTGTTCAAGTCTCTAAGACTGCCACTATTATCGATTACGTGGTCCCAATCATGCCAAGTATCCAGATCGATTTCAGCTAGATCAGTACCTTGTTCCAAACCTGGTCTGATAATGTTAACCAGGATACCACTATTTTCACGAATCTTTTTGGCCTCATTTTTGAAGCGAACGTCAGTATCGATTATAATATCAGCATTATGTCCTTTGACTGCAAAGTTGATCCATACATCAGGATCGACTTCACGCATCTTGTTGCCAACCTCAATCCAAACATCCCTGGGCGATTTTCCAATCAACGGGAGGATTACTTCTTTCTTGTCCCTATTGACTTCGTAATACGCACCTGGCTGTAGGCCGCCCCAAGCGTATAATTGATAGCAAATATCTTTCAATTTGTCTGCGAAAGCAATTTCTTTAATCTTGAGTCCAGGACGCTCGCAACGTAAAAATGTTGTTAAGAACTTTGCGAATGTGTTTTTGCCCGACCCTTTTTTGTATCCTAAACCGATGAAAATCATTTTATCCTCAGTGTTGAAATTATTAGAAAAAGTAACCCAGTTGCAAGACAACATTTACTAAGGTCACTAAATTGTGGGGTAATACCACAGAAGTAATATTCTAAACTAGCAACAGTTGCAAAACAAAATGTAGCACCGATAAACATCCAGATTAAAAATCTCATTTTATTCTTTCAAACGTAAAGAAGTTAACGTGAGAACTATAAGTAGACATGAAATAACGGTGTAGCGCCAAAAGAAAGGTTCGTCTGAAAGTATAAGTAAACAAAAGACATTACCTATTGCTACACCAAATAAAAAGTTAGTTAGTGATTTCATTTTCTTCCCTTATTTTAGAACAATAGTATGAATCGAGTTCAATGATTGTACAATCACGATTGATACGCTTACAAACTCGTAACGTGGTGCCCGAACCACCGAAGGGATCAATGACAGTGCCACCTTCTTTGGTGCTCATTTTGATACAACGCTCAATTAGACCTTCGTGCAGTTGTGTTTTATGCCACTTCCTTCTTTGATGGCTATTTCCTGTCACTCGCGGGAAATCAAAAACGTCGCCCGGTACTCTGCCGCGAGGATCAGCACGCTTGTCACCAGCTTTTTGACGATCAGACTCAACCCTAATGCTGTCAGGATATAGTGGTGCAGCTACGTGCTTCAAACGCAACAACATTCTATGGTTATTACTTAGGTCTCTTGGATCATAGTTGCCAAAGGTGAAAGTCTGGACGCAAGATTTTGCTTGTATACATTTGTATTCGTCGAGCAATTGGTCCACGATTCTACCGACCGTAAAAACATGCTTTGAGTTGTAAGATATCCAAGTTATCTTAGCTTGTTGCGTGAACGCGTACAAACAAGATGCCAACCAAACAGGATAATTTGTTATTCTGTCAACATACTCGTTGTAATCTAACCCTATATTGTCCGGTGGGTCCGCAAAGATACAATCCACTTTCGGTAAATCGGGTAAGACTGTTAAACAATCACCTTGTATTATTTTATAGTTCATTTCCAAAATCCACCTGGATTAAAAAGTTTGTACCATTGTCTACAACGGGAATTTGTCGCGTATATTTTGTACCATTATGTTCAATAACTAATGTGCCAAAACGTTTAACTCTGAATTGACAAGTTCTATGGTGCTTTTTGAGCATTTGCAATGCTTGATCGCGACGTTTTTTATTTTTATATGTACTCCAAACTAACCATTTCTTATAATAACGGCTGAACCATTCAATTTGATATTTTCCCATAACTCCACGCTCCAACTGTTTCTAGTTTCTCGAAATTAGGCAAGTCTTTTATGTTCACGCCAATAAAATAACCGTCTTCCAATGTGACATGTTGACCGAAACCGTTATCAAAAGCGTGAATAAGTCTACGCCTCTGCTCGGAAGTCAAGGAGTCAAGTACTGATTTTATACTCATATCAATGATCTATAGAAATGATTCCGCGTTTTTTACAAGCTGAACATCTACATGGTGGTTGACCACCTTCCTCTTGACTCTTCCAACGGTAGTAGTCTTCGGCACCCATCAAACAATATGGTTCCTGAAAATATCCATTTTTCATTTTACCTTCTTTGCGATTCAAATCTTGCGTTCGGTAAACATAATCTTGAAAACTTTTTAATATTTCATTATCTTCAAGGCCGGTGTCCCACGTCCAATGCGAAAACCAATTGGGACACCAAGTTTCATATCTTTGAAATTTTACAGTGATTTTCAAGTCGGACGTATTTTTGATTTTTTCTGCACATTTAATCTTGAATGTCGGCCACCAGTCCATTTTAGCTTCTAAAATAAGTGCATCAAATGAAACGTCTCTTTGCGGCATCTCATACCAAGAAATGCTATTCAACATTTTACCTTTTGGCAAGCCTTCAGTCATCCAGTCGGGTAGATCACGGTCCTTGTTAGTTATATCTTGTGACCACCTAACACTTACTTGGTAAATTGGGTAAGTTTTCATACTAATGCCTCATTATCAAGTTTAAGTGGCTTAGCGTTTGATTCTTCATTTGTCAAAGATAAATTACCAATATACCATTTCCCCGCGTCAGCCATAGAACGGCCCTTGGGATATTTATGTGGGAGTTCACGTCCCATCTTAATTTGAGACCAAACATGTACTTCGTCAGGAGGTAAATATTCCTGGAAACGTACCCACAACTCTTTGTACGGAATCTTTTTCCCTGGAACGTAGTACGTACATTCACTTATAAACAATTCAAGAGCAGTTTTATTCATTTCACCTGTCTGAATTTTATCCTGCGTATCGACGACAGGGATATTCAACCTATCAACGCATTGTGGTATTTCAAGACCCAATACTGTCGCCATAAATGCAGGAGCTTCTTGTTCCAACTGTTTATACAATAGTTTTCTAGGAATCATGTCGACAGGATCGATAGGCTTAACATAACTCATTGTGATACGAGTGTCGCCTGGAAATACTGGGCATTCTTCATAATTGTTCGCTGTATGTACATAATGCGTCGTATTACGTGCTAGGTAAGGTGTTTTGCCTTTTGTATGAATTGTGATTTCTGGGCTCGTTACCCAATCTTTAAGCCTATTGCGTACTTGTGCACCTTTGCGTAAATCAGTTTCTTGAATAACACAAAGTACAGCATTTTCTAACTCACCGTTGAATGCTTGTTGACTCAACAACGCTGTATCAGCACGTTGGTAGCCTGATTTTGTAATCAAAAGACATAAGGCTTCATGGAAAGTAGATTTGCCGGTGCATTCTTCTTTAGAGTAAAAGAACAAATATGGCAAAGGTTGTTTAGGTTCTTGGAATAATGAAGCTACCCAAACACGAAGGTAGTCGCTGCCATTCATTATACCATTCGCTTGACACCAACCGTTCTCCTTTACAGCATCGTCAAGACCAGAACCAACATGACGTAACACTTTGTCCCAAGTTGGACACACAAATGGTTCTTTTCTACTTGGCACAAACGTGAATTGTACAGCGTTCCTGTTCCAACGTCTATTGCCTGGGTATTCATCTTGAAACGGTTCATTAACAATCATCCAGGATTCAATGATGCATTTTCCTATTGCAAGATCAATTTCTCTATTAGACAAACGCATAGTTTTCAGTGCAGCCCTGATATGTACTAACGGCTCACTGTGCCATAAAGTGCCAGACTTAATAACCCAACCGTGATCGTGTCCTTCACAATCTACTAAGTGTCTGAGTATATTATCAAAATTACCTATCTCTGTCTCTGTTTCTTGTGTGATTTTATTATCAAAGATTTTTTTCCAATGCCCTTTACTGTCTCGCCAACCAGACATATCGGCAGGGTTATCCCTATCAAGTTTTGTAACACTCACTAACAGGCGACCGTCTCTATGTATTTTCAATTGTGTATTCCGCCCACACGTCCATGGCGGTAGCTTCAAATCTGTGCCCAAATATTTGGCTGCGGTAGTGGCGGCTTCTGCTTCATTGAAATGGAAGACGCCTTTGTCATCCTCGACACCGTCAAAAGTTCTCGCCGCTATTTTCAACGATGGAATAGAATTAAAATCACACCGTGTCCAACCTTGGTGGTCAACGTCCCAACTAGGTTTTTCCTGTACGCCAGGAGTGTATCGACGCACGACCCACGCGCCAGTCGGATTGGCTTTGGGGAACATATAACAATTGTGATCTCCGTCGTCTTTGCCTGTCGCAACCGTGTCGAAGATGCCACGTAAACCCAATTCTGAATGAGCTTGTTTTAGGTCGGCGGTATGGGCCACTAACATTTGGTGGTCAGTGTCCCACCACCATTGTGCGTCTGATTCTTTGAGAAAATCTATTAACTTTTTATGGTCATCGTCCAAGTTTGTGCGAGCACGTTGACTTGTGATTTCTTCAAATACAGTTTTAGTCTCATTTTTAACAAAATGCGGAAGATTTTTCCGTCTGGAACCTTTAACAACAGACAAATGATCTCGCCAATTGATTGGAATATCAATTAACACGGAACCTTGTTTAAGAAGTTCAAGGCTACCATCACGCATTTTACGATGCCAGACCCACATATTTTGGCCACAAGCATCTACTTTGCTTGTTAAATCATGCCCAGCTTCCGCGCTCATTTTTCCCAAAATAGCGCGACCCAAGGCGGCATGTTCAGTGTGGGTCTTTGTGGGCACATCGTCAAGAAAGACGTAAAGATGCAGTCCGGAACCACCTGTTGATTGCCGAACTGTTACCCACGGTATATTAGAAGTTGAGTCTTTTATTTCTTGTAATTCTTCTGCAGTGAGAGCGTTAGACGAGTGATCGATTATACTATCAAAGTCGTACGCAACCCACTTGGAAACGCCCTGCTTCCAATTCCAACCTGTCATGCCTATGCCTTCGGCATGGGCGGACAGAACTGCAGCATCATCATCAGGAGCGCCACGGGAGATTAGATGGAGTCGGCGGAGCTGTCCGGAAAGGTGTCCCTGGTAACCGGGAGCTCCCGGGGACTGGGCAGGGCCATCGCCATCAAGCTGGCTTCCCTCGGTTCCAGGGTGGCCATCAACTACCTGACCAGCGAGGAACGGGCCAGGAAGGTGGCTGAGGAGATCGCCAGCAACGGTGGCGAAGCCATTCTGCTGCCCGCCGACGTTGCTGACACCGCCGCGGTGAGAGCGATGACCCGCGAAGTCGTCAAGACGTGGGGAAAGATAGACATCCTCGTCAACAATGCCGGCATCGTCCAGGACAGCCTGCTCCCCCGAATGCCTGACGAAGCCTGGGATAGTGTCATAAACACGAATCTCCGCGGGGCATACCTGTGCACCAAGTTCGCTCTGCGGTCGATGATGAGC
>SDBU01003456.1_pt1 | contig 20061 bp, 20 predicted proteins | sample 2277071 | NCBI WGS metagenome assembly SDBU01 (sample SAMN10397929, study PRJNA504765) | marine sediment metagenome | isolation source: marine sediment core GS08_GC12, 126 cmbsf | place: Arctic Ocean: Gakkel Ridge, Loki's castle | collected 2008
AGCTGAGAAGATCAAAACCCTGGTTTTCAACACGATAAAGGAGGTTCTGGATGAGATGTCGCAGACCTCCACGATCGAGCTTTATTTTGTGCTGGAGTGTGAAGGGGGCTCACTGGCTGGCGTGGGGGCCAGATTTTCATTGATTATCAGCAATGCCATAGGCGTCCTGCTTCAGATCCTGAAATGGGTTGCAAATAGAATATACTCATTCCTGTGCACCCTGGTAAACAAGATAAAATCGATAATGTTTGGCTCCCCGCAAATACCCGAGGAATCGTATGCAGCTCTCCCGGAGGGGCTGCCACAGGCTCTGAGCGTGCAGGTAACGATCTATGCTGCGGGTGGCCTTGGCAAGTCTGGCGTGGAGACCGGTTTCTACGTCGCGCCGAACTGGGCAGCCATTGGGGCGCTGATGGGCAAGGATTGGGGCGACTGGTCTGCATCGATCGGGTTCTACACATCGATTTCCAAGCCTGTGGAAGGGGTGCCGCACGCGAGCGAAATTACCACGACCTCATACTTCCTCGGAGAGATCAAGCAGTGGAGTGAGTGAGAGAGTAAAAACAAATGGAAAATCAGTCGGAATTGGGAAATTCCTCCCATTTTTCATCGTACAATGTATAATTTCTTGTACGATGAAAAAGAAGGATGTGGACACCCACAGGCTGCGAAAAGCCTTTTATATAAGTAGCTCTATTGCTTTTCTCAATATCTAAGCTGAGGAGATTAAAATGGCAGTAGAGGTTAGTGGCGCTGGTCTGCAAGGGATGGACAAGGAGCGTTTGGCTAAGTTGTGGAATGCCTACGAGATGCAGGAGAAAGAGCTGGTTCAGATCAAGTCGAGGATAGGGGAATACGAAACAGCCATCGGCGAGAAGGACATGATGCTCCGGACCTTGAAGGATGCACTCACTGCAAGGGACGAAGAGATTCGCGAGCTGGAGATTAAACACTCGAACCTTGAGAAGGAGTTCGGCGCGGTCGAGCCAAAGCTCGAGGAGCTCCAGAAGACGCTGAATACAGAGAAGGTGAGGTTTTCAAGACTCTACTCCCTATCCGAGGAGCTGGAAGCAGATTTGAAGGAGGCTAGGGCTGCCATCGAGAAGAGGGATTCCTGGTTCAAGGAGAACATTGACATTCTTAGAGGATTCAGCAGGGCCCTGAGCGCCCGTGAAAAGATATTGGACTTGGGCAGAAAGTCGAAATCCTCGGAATCCAAGAAGTAAGGGGGGAAAACCGCAATATTTAATAATGGGTTTTGCATGCATTGAGAAAGTTCGTCAGAACTTTGGAGAGAATAGGAACTTTTGTTCCTGTGAATTGAGAAATCCTACAGCCTTCAGGTGAGAGAATGAAGAGGCCGAGAAACATTAAAACCTATTGTCCACACTGCAAGAAACACACGCTGCATGAGATCGAGCGCCCAAAGAAGAGGAAGGCGAGCGAGAGGAAGTGGGGACAGCGAAGATTCAGAAGGGTCACTGCAGGGTATGGCGGTTTCCCACGACCCAAGCCAGAGGGCAGAGAGAAGCCCACGAAACGCGTGAACCTCAGGTACAGATGCAATATTTGCAAGAAGGCGATACAGCCCCCGAGCATTCGCGCGAAAAAATTTACACTGGAGTGATCGAGATATGCAACAAGAAAAGACTGGTGCCAGCGTTTTTCTGAGAGTCAAGTGCTCCGACTGCGGGAATGAGCAGGTAATATTCAGCAAGTCGTCCTCAGTGATTAGCTGCCTGGTGTGTGGTGCAACAATGGCGACCCCGACTGGCGGCAAGGCAACCGTAAAAGGGGAGGTTGTTGGGGAGTACAAGTAATGGTTAGTTTGAGCGAGTTCCCTGAAGAGGGTGAGTATGTAGTTGTTAGCGTTAAAAATGTAAAGAATTTTGGCGCCTTCGTTTCACTGGATGAATACGAGAAAAAGGAAGGATTCATTCACATTGCAGAGGTGGCTGCCGGTTGGGTCAAATACATCAGGGACCACGTGAGAGAGGGACAGAGGATTGTATGCAAGGTCCTCAGAGTGGACCCGTCCAAGAATCATATTGATTTGTCATTGAAGCAGGTTAACGAGCACCAGAAGAGGGAGAAGATACAGCAGTGGAAGAACGAGAACAAGGCCCAGAAGCTCCTTGGACTGATCGGCGAGAAGCTAAAAAAGGATGGGGACTGGTGCGTGAAGAACATTAGGGAGCCGCTGATCGAGAGGTATGGAGGCCTGTACCTAGCCTTCGAGCAGGCTGTTGCAGAGCCTGAAGAATTTCAGAAGGAGTGGAAGGATACCTGGGTAAGTGCCTTCATGGACCTTGCAAAGGAGAGCATAGTGCTTCCCTATGTCAGCATAAAGGGCAGAATGGAGCTCATATGTCCGCACAAAGACGGCATAATTCATTTGAGAAGGGCTCTGGAAGAGGTGGAAAAGGTAGATATGGATGCTAAAATAGAGGCCAGGTACCTTGGAGCGCCAAAATACGAGTTGTCGGTCATTGCTGCCAACTATAAGATTGCAGAAGAGGCACTGAAAACCGCTGCTGATAGGGTTATTGATTACATTACAAAATATGACGGCGAGGGAAAGTTTTTCAGGAGGGATTAGTTGCATTCGCTAATGCGGAGATGCGGCAAATGTGACTGCTATACCTTGAAAAATGAGTGTCCAGCCTGCAAGAATAAAACCTCGGCTACCATTCCAATGAGGTTCTCGACAGATGACAGATACGGAAAGTACAGGCGTTTGCTCAAGAAATCACAGCAGAGGGATTGAACAATAGAGGGATTGAAATGGAAGATAATAATATCATAGTAAATTACATTGAAAAACCAGACTTGAAGAATGTAACATTCATAGAGGGGTTGCCAGGCATCGGAAATGTTGGTAAACTTGCAGCAGAGCACCTCATTGATGAAGTGGGAGCGAAGAAATTCCTGGAGATATACTCCAAGCACTTCCCGCCCCAGGTATTGGTTGACGAGCAGGGTCTTGTCAGGCTTGTCGGAAATGAGATGTATTACCTGAAGCGGGACGAGGCAAAGGGGGATTTGGTAATCCTTGTGGGTGATTACCAGGGATTGACACCAGAGGGCCAATACGATGTTTGCAAGAGGATAATTGACATTGTTAGGGAGTACGAGTTAAAGCATATCTACACCCTTGGGGGCTATGGAACCGGGAAGATGATAGAGAAGCCCAGGGTCCTGGGCGCTGTTACCCGATTGGGCCTGATTAAAAAGATGGAAAAGGCTGGAGTTGTATTCTCGAGCGGAGAGCCAGGAAGCGGAATCGTTGGTGCAAGTGGACTTATCCTCGGATTTGGCAAGCTTTATGACATTGACGGCGTGTGCCTGATGGGGGAAACCTCTGGTTATTTTGTTGATCCGAAAGGGGCCCAGGTTGTTCTTGAGGTCCTGGCAAAGCTTCTGGAAGTAAAGATAGATATGAGCGACCTGGAAACAAAGGCAAAGGATGTCGACAAGATTGCCAGCAAGCTGCATGAAATCGAACAGAACCTGGAAACAAAATCAAAGGACGATTTGACCTACATAGGATGAGAGGGGGGCCTTCATTTCCTTTGGAGAGAGCGTTGCGAATTTGCCGTGACTGTGAAGTATCTGTTTGAGATTCGGCATTCAACCCAGTTCAGAAAGAAGGTTGATTTCTATCACTTGTAGTGTGTATTTTTGGAAACTATCAGGATTCAAAGCTTGAGAAGGAGTTCAGCACGGCCAAGCCAAAGCTCGAGGAGCTCTAGAGGAATAAGAAATAAACTATCTTCGGATCTTGAGTTCTTGCATCTTCTGGATTACTAATTCTTCATGCGCGCTTGTAAGGTCCAACGCAAGCTCTTCTATTCTCCTCTGGTTCTTGATGAACTTGGCTTTTGAGGTGGATTCGATCAATTCCTTGAATTCCTTTCTCTTTTTTATTCCGTCGTTGACATACCATCCACCGATGATTATAAGGAATGGCCCACCAAGCAGCCCCCAGAGATACCAGTTCCCGACTCTATCTATAAAAGACGATGCAAAGCTAGGCATGATGTCTTGTCTATATCCAAAGATGCCAATTATCAAAGCTATTATGCCAATTATCAGAGTTATCAGCATCCATACCATGAAATGTTCGTGGTACAGCTTCTTTAAGTTGTCCATATGACATTCCTGTAATTATTAATAATACTTAAAGCTAATCTTGATTTTGTCGTTGCCGTTAGTTTACTGTTTGAGTTGTTGACATTTTTATTGAATCACAGGAAAGTGCAAACTTTCCTGTTCTTCCTCGAAGAATCAGTAGTGTGCCGAACAAGATCGCATAATAGTAACTGGCTATCTATTTATCAGCCAGAGGAAAATAAGCGGTCTCTTCAAGGACACTACCGAATTTTCTCGATAATGATGTAACAAACACAAAACTTTTAATGTGTTTCATCAATCCAAAGCTGATTGATATGAAAACAACTGTATTGAATGAGTTCCATCGGCAGAAGGGCGCGAAGATGGTGAGCTTCGCCGATTTTGACATGCCATTGTACTACACAAGTATCATTGATGAGCATTTGACAGTAAGGAAGGGTGTTGGAATCTTTGACGTGTCCCACATGGGCAAGGTACTATTGAAAGGGAAAGGCTGTGAAGAATTCCTCCTGAAAGTGCTCACAAACAGCGTTGCTAAGGAAAAGGTGGGAAATGCGATCTATACCCACATCCTCAACAAAGATGGCAATATAATCGATGATATGATATTATACAAATTGAGTGAAGATTCCTATTACACCATCCCAAATGCGGCAAAGACCAAGCAAATAAAATCTTGGTTCGAAGAAAATATGACAGATATCGATACCAAACCGGAAATCAATCTGGAAATGGAAGACGTCACAATGGATATGGTCTGCTTTGCACTCCAGGGCCCCAAAGCAACTGATACACTCCAGGGATTGACAGACTTTGATTTGAATGATATTAAGTTCTTTAGATTTAGGATTTTCAAATATGAAAATGGCAGGTTATCGGTAACAAATGAAAGGTTTCCAGCAGAATCAACATTCTTAATCTCGAGAACTGGCTATACCGGAGAGGACGGCTTTGAAATTATTGCATCCAACGCCACGGGAGTCAAGCTCTGGGATACCATTTTAGAGGCCGGCCAGAAGTTTGGAATCAAGCCGATAGGGTTAGGGGCCAGGGATACTCTCCGACTGGAAAAAGGCTTCCTACTATCTGGCACCGACTTTGATGGGAATAGAACCACGCTTGAAACCAACTGGACCTTTGCAATAGACTGGGATCATGATTTTATCGGAAAAGAACCCATGCTCAAGCAAAAGGAATCAGACAATTACGAACTATTGGTTGGAGTGGAAATGAAGGGGTCGGGGATACCTAGACACGGGCATGCAATACACGCTAATGGAAAGCAGATAGGCACAATCACAAGCGGCTCCATGTCACCCGTTCTAAAGAAGGGAATAGGTCTTGGATATGTTGAAAAGCAACACTCCGAGCCAGGCATGGAAATCGAGATTGAAATCAGGGGCAAGATGATAAATGCCAGCGTAATCAAGCTTCCCTTTGTTTAACCACTATCAGCCAGTTTCGGTCGTGATAGATTCATCGACCACTGCCACCCAACCCACTCCAGTTCGTCTCATTATCAGCACTGAATCTCATTTTCAATTCCCTGAAGAACAATGAGCTGTATTCAGCTCTAGATATCGCATCCCGTATCTGGCAACCTGTTTTCTTAATGATATTAACCCTTCTGAAATCCAAACCTGGGTATGCCACATCCCAAAGTACCAGATACCGGGCCGGAGCCATCTTGGGATTGAAATCAATATCACGGTCCAGGCCACGCTTCAAATCCTCCAGAGAGACCTCCTCATTACTGTACATGACAACAGCGCCGATTATCTTCCTCACCATGTGCCAGAGGAATGACTGGGCTGCGATTTTGAAGACAATAAAAGCCCCCTCATCAAAGCTATTGAAACATTCAATGCAGCGAATTGGATTCCTGCCTGCTTCCAGCCTGCAAAAGTTCGTAAAATCGTGCTGGCCAGTAAATAAATCGAGAACGGACTGTATTTTATACATTCCATCTACTACATGAGAATATTTGTGTGGACCTGTTGTCAAATCCGTATTACCCAGCAAATCCTTAGGCAGGTAGTACCTGTATTCCCTGCTCTCCGCGAACCTTGGATTAAAATCCTGTCCAACTTCTGCATATGCACACACCCAGGCATCATTGAGCCGTGAATTCAGTGCATTAATGAAACCGGAAGGGGACATGTCTATATCCATGCAGAACACATTGCCCAGCGCACTCACCCCAGTGTCTGTCCTGCTCGCTGCCTGGAAGTGAAATTGAGGTAGGGGCTTGTTATTTTCAATCTCTGTAATTGCCTTAATGAAATCCCCTTCAACAGTCCTCTGGCCTGGCTGCCGCTGGGAGCCGTGGAATGCCTGTCCATTATAGGCAACCTTCAAAGCAATCTTCACAGGGAGCCCTAGGCAACATTGAAATATATTTTTTTCTTTTGAAAAGCTTTAAATAGACAACCAATCTTTTGGAATTTGGTGATAATTTGAGTTATTTGGCAGTGAAATCCAACTCGTTGATACTGATTGCATTCTTGGTAATGTCCTCGATGTTTTTGACAACCCTGGCACATGCACAACCACCAGCAAGTGGAGATTGGGTAGTGTTAACCACTGAAACCGAAACCTACTACGACCAAAACCTATACGTGAACGGCAGTTTATACATCAATGGCAACCTCACCCTGGACAATGTCACGCTAATAATGAATGAGCAGAACACCACAATTACTGTAAACGGCTCCCTTGTTCTGGCCAACAATGCTGTAATAACAGCCACGAACGTGGGCGATTACAATATTGTATTCAATCCTGGCAGCAAAGCGAAATTCGCTGACAGTACGATTGAGAAGTACGGCACAGAGGGTATATGGTTCAACCGCACAGAGAGCGTGTTGATTGATGGATGCCGGCTACAGGGCGCAATCTATGCCACCAACACAACGATTCAGTTCACAGACAACGAGCTCACACCAGACAACGAGAGACTGGATTTCGTTACTGGACTTTACCTCTCCGGGGCATACAACTCCACGATATCTAGCAATTTGATATACAGCAACTCTACATATAATAACGAATTTGATGCGTTGTACTCTATCTCCTCTCGAAACCTGACAATTGAAAATAATAATGTCACGACCCATGATGGATATGGTTTCATGGTAGTTGACATAAACAATTCTACTATATCAAACAACGAAATCAATATAAAAGACACAGGCACAGGCATCTACATCATGGGAGAGCACAATATAATAAAGTCAAATGAAATAAAGCTGACAGGTCTCGCATACGCTTGCATCCTCGTTACTGGTGCAAAACATACTATGATTCAGGACAACAACCTGTCTTCAGGCCCTATTGGTTCTGGGATATTGATTGTTGCAACAGACAACGTAACTGTTGAGAACGCGAACATCGCGGCTGTAAGCCCCTATAACAACATTGGCATTTACATCTCCAACTCCAACAATACACAGGTATACTCATCTGGCTGCGACAATTTTTACATGAATATGTACCTACAGAACTCAATACTTTCAAGGATTGAAAACAACACCCTCACCAACGGCGTATATGGCTTCTTTGTCGAGGACGCTTCGCGGAATAAGATTGAAAACAACCAGATATCAAATGCCAACAGCTCAGGCTTCTGGCTGAAACGGGTCGCATACAACGATATAAAGAACAACACTGTTTGGAGCAATGGTTGGGGTTTAGAGGCGATAGAGACCGATAACCAACACCTTTTTTCAATACTTAAGAACAACACCTGGAACAGTAGCGGCGTTCACAATGTGAAAGGAGAGGCAGTCGTGCAAACCTATGTCAGGTTCGAGGTATTGAATTACTACGGCGAGGGAGTTTTCAATGCTCTTGTGGAAATATCCGGATATGAGTACTACACAGACCTGGAGGGATATACAACAGCCACCACAGGCACCAACCATTTCACGTTATACACGGTTGATAACACCAATGCAGTGAATTCTGCCTCCTATCCAGTTAATGTTTCATGGCCCCGACTACCGACTGCCTCTAATTATGAATACACAAATGCCACGGTGGACTTTAATGCAAGCGACCCAATGAAGGTAATATTATACATCAACAGCGGCCCGGACCTCTACATCGAGAGTATCACTTTATCTGATGATGAGGTAACAGAAGGCGACACCATCATTGTTACCGTAGCTGTGCACAACAAATGGGCAGCGCCTGTAAATAACGTCTACGTCCTTGTGCAGGGCTCACCCTTCGCCCTCTACGGCGAGGGCAATATATCAACAATAGCTCCAAACGGCACAGAATCGGTTGACATCTCAATAACAATAAAGAACACGTACGGATTTGGCTGGGACGACGAGGAGCTCGAGATATACATAGACCCAGACAATGACATCGAGCCATACATTGTAAACACAACAAACAACAAGGATTATGTCGCCCTCAAGATCCTGGAATCGGACAGCGGAGGCGAGTTCCCGATGTGGCTCCTGCCATTCAATGTTCTATTGCTAATCATAATAATCACACTACTCTGGTCGGCGTGGAAGGAAAAGAAGGTAGATGAAGAGGGAGTTTCCAGGGACGAAAAGGCGCCACAAGAAGAGCCAGGAGATTCCGAGGATGAAGAACCGGAACATTCCAAGGTCGCAGCACCTCCACCCCATGAAAAACTAGAGCATTCCGAGGATAGAAAGGAAGAAACCACCGAGCATGAAAAGACAGCCGAAGATGAAAAGGCCGAAACCAAGGAAAAGACCGAAGAACTCAAGGACAGCTCCGAGGAGCAACTAAAAGACGGCAAGGAGAGCGAGCTGCCCGAGCAAGAGAACCCTGAATCCGATGATGAGACTAATAGTGGAACACCGAACTTATTGAACATTGCTTCGGTGCTCCACACATAGTCAATCATCAACCTTATGTTCAATTTGTTATCTGATTGACTATAAGAAGGAGGAATAGAAATGGGCTGGTTTAGTAAAAAGAAGGACAAGAAGGCTCCAAAGCCAAAGAAAGGGGGAAAGCCCCAGCGCCCGCAGCAAAAGAACGTACCAAGGAAACCCAGCACAGCTCCTGCGCTATCACAGAAACCACAGATGCAGCAGACTCCAACTCCTCGAGCTGCCCCAACTCCAGAACGTATAATCACCCCAAAGCCCACTCCAGAGCCAACTATGCAAACCCCAGCAGCTCCAGAATCCAGAGCAGAACCAGCAGTTCCAGCCCCGCAATCCGAAGCAGCACCACAACCCACAGCGGAACCAAGTGCTTCAATAGTTGCCCCGGAGCCTGTCCCCGAACCTACACCCCAGCCAGAGCCAACTGCCCCGTCCTTTGCTCCGGAAGAGGCCCCAGCCCCGGAACCTCTAGTGGCACCCGAGATTGAGGTGTTCCCGCAGACATCAGTCCCTTCAGAAGAGCCCACGCCTCAACCGGCCCCTGAACCGAAAGGCCTTGAAGAGTCGCTGAAGAAGGCAATAGAGAACGGGTCAGAAATAGAGATGGAGATTGAGGTGGAGGATGACGGCTCCGAGGATGAGCCCGAGCAGGAAGTTGAGGAAGAAGAGGAAGAGCAGGATGAGGAGCAGCCAGACGATGAAGACAAGCCAGAGGACAAGGCCATTGAAAACGACATCGCAAGCATGCTCTTAAGCCAGGCAATGCAGAACAAGTAAGTCATAGGTTACGGATTTAGCGGGAAGGTTATGTATGAGGTTACTTTCCCAGAGGAAGGAAGTCAATAAATTATTCTTAATCTTTAGCTCGCCGTTTCTTAAATAGATAACCTCCCACAACGGCAGCCACTAATATACAACCTCCTACTGCGCCCACGATAACATTATTTTTAACAACGTTCTTTTCAATCTCCAAAATAATTGGAAAGGGAAAACTCTTATTGCCTCCATAAGTGAACTCTATATCGATGCGTATACAATCCCCCATATCCCCTGTGTTCGGCAGATAATCTTGTTTATTAGGCATTTTTAGAAGTTTACCTGTTATCGTGATATCCTTGGATTCCCCCTGTTCTAATCTTATGGGGGGTGGAAGATCAATGGAAACGATTTCTTCATTTATGTTAGCAACTATATCAACCTCGGTTATGGCATTAGAACGGGAAATAATGCGATAAACAATACTAAATTTCTCGCCTACGCTTGCTCTAGGCACCTCTCTCGTAGGTTTCTCAATGTTTATCCAGTGATATGGTTTTACCAGAACCTCAATTTTTTGTGGTTCGATATCACCCTGTGAAACGCCTTGTATCCATTTGCCATACACAGTTACTTCTCTTGTCACTGAAGAACTAGTCCCAAATGGAACGTGTACTCCTACGCCAATATCTACCGTATGGGTACCTATATTTTCAAAGGTGATCTGATCTGGATGTACAAATGCCCTCCATCCTCCAGCGTCTACATGTAATTCAACCTCACAATCTTGGGGGCTAATAGATTCATAAGTGACTGTGCCATTGAAATATACACTACAGCTACTTCCGGGCCCCACATCCACCCCTTTTTCATTTTCCAGCATTTCTATGGTGACCTGAGTTAATGGACTAGCTTCTGAGATCAATAGAATGTTGATTGAAAGCATACATACGATAATACCTATTGATAATATAGTCATTCTACTCCACATACAACTTATTATTGTTTTTCGAGTACATATCATTTTCGCATCTCACTAAAGTTTTCTTTTATTTTTCTTGACCGTCGACCAAAAACTCTCATATTTTTCCCAATCAAAATGAAGTTTTGTTATCAGGTAGGCATCAGTCCATAATTTATTTAAAAGAAAATTATGAAGTAACCTGCTAATTGTATCCCTATGATGGGATGTTATTTGTGCTATAGATCGTATGCTTTCCCCATTTTTAAGTAAAAGGCAAATTTGGCATATATCATCACTTTTTAAATGTTTTCGGTATAAGGCTGTGTTTTTTGTTTCTACGAAATAGGAGTTGGTTTGATAGCAGTAAAACTGTTGATGGTCTGCCTTATTTTTTCCTTTTTTGATTATTTTCCTACTTTCTCGTCTTTCCGTCATTTTCCCCTGATGTTCAAGTGATGTAAATTAGGCCAAGTTGACAAATGTATATATAATAAGCTATTATTTTAAAGTTCGGTGAGTTTGATGAGGAACGCATGGGGCAATACATTAGCACGTAGGCGAGTTATAGTTAGCTGGATTGGAATAATGCTTCTTAGTAGCATGTTTGTGGGATTAGCACCAAGGGCAGGCGCTGAGTATACGGGTTGTACATGTACGGCAGCACTGTCGGGGGGATACTGTGGATGCACTTCATCGGGTAATTGCAATAACATTGGAACAGCCATTGATTGTCAGAGTTCGTACTGTAGTTTGGATAATTGTGATTGTGGCTGGTACTGTGCAAGTTATCCCGGTGATCGATGTTGTGGGAACCCACAAAATTGTCGAAATGATGCTTGGTGTGGTCACGCAGATTGTACGTGTCAAGTCTATTGTAGCAACGCTCATTCTGCTTGCGACACAGGTGGGATATCTAATGCCAATTGTGATTGCAATGGGCTTGCTTGTGATTGTAGCCCTGTTGCTAATGTCTGTAAATATCATTCTGGAAGTGCTCAACCGTGTGGGGGTGCAGTGAATTGCCCCTCTATGAGCACCGGCTGTGCGCACACTGAAACTGTTTGTCAATGCTCCGAACAGAAAGGACGCTGTGGTCATGGTTCCGTACCCGATTGCGCATGTGATCCCACCGGAGGAGGTGGAGGGGGCGGAACACCTTGTGAAGACGTAGATGTAGTCGGGTTTAGGGAAGGATTTAGACCTATTATCGATCCAATAAGAATAAGACCACGACTCATTGAACCCCATAGGTTCGTACAAATAGGCGGTGGCGTTCAAATCGTCTGTGGGAGAGCTTTTATTATTGACCGAGGCCATGTTCTTCCTGGAAATAGAAGGATAACATTGAGTAACGGTCGCCAGATTTATGGAAATGGAACTATGTTGGACCCTGGCGAATCTTATCAGTATTCGGTACCCATAGAAAATCCCGGAAATACCGAGGTGACATGGGAGATAGCTGTAAACCTCTTTTCTTTGGACAATTGGACTGTTGATTACTCACCTTACAATGTCACGCTGGAACCCTATGAAAGCACTAATATTAATGTGGTTGTGACAGCCCCAACCATCCCCACCACGGTATATCAAAACATAATGGAAATTGCAACCATACCCTGGGAAAATCCCGAGGGCGACATGACTACTCAAGCTATGCTATTTACTACCCTAAGTACAATATTCAATCCGGTTTTCATTGAATCTGAATATATCGACGAGGATTTGACTCTAGCTATTGCTGTAGCAGAGGACTTGGTAAATACTACTGGTGACCTCAATCTTGAGGCTAATGTATTACTACCTCTGCAACATGCTTCAGATGCGGCAATGCAACCTCAAAGTCTTGAATTATCCTTCAATTATGTAAGAAGGGCTATTACCTATTTGGACACACTTCAAACAACAGAAGCAGAGAATCTCACAAATATTTTGTTAACAGCGGTTTGGGATGTAATCAATAGGATGATTTCAGTAGCCGAGAATCAGGTAACTATAGATGAATTGGTAATTAATGAGTCTAAGAACGCCTTTACTACCGCTTACGAATGGAGTGTTGGATGCGGTAATAATAATTATCGAAGCATGCAATTATACATCCATTCGTACATGCTTGCTTTAGAACATTCCGTAGCAGATTATTATAGTTCTTCAATATATGTTTCCGATGAGCAGGACTCGATTCTGCCTGGTGAATCAATAAATTACACTATAGGAATAACCAATACTGGACTTTTAGATGATAGTTTCAAAATAACATTTTCATCGTTTCTGTGGGATGAAGGATACTTTGAAACTCCTATTTTAGAGCCTGGGCAATTTTGGGAGATTAATAATGTCGCTTCTCTCGCTTCTGATTGGATACAATTGTCTAATACATCTGTACCATTATCAATCTATTCTGTTTCACAAATATCTAGTATTGTCGATGCATATGTCTATTCGGAAAGTAATTTTGAACTAAGGCTCACGACAACAAAAGAAAGTATGGCCAGATATGTCCTCGGAGAGAATGAGAGACTTATAGATGTCTTAGCTGGTATGGATATCCATCACGGAATAAAAAACAGCCTTCACCAAAAACTTGAAGGAAGTCACATCAAATTAGAATTTGCATTAACATATATTCTAATGGGGGACAATGCTAAGGCCAATAATATGTTAACTGAGGCCCAGAATAAATTGAATGCTTTCTCAAATCAAGTAAATGCACAAATGGGTAAAAAAATATCAGAATTTGACGCAGAGGCATTATTAACTCATGCAAACAACCTTAGAATATATGCAGATAGCACTAAACAACATCGGTAATATTGAGGGTTAGATATTAACTGCCAGGGGTATGGTCTAAATCCGTTTGGTAAAATTAAAAATACAGCAACGACATTGCTGTGTGGGATAATTTCATGAAGACAAAAAGTATAATGATAATCCTCACCCTGTCATTGTTGATTTCTTCCGTTGCAATTGTATCACTATTATCGTACAACTATAAAAACTCTGAAGAGAATGGGAAAACTGATTTATTTTTATACCGCATTACGTTTAAATCAAGAGCCCAAGAATATGAACAAATATCTCTTGCACTTAGCGATGAAGAGCCTACATTTGTGATAAATACCAATTACTCGCGTATTTGGTATGTAAGCTGGGATCTGGAGTGGATGGATGATGATAGTCGATTCGCAGATTCTTTTTCAATGGTTTGTGAGGCAACCAACGACAGAGGGGATAGTTTCATGAATGAGGTCTCAGGAGATGAAACGCCATTAAAAATATCATTCGAGATATTTCCAAATCCACCGAGCGGGCATGTAACCTCGGTGGAAGCTGCATCTGAAGAGGATGCCTGGGAATACATAAACACCACATATCCTGTTTCCACATCTAATCTTGTTGAAAAATGCACCATAACATATCTTGGTGATAGCTCGGTGTTAGATAGTGGCAACGAGGCAAAACTCACAATCAGGTTTTATCCATATGATATAATTGTAGAAGGATATTAACCCAAAGAATTGTTTAAATTGTTCACCTCCCCAGAGGTTGGGAAAATATTCTTTTTATAGATTTAACATTTCTGCCCTCCTTCCCAAATATGAGTAGTTATAATACGAGGAACACTCCGTATTCCTCTGGCCCTTGAAGCGAAGCTTCTTCGGTCCACCTCCCACCATGCTGCATTTTTGTTCTGACCCACCCTTCTTGTAAATATGATATATCTCTTTGTCTCATCCAGCGTTTTATACGCAAGTCGCATCCATCATAATGATGTGATTCTTTCACATATAAGGGTGGGTGGGCAGAGTTTTGTCAAGTTCCATTATTGTCCAGTCTTGACAATGCTCTCTTTAAAATTCAGCAAGCTCGCGACTTTTAGCATGATTATATATGATTATTTGTGTAAAATATTCTTACTCCTTAGCAGCCTTTGCCAGTGCATGCGCCCGCCCAACTGGTTCTGGAAGCTTGTATTTGCACAACGGTTCTACTATCTCAAAGGACGATTCCACAGAGACCCTATGGCCAGGCGAGATGTATATCGGCTTTTTTGCCCTCTTCGAAGAGTAATAGGCATATCCTACGTGCATTCCCAGATGCGTTATTTTCAATGCTTTCCCCTTTCCAGGTACATCTCCACAGAGTTTCTTCTTTGCAATTCCAATGGTTGGCATGCCCATCAGCACCCCAATGTGTGATGCAATCCCAAGGCTGCGCGGATGAAGGATGCCATTTCCATCGACCAGCAAGACGTCGCACTCGACACCTTTTAGCACCTTTAAAAGCACTGGCAACTCCCTATAACCCAGATACGTTGGTATATACGGGAACCTAGACTCAAGCTTTTCAACCTTTTCAAATATTACCTCTTGGCTAGCCAAATCATAGAGCACAAATGCTCCATAAGCCATCCTCCCGGAATAACCAACGTCCACACCGCCAATCTTTTCGATCCTGTCAAAACCGTCCTTGATTTCTACCCTCTGTTTTATTAGTTCCTGCTCTTGTCTCAGCTTAAGCAACGGCTTGTCGGATTTGAAATCCCGGAATACAGGAGCCTGGCAATTCTCTATCTCAGAGCTTTTTACGACCCTGCGTTTTAGCGAAGTTTCAAAATCATCAGACGCCAACATACCTGCGACAGCCTTCGCAGCCAGGGCATCTCCCAAGGCACGGGCCAAGTCGCCGTACGTAGTAAGCATCCCCTCAGGTATCTGCTCGACCAGTGAGGCGAGTTCCTCGTACAAATCGATTTCACAAATCCTCGAGAGTTTCGTATTCAACGGGCACCACATCGTATCTCTCAAACCACTCAATGAATTCTTCCACACGGGGGGTAAGCGACTTCTTTTTGTGGAAGTAAATATATGATAAGCCAGGAGTGGCTTCCACGAGCTTCCGGACCATGTCCTCGTTTACCGATTCGATTGCATAATTCGGAATCATGTGGCCAAATGCAATCCTCTTTTTCAGAGCGACGTCTGAGAACCTAGGTGCATAGTGCCCGCCTCCCAGGCCAATAGCTGTTGGATAATCTTTAGCAGCCAGTTCAAGTAGTGCATGTGCAATCGCCCTTGCTGCATCCTCGTCTTGCCAGCACTTTTCATCGCTTCCGATTTCGATGAAGAATGCTGGCGTATTCAGAAAGGGTCCGTGATGTGTAACTTCAAATGAAATGGAATAATCCAGCCCGCTGCCAAACATTTTCAACTGCCGCAGAGCCTCCGTCATATAGTTGGGCGCGGACGGAGAGAGCATGAAATCCTTGCCGCCTACCTGCGCCTCGCCGTAATTGCCGACCGGATGAACAGTCAAGCTCCTTTTTCCGGACTCGCTGCGGTGCTTCGATGGGAAAATAATAAGGTCTGGCCGGAGCCCCAGCTCCTTTGAAATCTTCTCATCTATGCCCTCAGCATATATATGATAATCTTGAATTGTGATCATTGTGTACTTGCCACTCGAGAAAACAGCCTCCCCTTCGTACTCACCGGCCTTCTCCCACTCGACCAGCTCTAGCAGTCTATCCTTGATGTTCATTGCAGCAGGGCATTGCTTTGAAACGACAATAAATCGCATCACTCTCACCAAGTTTCAATTCAATACTTATTGTTTGCTATACAAAATTTTATAACATCACTCCACAATTGTGTTTTAATGTCAGATTACAAGATAATCCACGACACTGTGCATGGAAGCATAAAAGTCAAGGACTTCGGCCTGGAGCTCATAGACGAGCCATTCATGCAGCGTTTGAATTCAATAAGGCAACTCGGATTGTGCTTTTTGGTATTCCCCGGGGCAAACCACAGCCGCCTGGAGCACTCCCTCGGGGCATATTATCTCGCGGAAAGGATATGCCAGGAACTCAAGATCGACGAGCAGGAGGCAAATCTGTTGAAGGCCGCAGCCATGCTCCACGATGTCGGCCATGGTCCCTTCTCCCATGTATTGGAAACAGTGCTTCACAGAAAGACGGGAATGAATCACATGGAGCTGGGAGCCGGAATCATCGAGGGTAAGGTGGAGACCTACCTGGGCGAGACCAATTCAATTCCAGAGATTTTGGAAAGGAAGGGCATCGCTCCTAAGGATATATCTCTGCTCATCACCGGCTCAAAGAAGGCACCCACACTGTATGATTTTCCATTTCCGAGAGCAATCGACAGGACAGAGGACCCGATCAGTCATTTCATAAAACAGCTGATGCACAGCACAATCGACATTGACCAGATAGATTATCTACTTCGCGATTCCCATTATACGGGAGTTGCTCACGGCGGCATAGACGTGGACCGCCTTATACGCACCCTCAGGATTCACGAGGAGGAGCTGGTCGTGGATAGAAAGGGCATACCCGCGGTCGAGGGGATGCTCGTTGCCAGGGGATTGATGTACTCATCGGTGTACTTCCACAAAACCGGCAGGATAGCGCAGGCAATGATGGCCAGGGCCGTTGAGAACATGACAGACATGGATTTCATGACTGTTCAGGGAATGATAGATGCAGAACTGCTCACAGACCTTGGCAGGAATCCGAATGAACATGCAAGGAAGATAGGAATGCAAATCCGACACAGAAAGCTATTCAAGGGCGCGTATTTCAAGATGGCCAGGGATTTGAACGATAAGGAACGGGAAATACTGAAAAAGATGGCGGATCCAGAGGAGCGCAGCAATGTAGAGAAACAGATAGCCGACAAGCTGAACATCCCTGCACAATATGTAATTCTCGATTTGCCAGCGCCGGACCTCCTGCTATCCGAGCCCAGGATAATGTCGTCAAGCATTTCAATACTGGATGGAGACGTTACTGTTCCGTTGTACCGTTGCAGCCCCTTCGCGCGCGCACTTCAGCACAGGAACGTATCAGACTGGGTATTGATGGTCGCAGTGCCAGCAAAACACCGCGACGAGGCCTCCACCATAGCCCCAAAGGTGATTTTCGGGGGATGATCGACTACCAGAGCAGCGATTGGGCAATAATCGAGCAACAGCTTTATATAACACAATCGTTTTACAATCGAATTACGAAACAACAACAAATAATCACAACGTATGATCATAACAAGGTGGGATTTATGGAGAAAAAGCTGTTTGCAATCAAGATGCCAGGCATAGAGAAGGAAGCAATGGACTTTACTGCTAGTGCCACTGGCATGACGCTTACACACCTTTATTACAAGGGAGTAAAGAACACTCTCTACGAGATGCTGGGGGCCGTGCTGCTCCAGAAGCTGGATCCCAGGGCAGAACTGGTCACCCCAATGCTCGAGGGCGGCACGACAATGCACCACATACCTCCGGTAGTGCACGAGTTCATTGAGATAATGGATGGCGGCGAGAAGGAAGAATTTAAAAAGATATTCTACAACGTGAAGTCAATCGAGAAAGAGGACATATTCCAAGAGTTCAATGTTTACGATATTACCAGATTCCTGGGCAAGAAATACCTTGACAATCACGGAGACTTCGGCACGATATCCTACGACCTCGTGCACGAACTGCTCTTCGATTACATGCTTCATATGTATTACACGCTTTCGGTGGTCGGGTCAATGAAGATGCTTGAGCAGGAATGGGGCCGCAGCCATTTGAAGGTGGCACGATTCAAAAACCACTTATTGTCTGTTTATGAGAAGAAGTACGGCAGCCTCCTGGCCCCTGTAAAGGTGGAGTACGAGAACCCCAAACCAAAAGCCAGCAATAAATAATTCCGGGAATTCGGATGACCACAATCATTAAGCACTACCGCGCCAAGAAGATAATCAACGTCCACAAGCATGCAGACGGGTGGTTCTGGGACAAGTATTCCGCGCATCCTTACAAGGGCTGCGAGCATGCCTGCGAGTACTGCTACACCAGGGAGGAGAAGTACTACCCGTACAAGGACCCTGCCGATTTTTCACGGGTAATAAGAATAAAAGACAACGCAAACAAGCTGCTGAGGAATCAGGAGCTGCCAAGATTAGAGAAGGATATCATAGTCACCGGAGATTACCAGCCAATCAAAGGAAAGCACAGTTTTCCTTCTCACTCAGTTCATACAGCAATGAGAGTTGGAAACATATTGTTTCCAACGAATCGAAGGAAGTGGGAACTTCCTTCTAACGTCGGAAACTTCCTGAGAGAGTAGGATACGAAGTTTCCTACGAATCGAAGGGAAAATGCAGGTGTCGAGAAAGATGCTGGCCACCTGCCTGGATTTTGGATATCCCACCTTTATCTTGGAGAAGTCGGACATGGTCTTGCGAGACATGGACATCATCAAAAAGATAAACAAGAAGAGCGGAGCAGCAGTCGCATTCTCAATCATTACCTCATCCGAGGATAAAGACATTGAAAAATTCGAGCCTGGTGCGCCGCCAATCAGGAACCGCTTCAAGGCAATGAAACAATTCGCCGAGAACGGAGTACTGACAGGTACGCTGTTCATGCCCTGCCTGCCGTACATCTACGACACCCAGGAAAACCTGGAGGACGTGGTCCGGCTTACAGCGGAGAACGGCTTCGTTCTTTTTGGCAGCCTCACGCTCTCGGACAACCAGAGAGATTGGTATTATTCAGTGTTGAAGCGGCATCATCCGGACTTGATCGGGAAGTACGACGCCCTTTCTAGCGGCCAGTATGCTCCGGACCGGGAATACCACTCCAAACTGGCAAAACAGGTTGCGGAATTGTGCAACAAGCACGGCATAAGCGACCGCATGCCCAGAATAGTGAAGTATGCCAGATTCCCGGAGAATCGAAGGAAAAGTAATCAATTATGTATAGTCTCTTTTCCTTCTTACTCAGCTCATATAGCAATGAGAACTGGAAAAGGCCATTATCTTATTGTAATCTTTTCCAGTGAACAAAAGGCTTGCGGAATACCTGCATAATGTCACGTACAGAATGGAGCTGGACGGCAAGCCGCAATCGGAAATATGGGCGTTGAGAAGGGCGGCATGGGCAGTGGACGAATCGAAGTCTAGCATAACAGAGATTTATAAAAACGCGGGGGTGGGCGGCATTTTAGAGATAAATGGGGTGGGAAAATTTGCCGTGACATATATTGAGGGGTGGCTCATATTGTAATTAAGGCAAGGGGATAGTATAATTTTGCGAGTCATCACTTTTGAAAAATTGGGCATTATCAGACCAGATATTGCATACTTAACGAATGATTAATATATAGCCTCAGCGTTACGGGTTCTTGGTGATAACACGAAGTGCATATATTGCAAGTCAGATAAAGTTGTCAAAAATGGAAAGAGAAGGAGAGACGTCGGGACGAAACAAAGCTATTTGTGCAGAGGATGTCACAGACAGTTTGTAGAGCCAGATGGATTTGAA
>SDBU01003457.1_pt1 | contig 20061 bp, 18 predicted proteins | sample 2277071 | NCBI WGS metagenome assembly SDBU01 (sample SAMN10397929, study PRJNA504765) | marine sediment metagenome | isolation source: marine sediment core GS08_GC12, 126 cmbsf | place: Arctic Ocean: Gakkel Ridge, Loki's castle | collected 2008
CCGCGAGCGCGCGGAGAACGGCAGGCTGAAGGCGGCAGGGAGGGCAGGCTGGGGAGGGCAGGCTGGAGGCTGTAGACTGGAGACCGTAGGTACGTACCTCCAGCCCCCAGCCTCCAGCCTCCAGCCTGCCGTTCCCCGGTGGCCTTCTCAACAAACAATCTTGCGCTCCGTAGAACCGCGCTGGACAAACTGCCGCGAACGGGTATAATTCTGTCGTAGGCGCCAGAGGGTGTCACAACTGCCTGGCCGAACTCATCTGGCCGGAAGACCAGGGGAAACGAAGCGATGGCACTCCGCAAGTGTAAGGACTGCGGCGGGGACGTCAGCAAGAAGGCGGAAACCTGCCCGCACTGCGGCGCGCCACTCCGCAAGAAGAAGGGCGGCAGCCAGGTGGCCGGCTGCCTTGTGCTGATCATCATCGGCGTCGTCCTCGCGGTCATTTTCAGCACCGGAGACGACAAGCCGCGGGCCCAGCAGGCCGCAGGCAGGGGGCGCCCGTCCGGTGGTCCACCTGGCCCAGCCTCGCGCGTGCAGGCCGGCGCCAGACGCCCCGCAGGGGCACCGCGAGCTGGGCGGCGGCCTCCCCCGCCCGGTTACGTTGAAGATCTCGCCTACGCTTGGGCGTATGCACAGGCCGCCCAACAGCAGCGCCGTATACCGGTCCTCACTGGGCATAAAGGCTCGATCGGCATAATCGAAGGCACCTGCCAGGTCTTTCAGGTTCTGCTGGACGGGAGGGTGCTCCTTGATCGGCTCGGTCAGAACGGTCTTCCTGTCACAGGCAAATCCTTCATCCTCAGGGGATTGAGTACGTCCGACCTCACGAGCGGCCAGCGGATAGGCCTCTCCCACATCGTTGTGATGTGCTTGGGGACGGAGACCTATGTAACGGTCCTGGGCGCGACGCGAACGGTGTGGACGCTCCAGACCCTGGACCCAGAGCCCTTGGTCGCCGCTGCGCAATACCGCGTCACATCACTCGAAACAGACATCCAGGCGCTGGAGGCAACGCGGATCGGCCGGGTCGCCGAAGCAAAGCGCCAGCTTGCCATCTATCTCCCGAGCGCCGAAACCAACGAGAACGCCGCGAAGAAGGTGGAAGAGCTGAGGGCCCGCCTGATCGAGCTCGACGCAGTATCGGGTAGTGACCTCGACGCCCACAACGAAACGGTCGGCGGCCTGAAGCAACAGGCCGTGGACGCCAAGGCGACGCTCCAGTCGCTGCGCTTTCCATGACGTCGCGGAACGCCCACATCTGACATTACCGGGGGCGGCGGCTACGTCAGCTCGAGTGGGGCCTCTGGCGCACCTCGACCGGCCGGCGCTGGAAAGAGCTTCTGCCCGGCAGCGTTTGAGCGCCCTGGACGGACACACCGTCTGCGACGAACGACCATAATGTCCTTACCATCGGAGCCCAGCGCTACACCTGCCTCCCCTCCGAAGGCGCGTGTCCGCCGAAGCCGCGCCGTCCCCTCCTGGCGGGGCGAAGAGCGTCATTGCAGCACCGAACCGGTCAGGACCCACGCGACAATTGGAGACAAAGGGCGCCTTCCGGTCTGGGCCCACTATCCTGCCTCACATCGGCGGTCCCTTGCTGAACTGCCAAACAAAATACGCCTGGATAGGGAGTGTCACGATGTCCGCAGCAACTGTCAGCGGGGTAAGAACCACCTTCACTGGATAACCCCACCAAGCGCAGCCAGATCGGTTCCGGATTCGCACTTGAATGTACTCACCGCCGGTGTATGGTATCTCGACTTCGACGGCCTGGGGGATCTGGGGGGTAGCATAGCGATAGGCCCGGAGGGGAGGGCCAACAGAGCGATAGTTAATGACATCGATACTTAACTCCTGCCATTCCGCCGTCAGCTCCGCGATCTCTTGTTTATCAAACGAGCGCCCATGACGTTTGCACCTACGGATGGGCGGGCTGCCTGTCTGGGGCAAGGCAGCGACCTCATCGGGGGCCAAGAGCAAGAGCCGATGAAGAGTCTTGTCGCTAAGAACCGGGCGCGTCAGGTGCATCCTGTAGACCAGACAGAGATGCCCTTCCTGTGAAATGCGCATGCTTTCGAGACCTTCGAACCTCTCCGTGACCCGCCAGACTTTGCCGACCGGGTCCGTTTCACGCCAAAGAAGCCAGGTAGAGCATCCCGTCATCGCGGGAATTAGAGCAATCGTGACACAGACCAGAAACAGCCGGCGAACGCGACCCATGACGCACCTCCAAACCGCAGTGGAGAACTCTTCATTCCTCATCGTCCTGCCCCTTTCTCCAGTAACCGCCCCACTACACGGGAGAGATTATACCACTGGCAACGTTGCAGGGACAGAAGCGCAGGTGATATATCCTCAGCCGGCCCTGGGAAGATCTCTTGGGCGGCAGCGTTTGAGGGCCCTGGACGGACACACCGTCTGCGACGAACGACTATAATGTCCTTACCATGAGAAGCGACTATTCCACCTGCCCCCCCTTCGAGGACGAGGACGAGGCGGAGGTCGAGGACGAGGACGAGGACGAGGAGGCGGGAGAGGACGAGCCGCTGGATGAATTGTTCGCGCTCGAACGTCCCCCGTCCGACCGGACAGTCCGTCGCGACCACCTGATGCTCGAAGAGGTCAGGGACGCGTGCGCGGAAGCCTACGAGGAGAACCGCGAGACCTACGAGGGCGACCTGATCGCCCTGCTCAAGCCCCAGGGGCCCCTCCAATGCGCCCTGGTGCGACACCTGGCCGGCGCCCTGGCCCGATACGAGTCGTTCGAAGCCCTCGAAACGGCCCTACAGCGGCGGTTCTTCGGCCTGAGCTTCGGCCGGCCTGCGCAGGTGATATTGGACGTGTCCGCCTGGCAGAAGTACGCCCAGCACTCGCCCCGCCTGCGTAAGTCCTTGCAGAGCGGTATCTTAAAGCTCATCCATGAGATCGAACGGCTCCAGGCGAACGCTGCGGGAGAAAAAGGACACCCCGTTCACGTCCTGGACTCGAACTCCGGTTGACGTAAGTTCTTTGACAAGAAGGCGTTGGGGCATTATTGAGGGGGCGGAATACGCGGCAGAAGCGGCCAAATCCGGCCAAATCCGGCCACGACGGCAAGGCGGGTAACAGGGATGGACAGGATGGACAGGATAACGGAACGACAGGAAACCAGGGGAACGGCAACGAACTCCAATTCATAATGCATAATTATGAATTCATAATTGCCGTCCCGCCTCGTTGTCTTTCAGCCAGTCACAGGTGATTTCGAGTCCCTCTTTCAGATTCCGGGAACTGTAGCCCAGCTCGGCGCGGGCCTTCTCGCTCGAAAACGCCCAGTCGTGAAGGAACACGTCCATCCATCCCGACGTAATGAGCGGATAGACGCCCAACGCCCAGGCTTTGAGTTCCTCGAACCTCGCAAACAGGCGGGCGGCGAACGCCGGCAGGTGGGAGCCCGGCGGTTCCTTCCCCGTCAACTGGTTCAACAGCGCGAAGAAGTCGTTCAACGATACGTTCTCGCCGCCCAGGATATACTTCTCCCCTGCGCGACCGTCCGACATGGCCCTCAGATGCCCGTCCACGACGTCGTCCACGTAGACGTAATTGCCGATCTCCTCTCCCTTGCCCGGGATGAAGGGGAACTTGCCGTTCAGGAACATCTGGACCATGCGCGACACGCTGTTGCCTTCCGTCAGTCTGCCGGGTCCATAAACGCGCGTGGGGTTGAGGATGACGAGCGGGAGACCCCTTTCCGCGAGCGCGGCGCCTTCGATCTCCGCCAGATGCTTCGTCTTTTCATACGGGGTGAAGAAAACGTCCGTCTTCCTCGGCGTTTCCTCGTTGACGACCTCCCCCTCCGAAGGACCGAAGGTCAGCGAGGTGGAAGTGAACACCATTTTCCCGACGCCGCTTTCCAGGGCCGTCTCCGCGACGTTCTTGAATCCCCCGACGTTGACGTCAACATAGACCGAAGGATGCCGTGCCCAGTTGCGTGCGTAAGCGGCAAGATGGAAGACCTTGTCGCAGCCCTGCATCGGTGCCTTCAGAGACGCCTTGTCCGTCACGTCGCCGTAGAAGACCTTGACGCCTTCCTGGCGGAGCCCGCTCAGATCGCTGGTCTTCCGCGCCAGCACGTGGACGGTCTCGCCACTCTGGCGGAGCCTGCCCACCAGCTTGCGCCCGATAAAACCAGTGCCCCCAGTGACAAATGTCGGCAACTTCTCCCTCCCTCGAACGACAACCCGGAGACTCCTCAGCGCGAACGCCGCCGAAGGGCGCCATTATAGCCCACGAGGGCGGAACGCGCACGGACCCAACCAAGGAGGCATGGCTTTCGTGACTGTGCAGGTTGTGCTATACTCCGAAGCCCGAAGGAGCCCAGGAATGCGCGAACAGAGGCGGCAGACCGGAGCGCTGGTAGCGTTCGACGTGGGGAATACGTCGGTGAAGTGCGCCCTGGGCGCGCAGGGGCGATGGGAACGCGTGTGCCGGGTGGCGACCACGCCTACCGAGACTCTGGCGCAGCGGCTCCTTGATGAACTCCCCGGCAGCAGTGTCGCGTCCCTCCGCCCGGGACGATGTGTGGCCTGCTCGGTGCACCCCGCTGCCAATGGCAGCATAGGGGCGTTCTGGCGCGACATCGGCGGCCCCGGCACGGTGGAATTCTTCGGCACCGACCTGCCCATCCCCATCCCGACGGTGGTGCGTGAACGCGACAAAGTCGGCGACGATCGCCTCCTGCTGGCGCTGGGCGCAAAGGAACTCGCGGGGGCGCCCTGCATCGTCGTCTCGGCCGGGACGGCCATCACCGTGGACTGGGTTGACGAGAGCGGCTCATTCGCCGGCGGGGCCATTGCGCCCGGCTTCCATCTTGCGGCCCGGGCGCTGCACGAACATACGGCCCTGCTCCCCCTCATCGAACCCGCAGCCGCGCAGGTCGGCAAGAGCCCCATCGGCGCGGACACGACGGAAGCCCTGCAGAGCGGCGTCTACTGGTTCTGCGCGGGCGGCGTGATCGCCCTCATCCATCGCTACCGCGCGGCGTGCAGCTCGCCGGAGGCGCCGGTGGTATGCACGGGCAGCGACGCAGGTTCGCTCCTGCCGGCCCTGGAGCAGTTCGGCGCCAGCCACGAGCCGGACCTGCTTCTGGAAGGGATGACGGCCGCGCTGGGCTCGTCGCTCGACGGTCCGGGATAGGGGCGCCTCAGTGGCAGGCCCTACTGCCGCTCGGGGCCGAGGTGCTGCCAGCGCTTGTAGATGACATCGCCCACCGGCACCAAGATTACGGCCGTCACCACCCCCGCCAACACGTCCACCGCGTAGTGATAACCGCAGTAGACCGTTGAGAGGCACAGCATGACGACGGCCACCATGTGCAGCCAGCGTATCTTTCTCAGGTGTTTCCACGTGAACCAGAGCGTCCCGATGGCGACGGCGACGTGGCTGCTGGGGAACGCTGCGCCGCCCGTCGGCTCCACATACTTGTAGACGAGCCTCATCACGTTGAAGAACGGGCCGTGCTGTATCGAAGCAGGGACGACCCGTGGGCCGACTGAGGCGATCTTCCCCGCGAAGACGCCGCTGGTCCCCGTGGCGTGCGGGCCCATCACGGGCAGGAAGATGTAAATCAAGTAGCAGATGTAGAAAACGAAACTGACGACGGTCAGGTAATGGAAGTAGTGCCGCCTCTTCTTGAAGTAGAGCGCAAGTCCAACGCCGAAGACCATGACGTAGTACGAGAAGTAGAAGAGGTAGAAGACCTCGCTGACCCACAGATAGGGAAGTGCCGTCATGAACGTCCGGCTTAACTGAGCGCCGAAGATCCATTGGTCGAGGTCAATGAAGATGCCGTCGAGGGGCACACGGCAGAAGAGGCGGTCGAGCTCGTGGGTCTCCCAGTAAAGCAGCGTGTAGAGTATCATCGGGTAGAAGCCTCGGAGCAGATCCAGGAACCAGCCCCGCGGCCTGCTCGTGGCTCGAATGAGAATGTGGATCGCGACGACGCCCGCCACGTGGGCCGACACGTAGAGGGCCCACATCGGTAAAAGCCCGCCGTGGAAAAGGGCAATCAGAAGGGCCACCAGGATGACATAGCCCTGGGTCAGATAATCAATGATCCTGTAGTCGCGCATCGTCGGCAGAGCATTCCAGCAAGCGAGGAACCGCCAGGTCCGCCTTACAGCCACCCGTTCTCTTCGTACCACGCCAGAGTCAGCCCTATGCCTTCCCCGAGCGAAGTGCCGGCAGAAAAACCGAAATCTTCCACGGCACGATCCGTGGCACAGACCCATCCCGAGGCCCGGATCTCGGCGATCTTGTCCAGGTTCATCATGCTGGGCCTGGACGTGATCCTGGACCACAGATCCCGAGCCAGACAGACCGCGTAAAGCGCAAGGACAGGCATGGGCAGAGGCACCGCCGCGACCCCCATCGCCTGCGCGATCCTGGAGAAAAAATCCCTCTGCGTGCTCGGGACCGCGTGGGCCAGGTGATACGTGTTCCGTTCGCAACGGGCGCAGCCGATCACCTTGCTCACTGCCTCGACCAGGTCCGTGACATATATCAGGCTCAGAGACCGGGCTCCCGTGCCAACCAGAGGCATGAATCCGCGGCGTATGGCCTCGAAGACCGCGTGGAATTCCCTGTCCCTGGGCCCGTAGACGGCGGCCGGCCTGAGGATCGTGTAGGGGACGCGACTGCGCTGCCGGATGTGCCGCTCCGCCAGCAGCTTGCTGCGCCCGTAGGCGGAAACGGGCCGGGGCCGCGCATCTTCCGTAACCGGGGACTCCGGCGAACCCGGTCCCGAAACGGCCAGGCTGGACAGAAAGACCAACCGGGCAACGGAGCCAGAATGCGCGTTGCACGCCTCGACCACGTTCAACGTGCCCCCCGCATTCACGGCGTAGAACTCTCGCGTGCCAACGGTCTTGGTTTTCCCAGCACAGTGGATCACAACTCCCACCCCGTCCATGGCTTCTCGCAGCGCTGCTGGCGACTCCAGAGAACCGTAGCAGATACGCGCGCGCGAGAGGTGCCCTTCAATGAAGGAAGTGTCGCTTGTGTGCCTGAGCAGAATGGTGATGTCGGAATCGGACAGCGACAACCGATCGAGCATGTGGCTGCCGATGAACCCGTTGGCGCCGGTCAGGAGGATTCTCACAGTGGCTTCTCGAAGATGCGATAGGTCTTGCTATGCACCGCCCCCAACCGGTCCAGGGCCCGCCTCATCAGAACGTTGTCTTCGAGAATCCAGGACAACTCCGCCCGCGTGTAGCCCAAGGGCACACCGTTCTTGAAGGCGTGGTAGACCAGCAGCGAGTCAATGCCCCTTTTCCTGTGCCGGTCCACGACCCCCAGCGTGACGACTCTGATACGTCCGATCTTCCGACGGCCAAGCAAGAACCGAAGCGCCCCGAAAGGGAAGAGCCGTCCCTTCATCTTCTTGAAGAGCGGGTTGTAGTCCGGAAGCGCGAATAAGAAGCCCACCGGCTCACCGTCTATCTCTGCAAGCAGCGCCACGGCAGGATCTGTGATGGCCTTAAGAGTCCGGGCCGCAAACTCGAACTGGTCCTGCGTCATCGGCACGAAGCCCCAGTTGCGCTCCCACGCGCTGTTGTAGACGGAGAACGCCTTCCGGACATCCTCCTCGAAGTTGCTCATCCTCATGCTCCTGACCACAACGGACAACCTGCTCTGGATCCTCTCGATGAAACGGACCAGGTACCGGGGGATCTGTCCCGCGTATTCGTAGTCGTAAGCCAGCAGGTCTTTGGCCTTGGCATAGCCGAGTTCGGACATGAAGTCGAGGTAGTACTTCTTCGTGTAAGTCATCATGATGGCGGGCGATCTGCCGAAGCCCAAGGCCAGAAAGCCGCACTCGTGATTGGTGGAGAAGTTGAAAGGCCCCCGGACCGTGGACATCCCCTTTTCCCTGAGCCAGCCCTCGGCAGCACCGAACAGGGCCCGCGCCACCTCGGGACGCTCAACGCTCTCAAAGAAGCCGAAGAAACCCGTCTGCTCTCCGGCAAACTCGTTGTGCCGACTGTTGATGTGGGCCGAGATCCTGCCCGCGATTCTGCCTGCTTCGTCCAGGGCCAGGAAATACCGCACTTCTGTGAACGCGAAGAGGGGATTCTTCCGGCTGAAGAACTCCTTGCGCTCCGACAGGAGATGAGGGACAAAGCAAGGGTCGTCGGCGTAGAGGGCCAGGGGATACCTTATGAACTGCCGCAGCTCCCTGGGCGAGCTGACTTCCCTGATCTCGATGCCCATCGGCAGACCCCTCGGCAAGAACACCCGCTCACTTCGCACGAAGCGGCGCGAGGCTAGATGACGTGCAGCTCTTGCCCGACCTTCTTCAGCTTCTCCAGGGCGAACGATATCTGCTCATCAGTGTGAGTAGCCATGAAACTGATGCGCAGCAGAGCCTCGTTGGGACCGACGGCGGGGGAGACGACGGGGTTGACGAAAATACCTTCTTCTTCCAGGCGCTTGCACATCTTGAAACACGTGGTCCTGTCGCCAACGCGAACCGGGATGATGGGGGTCTGGGAACGCCCCGTGTCGAATCCGAGCCCCTGCAAGCCGTCTCTCATCAGCCTCGTGTTGTGCCAGAGCCTCTCGATCCTTTCCGGTTCTCGCTGCATGATGCGCAACGAGGACAGAGCGGCTGCGACGTTCGCAGGAGACATGCTGGCGCTGAACATCAGGGCGCGGGAGTTGTGCTTCAGATACTCAATCGTGGGCTTATCGGAAGCAATAAAACCACCCAGCGAAGCAAGCGACTTGCTGAACGTGCCCATTATCAGATGGATCTTATCGGTCAGGCCGAAATGGTCGCAGGTCCCTGCCCCACCACGGCCCAACACGCCGATCGCGTGGGCGTCGTCCACCAGGACCGCAGCACTGTACTTCTCGGCCAATCTGGCGATGCCGGGCAGATCCGCAATGTCGCCCATCATGCTGAACACACCGTCCACCGCGATCAGCTTCCCGGCCTCCAGTGGGCACTGCTCGAGCCGCTCTTCCAGGGCCGTCATATCGTTATGGGCGAACCGCACGAGCTTGCCGAAGCAAAGGAAGGCCCCGTCCATGATGCTGGCGTGATCTTCCCGGTCGGTGATTATGAAGTCTCCCTTTCCCACCAGCGCGCTGATAACGCCGAGATTGACCTGAAAGCCGGTGGAATACAGGAGGGCGGCCTCCTTGCGCACCAGATCGGCCAGCTCCCCCTCAAGCTCCAGGTGGATGTCGAGCGTTCCGTTCAGGAAGCGAGAGCCGGCGCAACCCGAACCGTATTTCTCTGCGGCGCGCTTAACCGCCTCCTTGACCTCCGGATGGTTGACCAGGCCCAGGTAGCTGTTGGAGCCGAACATCAGGACCTTCCTCCCATTCATCTGCACCACGGTGTCCTGGGCTGACGAGATGGGCCGGAAGTAAGGGTACAGACCCGAAGCCTTGATGCGCTCCACTTCTTTGAACTGCCGCACCTTTTTCAGCAACGGCAGCCCGCCGTCGCTCGATTGGGACATGCACCACCCCTACTGAAGCCTTCGGGGACCTCCAGAGCAATCAAATAACCTGTGCGACGCCAAATGTCAAGTCAGGACACCCGGAACGGCCGGGCTCGGCGCCAAACCGCCCCGGATGCGCGGTGACGGATGTTCGCGGGAACGCCGCAGCCGTCTTTCCGACCGGCACCGGGCCGGCTCGGGTGCCAACGGCGCGTCGGGGACTCCCCCGAAAGCCGGAATTTCCATAGAGACCGGCATAAATGGCCGGAACCGGACGCTTTCTTCCGCCCTGCCCGGCATCCCACAGGCAAGGACCAGGACCCTCGACGCAGTCTCCGCGGCGAGACATGCCCGAAACCGCTTGCGTTTCCCCTGCCCGTTGTGTAACATCGTAGCCTCTGGATTGGGGTCTGATCGACTCGAACACAGGCAGGCCAGCCCAGGATTCTCAAAGGATGATATGCCTGGCCTAACGGCCGGCATCGGTGGCGTCATGGCAAAAGCGTCCGACACAAGGGGCGGCTCGTCGGAACAGCAGCAAGGCATCGCTCACATTCCGGCAACAGTCCTGACTGTGGAGTACGTGGATGACAGCGAGGGGATGGACGCAGCGCTGAAGGCCATCAACACGCAGCTGCAGCAGCTGGAACAGAAGATCACCACCATGCAGGAGACGCAGGTCCGAATGATCGCCGCCATCACCCAACAGGCCAAAGACCTCGCTAGAGCCATCGACTCCATGAGCCGCCGTATCGAGGGATTCTACACGCGTGTAGGCGGCGCAGAGCTGGGCCAGGAGTCGCAGTCGCCGCAGAGCCGACAAGAACCAGCATAGGCGCCCCAAGGACGCGAAGTGCTACTTCGCCCCCCGGCCGCGACCTGCATCCCAGCGTCGCGCGTGACTTCGCGTGTGGTCGCGCCGCCAGAGGCCTGGACAAACTGATGCCTCGCAAGACAAAGAAGGACCGGCCCCGGGAAACTCAGCCACCTTGTCCAGGTTTCGGCCGACCGGCCGTCGGCGTCGGCGCGACGCGTGCCATCACTGCTACGGTCATCCTCATGTGCCTCCTGTCCTGGCTGCCCCTGCGTCCAGCACGCGCGCAGACCTACAGGGAATACTCCTCTGTAACAGACAAGGCCCGTGAGCCGGCCCCGGAAAAGGGCGCCCCAAAGACCCCCGAGGACGTAGTCAAGCGGAAGGCAGAGGAACTGGCGGGGGAGGCGGAACGCAGGGCGCAGGATTTCGCTCAGCGCGCAGACCTGCAGCTTGAAAGCCTGGCCAGCTCGCGCGTGCTGGGATGGATGGTTGCCGTGGCCATGGTCCTGGTGGGCACCATAACCTTGCTGCAAGGGTGGTTCCTCTTCAGCTCCGCGCTGGTTCCATTCACGGCCACGTGGGGAACGGTAACCGGGGGTCTGATCGGATTCTTGGTGATGGGCGTGATGCAGCCGACCGCGACGACTGGCCTGCAATTCGGCGCACTGGCAGCGGGGGCCCTGCTGGGACTGGCCGTGGGTATTTTCGCCGCGCGCCGGGCCAAACCGGTGGCCGCCTTCCTGGTCTTCCTCTCCCCCTTCCTGCTCTTGTCCATCCTTGTCTTCCCCCAGAGCACAGTCGGAGGGCTCATTCTGTTCGCTGTGGGTCTTCTGGGCGGCATGCTCGCCATGGTCCGGATGGGCACCATGGCCGTGCTGGCAACGGCTGTGTTCGGATCATGTGCTCTCATGACTGCTTACGGTCTGCTGAGCCACTTGCTGTCTTCACAGGAGTTCCTCAGAAACTCTTTCACGTGGCTCCTCGAGGACACGGTCGTGCTTCTGATCGTGCTGGCAGTGGTGGCGTTCGTGGGCATCCATTTCCAGCGCACAGCGGTGGGCCCCGAAGGGACGAACGGTTAGACACCAGCCATCCCCCGGTCGGCGCAGAAAGCCCAGGAGAGAACCAGCCGCTCCATTCACAGTGTGACGCACTCTCCGATCCAGGGGGGACGGGAAGATGGCCGAAAAGGCCCTGGACGCAGTGGTCGCCGGCCACGTCTGCCTGGACATCACGCCCGCCTTCGGCGAAGTCTCGGGCACAACGATCGCGGAGATCCTGAAGCCGGGGCAACTGCTCCGAATGCAAGGCGTGCAGGTGAGTCCCGGCGGCGCTGTGGGGAACACGGGCCCCGCCCTCCATCGCCTGGGTCTGTCGGTGGCCCTTATGGGCAAGTGCGGCAGAGACCCCTTCGGCCACATCCTCCTGGAGCGGCTGCGCGACCGGGCCCCGGGTGCCGAGGCGGGCATGAAGGTCGTCCCGGGCGAGAACACTTCATACTCCATTGTCATCGCTCCCCCCGGCATTGACCGCATGTTTCTTCACTGCCCCGACGCCAACGATACATTCGGCCCGGAAGACGTAGACCTCGACACCGTGAGCCGTTCGCGCCTGTTTCACTTCGGCTATCCGCCCCTGATGCGACGGATGTACAGCCGGGACGGCGCGGAGGCGGAGGACGTCATGCGCTCGGCGGCCGAAGCCGGAGTTGTCACGTCGCTGGACCTGTCCATGCCCGACCCGGACAGCGATGCCGGGCGTGCCGACTGGCACAGCATCCTGGGCCGGGTGCTGCCGCACGTGGACCTGTTCCTGCCCAGCCTGGATGAGGTCATGTTCATGCTCGCCAGGGAGCGGTTTGACGAATTGAGCGCCGGCGCTCCGGGCCTCGCCGACGGGGTAACGCCGGCCGACCTGCGGCAACTGGCCGATCTCTGCCTGGCGATGGGAGCATCGGTGGTGGTCGTGAAGTGCGGCCACATCGGGGCTTACTTGAAGACCTCGACACTGCGAGGCGCGTTTCAGGCTGTGACGGCCTCGCCGCAGGCATGGAACGACCGGGAACTCTTCGAGCCCGCCTGTCAGGTGGATGAGATCGCCAACGCCACCGGGGCGGGCGATGCCGCAATCGCCGGATTCCTGGCGGCGTTGCTCAAGGGGGAGCCGCCCGAAAGGTGCATGGCGTTCATGACGGCCCTGGGCGCACAGAACCTGTCGGCCTCGGACGCCGTCAGCGGACTGAGGTCGTGGGAGGAAACCGTCGTGGAAGTCGCCTCAGGCCCGGCGAAGGTGTCCGTGCCGCCGGGTTTTGAAGGACTGACGGGCTGACGGTCCTCCTGCCGCCCTCCGCGGAGTCCTTCCCGTCGGCACAGAGCCAGCGCGGCCCCCTCAGAAGGCCGGCGCGGCCCCAAGGCGTGGGCCCCGGCGCGCGGCTCCCAACCGCTCAAGAGGAACAGACCGAAAGCCAACGCGAGCAGGTAGACGACGAGCCGGAAAGTGCGATCGCTGAATTTCCTGTTGAGCCAAACGCCGAGGACCGCGCCCACGGCCACGCACGGCACAAGCACCAGGCTCGTTCCGACGTTCTTCCCCGTCATCAGTCCCTCACTCCAGTAAGGGATCAGCTTCACGAGGTTGCCAACAAAGAAGTACTTTATCGTTGTGCCGACAAATGTCCGCTTGGAGAGCCGCTGGGGGAGCAGGAAGATGACGATGAATGGCCCCCCGGCGTGCGCCAGCGTGGAAGTGACGCCTGCGCACGCCCCCAGCGCAACGCCATGCCAGGCGCGGGGCTCATAGACGCCGCCCGGCGCTGCCAGACGCCGCTCACGCGACATCCGGTAGAACTGCACGCCCACAAACGCCACCGACAGGAACCCGACGAGACGCTTCATCCAGAGCTGCGCATCCGGCAGACCCAGGAACCAGTCCAGAGCCAACGTCCCGACGGCAATCCCGATCAGCAGGCCGGGGATCAAGATGGCGAGATTTCGGGTGTCGTGCTCGCGCGGGTAGTGAACCAGCGAGAAGACGTCACCCGTAATGAGAACCAGCAGCATCACCGAGAGCATGTCGGCCGGCCCGAGCACCGTAACCATCAGCGGCACGGCCAGGAGCCCGGCCCCCGTACCAAAGCCGGCCTTTGAGAGGCCCACCAGAGCGGCCGCGATCGCCGCAGCCGACCACTGCCAGATCGTCAGATCAGCAATTCCCATCGCAGCCCGCTGTCTCGGATTGACACCATGAACGCATACCCGCCCGCCCGGCCGAACAGGAAAAACGGGGCCGGCACACCATACGCAATCGGCGGGCCCTTTTCCACAGTATCAGTCCGGGGATAGCGAAGTTCGGGCGAGATGCGCCCTGCCCGGACGCAGGTCAGGGAACCGTGCCGCACAGTTCCGCGAACCCGGGGGATCGGGAGAAACGGCACGCCCCCGGCGACCTTCCCCTTGCATCCGCCCCCGAGGCGGCTTAGGATGGGGAACTCCGGGGTGAGGATCGCCAGGATGCACTACTTCATAGCCTTTCAGATCCTCTGCGGCTGCTTCAGTGCCTTTGTAGCCGGCCGCAAAGGCCACAGCCGGCTGGCATGGTGGTTCGTCGGGGCTGTGCTGCCGGTTCTCGGGGTGGTTCTCAGTCTGATTGTCCTTGAGGTCCCAGCCGCGCCGTCTTCTTCGCCGGGCGGGGGCGGGGCCGTTTCGGCGCAGTCTCGCGCCCGCAGGAGGCCAAAGCGCTGTGCCAAGTCCTATACGCCCGACTGCTTCGGCTGTCCCTTCTTTCGGCGCCGGCTCTTCGACGCGGACCGTTCGGAGGAAAAGAAAGGCTACTGCGAGTTCTTCGACAAGGAACTCAGGGGCGAGTCGAAGGCCAAGGGCTCCAGTGTGGTGATCGAAGACGGTTAGGCCGCGCGGGGAAGCAGAGCAAGCAGGTAGAGGGGAACACAGCAGTTTTGGTGCAAAAGGCGCTTGACGGCGGCCATCTGCTTTGTTAGAAATGGCGTGTTAATATCCGGTGGTCGTCTATGAGTCGCGCAGTCACGCTCTGACGGAGTAGCTTCTGATGATGATAAACCGGAAAGGGGTTCTGTTCGTTTCCTTACTGGCAGCCTGTCTTCTGAGTCGTGCGGCTGTTGGCCAGGATGCGGTGACTGCTCAGCAGGTAAGGCGCTGCATCAACGCACTGGAGAGGACCCCGAACTACGAGCGCACGGAAAAACGAGCGGAACTCGTCGAGCTAGGCCAGGCGGCCGTTGACCAGCTGATCACCATAGTCAAGGGACACCGGGATGCGGAAGACGTCAATTGCATCGGTCACTGCATCATCGCACTGGGCGAACTGGGAGCCAAGGAGGCCGGGGACGTCCTGATCGATGCACTTAGCAGTGCGAACATGCAGTTAGTGTACTGGGCCGCCAGCGCGCTCGGACAGATATGGGAAGGGCAAGGCGGCACCGATGCCCAAAGCCAGCAGGTCAATGCGGCGCTGCTGGCTCTGCTCTACTCCGACACGCCGCTGGCGATGGCCTATGGGCCGGCCCTGGCCTTGATCAAGATAAACGGCATCCCTACGACAGCAAAACGCCCCGAGATCCTCACACCGGAAGACATTAAGGCGGAGATAGACAACTGGCTGGTAACCAACCCCAACTCTCTGCCCCCGGTGGACCAGCAGCCCTGGCAACTCAACCTGCGCACCGCGCTCACGACTCCGGACGCGGCTGCGCGGCAGAGCGCAATACAGGCCCTTCGGCAGAAGCGGGGCCTCGGACCCGTCGAGCCCATACTGAGCGTGCTGGGAGGCGAGCGGAGCGCACCGGCTGGGGCCAACAATGAGTTGGCTCAACTGCTGGGAGAACTAACGGCCGTGGCCTTCCCGCCGAAGATCGAGGGGGATGTCGCCGATCCTGTAAAGCAGGTCGATGAATGGCGGAGACTCTGGTTCCAGGAATTGAAGCAACATGGCGAGCCAAGATACGTCGCATACTCCTGGCAGCAGTTGGAGAGCGGCCTTCGCGATTATGCGATGAACCCCGACGAGACCACCGCCGGTGAGGTCAAGTACTTCCGTGCTGCCCTCATCCATCAACTGGCCGATGCCGACGCCATACTTGCCTCGGCCAGTCCCAAGGCGAAAGAGTTGCTGACCGAGCCCTTGAAGATAAAGAAACAGATCGGCGACGCTGTGGTGGGGCTCGAAGCCGGTCCGGACGACTATGAGAAGAGGAGTCACCTCAAGGTCATAGACGAACAGCTCGACCTGCCGTTTGGAAGGCAGGTCGGCAACCTGTTCTCGGAGCGCCTCGCCAGGGTTGCCTATGACGAGACGAACACCACCGTCGCCGGGAAGTTCGGCTACGCTCTGGCCAAGATCTCCGGCGTCCCCTGCAACCTTGACTACCCTCAGATCGATGCCCGGCGCGCCAGACTACAGCTCTGGCTAACCAGCGTCGGGCTCGAACTGCCGCCTGGAGGTCCCTCGCCCTAAGCGGTCCTTGTTCCTCTCCGTCTCCCCGTCTCGCCGACCGTTCGCCCACATCGTGCCGCCGCGTGGGCGGTCGCCGTCCCCTTCCGCTCCGCCCGCCGCAAGCAGGCCGAAGGATGCGAACAGAGGGTGGCCCTTCCTGGGCAGTTCGGTTCGCCGCGCCGGGGAGGCCGGGTTTACACCTTGAGACAACGGACGAAGTGTGCCGGCTCCACCTCGCGAAGCTGCGGCACCGCCGTCCCACATCGGTCGTCGGCCACCGGGCAGCGAGGATGAAAGGCGCAGCCCGCGGGCGGGTTGATGGGCGAAGGAACATCGCCTTCGATGCGTTGCCTGTGCGCTGCGCGCTCCGGATCGCCAGAGGGGACCGCCGCCAGAAGGAGTTTCGTGTAGGGATGGAGCGGCTCCCCATAGAGCCGGTCCCGCGGCGCCATCTCCACTATCTGGCCGAGGTACATGACAGCCACATCGTGCGAGATATGCCGGACGACCGCCAGGTCATGAGAGATGAAGAGGTAAGAGATGCTCCTCTCCTGCTGGAGGTCCGCCAGCAGATTGACGATCTGAGCCTGTATGGATACGTCCAGCGCGGACACGGGCTCGTCGCACACGATGAAGTCAGGTTTCAAGGCAATCGCCCTGGCGATGCCGATGCGCTGCCGCTGGCCGCCGGAGAACTCATGGGGGTAGTGGTTCACGTAGGCCGGCGAGAGGCCGACGCGTTCCAGCAGCTCCCCCACCATCGCGCGTCGCTGCCGGCCATGTGCCACCCCGTGCACGCTGAGAGGTTCGCCAACGATGTTCTCGACCGTCATTCTCGGGTTCAGAGAACCGTATGGGTCCTGGAAGATGATCTGCATGCGCCGACGCAGGTGCCGAAGCGGCCCGCCTTTCAGAGCATGGACCGGTATCCCGTCAAACAGTATCTGCCCGGCGGTGGGCGCCAGGAGCCGGAGCAACGTGCGGCCCGTTGTCGTCTTACCACAACCGCTTTCGCCGACTAAGCCGAGCGTGGCACCCCGCCGCACCGCAAAGGAGACCCCGTCCACGGCGCGCACGAATCCTGCCGCCCCGGAAAGCAGGCCCCCCCGCAAGGGGAAGTGCTTCTTCAGGTCGCGGACCTCCAGGAGTGTATCCCCGTCAGTCATTGATTCCCCTGTCGTCGCTTACGGCCAGTTTGTGGCCAAGCGGATCGCCGGCCGCCCAGTAGCCTTTCAGGCGGATGCAGGCCGCCCAGTGCCCGGGCGCGATCTCCCGAAGCTCCGGAGCGATCCGTGCGCAGTCCGGCACGGCCTGGTAGCAGCGGGGATGGAACCGGCACCCGCCGGGAAAGCGACGCGGGTCCGGCACCTGCCCGGGGATGCTGTCCAGTCTGCCTTGCTCCAAATCCATCTTTGGCAGAGACTTCAGAAGGCTAATCATGTAGGGATGCAGCGGCTGGCGGAAGACGGACTTCACGTCCGCGGACTCTACGATCTGTCCTGCATACATCACTGCCACCCTGTCGGCCACTTCGGCGACCACACCCAGGTCATGCGTAATGAGGAGAACGGCCATCCCCATCTCCCCTTGCAGATTCTTCAGCAGGTCAAGGATCCTGGCCTGGATGGTGACGTCCAGGGCCGTGGTCGGTTCATCGGCGATGAGCAGGGCCGGCCGGCACACCAGGGCCATGGCGATCATCACCCGCTGGAGCATGCCACCGGACATCTGATGCGGATACTGGCCGAAGCGCTGCTCGGGGTCCGGAATCCTGACCTTGTCCAGCAATTCCACGCCGAGAGCGCGGGCCGCCCGAGGGGGCACTTTCCGGTGCGCCGTGATCGCCTCCACGATCTGGTTGCCCACGGTGAAGACGGGATTGAGGGACGTCAACGGCTCCTGGAAGATCATCGAGATGCGCGCGCCCCTCACCGCCCGCATCCGGCTCAGGGGAAGCTGCACCAGATCCTTCTTCTCGAACAACACGCTGCCCGAGACGATCCGGCCGGGCGGACACTGGACCAGGCGCATGATCGAGAGGGCCGTCACGGACTTGCCGCAGCCCGACTCCCCCACCAGACAGAACGTTTCCCCGCGTCCGATCGAGAAGCTGATCCCGTCCACGGCCCGTGCCACGCCGTCCTCTGTGAAGAAGTGCGTCGCCAGATCCCGCACGTCCAGAAGTGTCGCCTCTACTGCCACAGTCCCCTCATTGGGTCTTCAGTCTGGGGTCCAGCGCATCGCGCAGCGCATCGCCCAACACGTTGAAGGCCAGAACCAGCAGGAACAGCGCCCCCGCCGCCCCGGTGAGCTGCCACCAGACGCTGGGATCGCGCGACAGTTCCATCTTGGCCTCGCTGATCATCGTTCCCCACGACATGGTCGTCGGCTCCACACCGATGCCGATGTAGCTCAGCACCGCCTCGGACATGATGATCCCGCTGAAGCCGAGCGTGAAGCTGATGATGACGATATGGAAGAGGTTCGGCAGGATGTGCCTGAAGACGATGCGCGGCCAGCTCGCGCCCACCGCCTGCGCGGCCGTGACGTAATCCGCCTCGCGCAGCTTGAGAGTCTCCCCGCGGATCAGCCGACACAGACCTACCCAACTGGTCACTCCCATGGCGATGCACAACTGCACTACGCCCTTCCCCATGACGGACATCAGGGCGATGAGGAGCAGTATGCCGGGGATGCAGGCCAGCGTGGAATAGACGTAGACTATGGCGTCGTCCACGACGCCGCCGAAGTAGCCGGCGACAATGCCGAACAGCAGCCCCAGCGGGATATAGATGGCCGCCGTCAGCCCGCCGATGATGATGGCGGTGCTGATCCCCTTGATCATCTTGTAGAGCACATCCTTTCCCTGGATGTCAGTGCCCAGCAGGTGGCGGCCCTCCAGGGGCGCCGCGTAGCTCTCCGTCTTGTCCACCTCGCCGACCGCCTGGCGGAATATCCAGTCCACCAGGGTGCCGCGCTCTCTGACGGCGGCCTCGCCCGTGCCGACGGTGTGCCACACCGGTATGAAGTCCAGAACGCCCACAGTTGCGTAGAACGAGACCACGGCCAGGCACACCATGGCCAGGCGGTTGCGCTTGAGCCGGCGCCAGGCTTCGGCCCACAGCGAGCGCGCTTGCGTGATGTCCGTGTCGTTCATCGCAGCCTGACTCGCGGATCTACCAGCGTGTAGCTGATGTCCGTCATAAGGTTACCGAACGCAAAAAGCAGCGCCCCCAGATAGACCATGGCCGCCATCACCTGGGTGTCGCCGTTGGCGGCGGCCTCGATCGTCATGTTGCCCAGACCCGGGATCCCGAAGAAGTTCTCCAACAGAAGCGAGCCCATGAAGAGGAACGGGATCGCCAGCACCGTTCGAGTCAGGACAGGTATCATGGCGTTCTTCAGGACGTGCTTGAACAGGATCAGGCGTTCGCTCAGCCCCTTGGCCCGCGCCGTGCGCACGTAATCCTTGCCGACCTCTTCCAGCAGCACGGTGCGGTAGAAGCGCACGTCCCCGCCGAGCCCCTTGATGACGGCGATGAAGATGGGCAGTATCAGGAACCGCCCCGCATGGATGCCGCCCGCATACCCGTAGATGGGGAACAGCCGGAGGTGCTGAGCCAGCAGCCACTGCCCCGCCAGGATGTAGACGAGGATCGAAACGGACATGAAGGCCACGCAGACCACGACCGCTCCCAGATCAAGGTAGGTGGCCTGGAAGTAAGCCACCATCAGCGACAGACAGATGCCGATAGTCAGGCCCAGCACAAAGATGGGCACCGTCAGCGTCAGCGAAGGTACCATTCCCTGGCGGATCTTGCGGCCGATGGCCTCATGCGTCTTCATCGTACGTCCGAAACGGAACAGCAAGAGCTTCCTCATGTGGTTGACGAACCGCGTGTCGGTCAGGCGTTGCAAGCCCCCGGCTTCCGCATTGTAGAAGAGGCCCTTGTCCCATCCCCGACTGTGAATGAGGTCGGCGATCTGCTGCTCGTCCACATTCTTGCCCAGTTCCCGGATCGCAAGTTCCCGTGGTGAGAAGAGCATGTCGAAAAGCACGAAGGTGAAGAAGCACACCCCCAGCACCAGGGGGATCGTGTAGAGCACCCGTCTGACGATATAGGCCCTCATGGCTGCGCGCTCCTCACGGCTGAGCCTCGCCTGAGCGCCCCGAGCAGAAGGGCCGCACACGCCGCCACAGCCAGGAACACGCCGACCGCGCCGTAGTTGGGGCGGTTCCACTCTCTGCGCAGCCGCTCACGCAACTGCACGTCCACGTCCCTGTACTTC
>SDBU01003458.1_pt1 | contig 20052 bp, 16 predicted proteins | sample 2277071 | NCBI WGS metagenome assembly SDBU01 (sample SAMN10397929, study PRJNA504765) | marine sediment metagenome | isolation source: marine sediment core GS08_GC12, 126 cmbsf | place: Arctic Ocean: Gakkel Ridge, Loki's castle | collected 2008
GTACCCGCCGTTTTCGATGAGGCCGATGGTCTGGCGTGTGACGCCTGCTTTTTCCGCTAGTTCGGCCTGCGTGAGGTTGTGCTCCACTCGGGCCAGCTTTAACTTGATTCTTGGATTCACTTTGACTCCTTGTGACATTTTTATATGGCATAAAGCAATATCTATCTTGCAGAAAGTAACACATACCTGTCATAATGTCAAGTATATTTTGCACGAAAAAATACGGTGTGGTACGTAACTCTTTATTTAGACAAGACTTGCAAGTAAAACTTTTCCTGTAAGAACTATAATCATGGGAACAAGAACAAATGATTTGACTGAATTTGCCAAGCCAGTGGCAGATGAATTAGCTGCCCGTTGTGGCTCTCTAAAGAGAGTTCTGTCTGCGGTCAAAATCGAGCCTCAGAGCGTCCTTGCGTGCTTCACCCATGGGGTTCTGCCGTAGCAGATGGTTGAAACTGGCTTGAATGGTCTCCATAGGCCCTATACTACGAAATCACAGTTCATTGGTCATGCACTGCTTGGGAAATCCGGGGTAAGAGCAGTGCCTTCGTCGAAGTGAAACCGGCTGCCGGCAAAGTGGTGTGCAAAATGCAGGCTGGGAAAGGGACAAAATGAATGGCGGAGAGGGTGGGATTCGAACCCACGGTGCCCTTTCGAGCACACCGGTTTTCGAGACCGGCCCATTCAACCGCTCTGGCACCTCTCCGCGTACACAACGAAGCAGAACTGATGAAAACTGAGAAGTCAGAGTAGAGAGATAACAGCGGTCAGCTATCAGCTTTCAGTTCTCAGTTCTCAGTTCTCAGTTCTCAGTTCTCAGTTCTCATTCCTCCCGCCTGGCCTGGAAGAACTCGCGCAGGATACGGCTGCACTCCTCCTCCAGGACGCCGGATACCACGGTTATGCGGTGGTTGAGGCGAACGTCCTCGGGAATCCGATACAGTGAGACGCACGCGCCCGCCTTCCGGTCGTGCGCGCCGTACACGAGGCGGGCAACCCTCGCCTGCACCAGCGCACCCGCGCACATGACGCAGGGCTCGATTGTAACATAGGCCGTACACGCCGTCAGCCGCCACGCGCCCAGGGCGGAGGCCGCCTGGGTCAGTGCGATGATCTCGGCGTGCGCTGTGGGATCGTTGAGCATCTCCCGCTGATTGTGCGCGCGGCCAATCACCACGCCGTCGCGGACGATGACAGCGCCCACGGGCACGTCGTCGTGCTCGAGAGCGGTCTCCGCTTCGGCCAGCGCCATGCGCATGTATCGTTCGTCGGAGCAGTCGCCTGCCGGGAATCCGCCATCGGGTTGCGGGCGATCGTCAGAGGCAGTCATCGCTTCGTGATCTTCATCAGCAAGTACTATCGGAGCTTCTCCCAGCGAGCCCCCACCTCGCGCCGGGTCTGTTCGCCGGGCAGGCTGCCAAAAAGCTCGTCAGCCACGGACGCGGAGACGTCTCGACGCGCCACCTCCAGGCCGGCCGCGATGAGGTCGTAATAGCGGTTGGGCTGAACGCCGGCATCGAGCAGGAGCCGCAGCCCGCCCATGACGCGCTCGTTCCCTGCGAACTTCGCCTCGATGCCTCGCACGCCGCGCGCCACATGGTCGCGAAGCGTCCGCGAGAAGAGCCTGCCCGGCAGACGCGCGACATAGTCGTCGAACTCCTCTTTTCCTATGCGCCAGGCGCAGTTCTTCCACAGGGCCGGCGCCAGCTCATTCTCGAGCAGTTCACGCGCCGCGCCGACGATCTCGGGATGGTCGACCAGGTCGCTGAAGCGCTCCACGCCGCGAAGGCGGCCATGCGTGGCTATGAAGAAGTGGAGCCCGTTGTGTGCGAAGAGCTTCACACGGTCGCGGGCATGGAACTCTTCCTCGGACACGAAGAGGAAGGCCTTGGAATGGAACACATCAGGGTCATGATGCTGTTCGGAGAGCGGCATGTCGTAAAGTTCTTCTCCAACCACGGCCCATTCCAGGCCCGGCGCCACCGGCGCGTAGTCGGGTGCCGCCCGTTCCTCCAGCCGGCACATACGTCCCATGACTGTGTCGCACAAGTGGATGTTTTTTGGAAACGCAGCCCGCCATTTCTCGGCGATGTTTTCCCCGTTCTCAGCGCAGAGGATATAAATCTCATCGCCGCGCCCCCTGATGCGGTCGAACAGGTAGGAGAGGGCCTTGTCCAGGTTCCGTATGCCCACAGCCGTGAAGAACAATCTGGCTTGGCCGATGTGGTCCCGTATGGCCGAGTCATGGTCGGGGAGGTCCAATTGGAACGCGTCAACGTCCTTGACCGTGACCGGACGAATCTCATCGCCGGCCATATTCGTTGTGTACTGCCGGCGCCTTTGAATCTGCGCGATGAGGTCTGCCTTGGCCCGGGTGTCGAGAAACGTCATCTCGTATTCGTCCCGAAGTTCGGGTCCGAAGAACCCCAGCGAAAGCCCGCCGGCGCCGAGTGTCACAATACGGTCAGCCACAGGAGACGTCTCCTTTCACCTTGCCAAGGATGAAGGCGGAAGGATGAAGGATGAAAACAACTGGCAGGTTATGGGTTCTCATAGAGTCTTCTTCGAGCCTGCTTGTCTTCTTCTCTTAGCGTTCTTGACACACGTCGTCAAGATGGCCGTCAGTTCCTCGGCCTCCCGCATAAGGTCGCCAAGCCGCTTCGAGTCCATGATACGAGAATCAACAAGAAGTTCCATCCGGTACGTGGTCTCCTCCAACTCCTGGAGACCACCCTCCATCTTGCTGATGAACTCCGCCGTTGAACGGGCCCGGCTTGCCTCTCAATAATGCGCGCCCACTGACGTGCCGCAGCGGAGCATTTGCCGTCCAATGACCCGGGCCTGTGTGGTTTTGGGAAGAGCACAATACAGACGAATGATTCGCAGCGCGAATTGCCTGGTCCGCGTCTTCAGGTCAATAGGTCTGCTGTCTTCATCCTTCATCCTTCATCCTTCATCCTTCATCCTTCATCCTTCATCCTTTTTGCCCGTACGCCTCATTCGGGTCAAAGACGCGTTCTTCTGAGGCGCTCAGTTCCCCGCTCTGCATATCACACTCTCTGAAGTAGCAGGACTCGTACCCCTTGTGACACGCGGCAACGTGCTGCTTCACAAGAAACAGAAGCGACTTGCCCTCGCAGTCCACGAACAGACGCTGGACCTCCTGCACGTGTCCGCTGTGCTCACCTTTGAGCATCAGGCGGCCCTGCGATCGCCGGAAAACGTGGACCTTGCCCGTCTCCAGCGTCCGCTCCAGGGCCTCTCGATTCATGTAACAGAGCGTCAGAGCACGGCTGTCCTCGACCTTCGCGATGATGGCCGGAATGAGCCCCTTTTCGTCGAACGTCAGTTGGTCAAGAAGTTTCATGCTGCCGAACTCCAAGCGATTCTCTATCCCACGTGGATCAACTCCAGGCGATTGCGGAACACATCCTGGAAGCGTTCACGGATCCTTTCATGTTGCGGCATGCTGAGATCCGGGTCCTCCGATGCGAGTTGAAACGCGTCGCGCCTGGCGATTCTGACAAGCCTCGTGTCCCCCACAATATCGGCAACCCGCAGTTCCGGCAACCCGTGCTGGCGCGTTCCGAAGAACTCGCCCGGTCCGCGCAGCTTCAGGTCTTCCTCGGCTATCTTGAAACCGTCGGTCGTGGAACAGATAATCCCAAGCCGGCGGCGGGCTTCGTCGCTCTTCGGCTCGCCGAAGAGCAGAAACCACGAGGGCTTGCTGCCTCGGCCGATGCGCCCCCGGAGTTGATGAAGCTGTGCGAGACCGAACCGCTCGGCGTGCTCTACCACCATGATCGTGGCATTCGGGATGTCTATGCCCACTTCAATCACGATCGTGGACACCAGGATATGATATCGTCCGGCCCGGAACTCGGCCATGACCCTATCTTTCTCGTCGGACCGCATGCGGCCGTGCACCAGGGCCACGCGCAACTCCGGGAAGACCTTCTGCTGAAGGTGGCGCGCGCTGGAGGTGGCGGCCTTCAGGTCGAGAGCCTCCGACTCCTCCACAAGCGGATAGACCACGAAGGCCTGCTCTCCGTTTCCGATGCGCGTGCGGATGAACTCATAGGCGTCCTCGAGCTGCTCCGGCGGATACCAGCGCGTCTTCACAGGGCGCCGGCCAGGCGGCTTTTCGTCGAGCACGGAGAGGTCGAGGTCCGCGAAGACGGTCAGCGCCAGCGTGCGCGGAATCGGCGTGGCCGTCATCACCAGCACGTCCGGATGGCGGCCCTTCTGTCGGAGCTTCGCCCGCTGGAGCACGCCGAACTTGTGCTGTTCGTCCACGACCACGAGGCCGAGGTTCTTGAATTGCACGTCTCCTTCGATAAGCGCATGCGTGCCGATCAGCAGGTCCGCCTCGCCCTCGGTCACTTGCCTAATCGCTTCGGCCCGCTCGCGGCTGCTGCGCCCGCCGACGAGAAGCGCCATGCTCACACGGCTGCCTCGAAGATATCGCCCGACGGTCTCCCAATGTTGAAGGGCCAGTATCTCCGTAGGCGCCATGAGCGCGGCCTGAAAATGATTGGCCACGGCCACGAGCATGGCATAGAGGGCGACCACCGTCTTGCCTGACCCTACATCGCCCTGGAGCATGCGGTTCATAGCCCGGTTCGAGCGCATGTCCTTCTGGATCTCGGTTACAGTGCGATTCTGAGCGGCGGTGAGCTTGAACGGAAAGCGACGGCGGATGCGGCGATCCATTTCCGGAGTGACGCGGAAGGCGAACCCCCCCTCCTCGCGGCGGATGCTCCTTCTGCGCAGCGCCATGCCGAACTCGAGGAGAAACAGTTCGTCGTAGGCCAGGCGCCGCCGGCCGTGTGCCGCGTCGCCTTGAGTCTCCGGATAGTGGATGCTCCGGATCGCTTCGGGCAGGCTGGGGAGCAGCCGCTTGTTCAAGAAAGACGGCTCAAACATGTCTTGAAGAAGGTCGGCGTAGTCGTCCAGGGCCGCCTTCACGATGAGACGCATGCTGTTCTGCTTCAGCTTCTCCGTCAGCGGGTAGACCGGCAGGATTCGCGAGCCGAAGAGCGCCTCGCCTTCGTCGGCCAGCTCGTGCTGAGGGGAGACCATCTGGCGCTCACGGTAGAAATTCACGCGCCCTGTGAAGAACATCTCCCTGCCGGCCGGAAAGTCCTCCTCGCGGAAGTAACGGGTGTTGAACCAGATGCAACGGAGTCCGCCGCTATCATCCTCCACCCAGACCTCCGCCATCCCACGGCCTCCTCGGGACCGAAACTTGCGAGCGTCCGTCACTCGCCCTCGGATGGTAGCGCGCTGGCCGACGCGCAAGCGGCCAATGGGTGTAATGACGGAGCGGTCCTCGTAGTCGCGAGGAATGAGATACAGGAGATCGGCGACGGTGTCGATGCCCAGGCGGCGAAGCATCGCCGCGCGTTTCGGCCCGACGCCTTTCACGTACTGTACGGAGTCCTGAAGGCTCTTCATTGAATTGACTGTAAGACGCGGAAAAGGGCTCAGTCCAAGCCCAGGCTCCTGACCCCTTTTCCGGACCCTCGACGGGAGGATAGCAGGCGGTCGGGAGGGAGTCAAACGGAGATTGTTGATTGCGGATTTCCCATCAATAACGTGACTGTGCTCGACCTCGTTGGGCTGCAGAGCATTCTTACTGCTGCAGGCGATGGGCGGCCGGTGTTTAGGCCTGACAATGGTCTAAAGCATTGCGCTCAGCAGCCGATCATACCTATGAGGGCAAGCGACTGTTGCAGCGTCATTACTCATGCCTTCACAATATGTTGGCGTCACAAGACATCTCATCCCCATGCGGGGGACCAGCAGGAAGAGACTCGTGGAAGAACACGACATGTCGTTGGAGAAAGAAGCGGACTTCCTTCCCGACCGTTCCCACGCTGCATCGGGCCGACACGACTATCTCCTGCCCTGCCGATACTTCCATTTCTACATGTTCTTCGAGCCGAATTCGCGCCGCACCTGCTGGCTTCCTGAGGGGTATGCACGGTAACTCTCGCCCGCCTTCCGAAATCGACTGCGCCTGTTTCCTGACGCTCTCCTGACGTGCATTTTTCACCCTGCTTTTCCGTCAGCCAGTCCGAGCCGGCAGCCCGGACCGAAATTGTCCTTGCTCCACTCGCACGTTATCGCTATCATACGCTAAGAGGGGATATCCACAAGTGGCACGCGAAAACGGCGTGCAATCCAGTGGGGGACTAGCCGCGCACCAGACCTGAGGAGGATCCGGAACCTATGGCAATTAGAAAGACCGGCTTCGGTCTGCCCTTCGCGGCGAGCTGTATCCTCATTTTACTCCTGGGCCTCGGATGCGGAAGACAAGAGGAGAACGTCATCACGTTCGCGGTCGGAGGTGCACCCTCGGAGCTGGACTTCTGGGAGGCGCTGGCCGCCGAATTCGAGACGAAGACCGGAACGAAAGTGGACCTCCTGCGGCAGCCGACCGATACGGATCTGAGGCGACAGGGTCTGGTGACGTCGCTGAAATCGAAGAAATCGGACCCGGACGCCTTTTTGATGGATGTCGCGTGGCTGGCGCAGTTTGCGGCGTCCGACTGGCTGGAGCCGCTGGACGAGCAACTCGGGGCGAGCGGGCTCGACACGGACGCGTTTTTCGAGAAGGTGGTTCGCCTGTCCGACAGGCATGAGGGGCGACTCGTGGCCCTGCCGGTCTATGTGGACGGCGGGCTGCTGTACTTTCGCAAAGACCTGCTCGAACGCTACGGCTTCAAAGAGCCGCCTGAGACCTGGCCGGACCTCGTGGAAACGTGCCTCAAGGTCCAGGCCGAGATGCGCAAGACGAACCCTGGCTTCTTCGGCTTCGTATGGCAGGGCGCCCAGTACGAAGGCCTCATCTGCAACTGGCTGGAAATCGCCGGCTCCAACGGCGGGGGGTTCACTATGCAGGGCGAGGCGTTCGTCCTGAACACGGCCGAGAACCGGCAGGCGACCCAATTCATGCACGACCTGATCCACACCTACGCCATCTCGCCGCCGAACACCTACACCGAGATGAAGGAAGAAGAGGTGAGGATGTTCTTCCAGCAAGGAAACGCCCTGTTCGAGCGGAACTGGCCATATGCGTGGTCGCTGCACCAGGCCGACGATTCCGAGATCAAGGGCAAGGTGGGCATCGCCGGCCTGCCCCATTTTCCCGGGAACGAGGGCGTCTCCACGCTGGGCGGATGGCACATCGGCATCTCGAAGCACTCGGACGCCAAGGAAACGACATTTGCTTTTCTCGAATTCGTGCTCTCGTACGAGACGCAGAAGAGGCTCGCCCTCACCCTGGGCTGGAATCCGGGCCGGCGCGACGTCTACACCGACGAGGACGTGCTGGAGAAGCTTCCGCATTTCCGTTCGCTCAGAAACGTCTTCGAGAACCTCCATCCCCGGCCGATCCTGCCTTACTACACGTTGATTTCCGATGTGCTCCAGCGCCGGCTCAACGCCGCACTGAGCACAAAGATAAGCGTCGAAGAAGCGCTTGCCACGTCTGAGCAAGAGATTCAGAAAATCGTTCAGAGATATGCCGAGGAGTAATTGGACCAAACGGCTCTCCTTAGACCCTCATGAAGCAAGGACGGCATGGCTTTTTTGCCTGCCGCTCGTCGCCTTTGTCGCGGTTCTGATTCTCGTCCCGGTCGCCGGCACACTCGTCAACAGCTTCTTCCATGACGTAACATTCATGAACAAAAGCGGATATGCAGGGCTTCGGAACTACGTCGAACTGCTTTCCGACGCCGGGTTCTGGCAAGCGCTGAGGTTCACACTGTTGTTTGTCGCCGTGTCGGTGCCGCTGGAGCTGGGTTTGGGGATGGCCTTCGCGCTCGTTTTGAATGCGGAGTTTCCACTTCGAGGCATCCTTCGCGCCTGCGTCTTGATTCCCTGGGCCGTGCCGGCGGCCGTCTCCGCCAGGACGTGGCAGCTTATCTTCAACTACAGTTACGGCCTGGCCAACTTCGTTCTGCTGAAGGTCGGCCTGTCTGATACGCCAGTGAACTGGCTGGGCACGAAGCTGGGAGCGTTCAGCGCGCTGGTCCTGGCGGACGTGTGGAAGACCACGCCGTTCGCGGCGATCATCCTCCTGGCCGGCATGCAGGCGGTTCCCCGCGAGCTGTATGCCCAGGCCAGGGTGGACCGGGCGAACTTTGTTCAGATCTTTTTCAGGGTCACTTTGCCGTTGATGAGGCCAGTGATTATCGCGGCGCTGCTGTTTCGAACCATTGACGCGCTGCGCGTCTTCGACATGGTATACGTGCTCACCGGAGGGGGGCCGGGAGGCGCGACTAATTCGCTTTCCTTATATGCGTACAAGTACTTTCTCAGCGGAGACATTGGATACGGATCGGCCGTGTCCGTGATCGTGTTTCTGGCAGCGTTTGGACTGTCCATCCTCTACGTGAAGGCAGGCCGGTTTCAGTCTGAAGTGATATGGGCGAGCGCACGATAAAGAGGTGGCTCATCATCGGTTGCGCGGCGTTTATGCTGTGTTTCTGTCTGGCCCCGTTCGTCTACATGGCGTCAGTGAGCGTGGCGACGCGTCCTGACTTTCTGTCGGAGCGGGTCGCTTTTGAGTTCACCTCGCAGCATCACAAGGCCGTAACGACCGCCAAATCGCTGCATTTCCTCCGTTACCTTGGAAACAGCATTGCCATTTCCTTGCTGAGTGCGTTCTTTTGCATCGTGATCGCCTCCCTCGCCGCGTACGCCATAACTCGCATGCGGTTCAAGGGGAAAATGAGCCTGCTGCTTCTTGCCCTGGCCGTATCCATGTTCCCCCAGATCGGCCTCGTGGGCTATCTGTTCAAGGCCATGTCCCGGCTGGGATGGATCAACACATACCAGGCGTTGGTACTTCCGTATATCGCCTGGAGTCTCCCGCTGTCGCTGTGGATACTGGTGAGCTACTTCAGCCAGATTCCGATCGAGTTGGACAAGGCGGCCCTGATTGACGGATGCACGCGGACGCAGGCGCTCAGGAAGGTGATCCTTCCGGTGGCCGCGCCGGGCGTGTTCTCCATGTTCCTGCTCGCCTTCATCCTCGCGTTCAACGAGTTCATGTTCGCCCTGATGCTGACCACGGACTACCACGCACGCACCATTCCCGTGGGTATCGCCCTGTTCCAGGGACTGCACGGACAGACGCCGTGGGGCAACGTCATGGCCGCATCGGTCCTGACCGTGGCGCCGGTGGTGGTGATGACTCTGGTATTCCAAAGGCAGATCATCGGAGGACTGACCAGAGGAGCGGTCAAAGGATAGGGTCCTGATGAGAGTCGAGCTGGAGGCGGTATCAAAGGAGTTTTTCTCGCTTCGCGGCCGGGTGTCCGCGCTGCAGGCAGTGGACCTGATGATGGCAGACAGAGAGTTCTTCGTCTTGCTCGGGCCGAGCGGATCCGGCAAGAGCACGCTGCTCAACCTGATTGCGGGCTTGGAGAGCCCCACCTCCGGCAGGATCCGATTCGACGATACGGTCGTAGCAGACGCAGACCGGCGCCTCAGCCTTCCGCCGAGGCAGAGAAACGTGGCCTTCGTTTTCCAGAGTTACGCGCTCTATCCTCATCTGAACGTATTTGAGAACATCGCGTTCCCTCTGCGAATTGCGCGCGAGAAAAGGGCCGACATTGAGAAAGCCGTGGAACGGACGGCGGCGACGCTGGACATCTCCGAGTTGCTGCCGGCCAGACCGGCCGAGCTCAGCGGAGGCCAGCGTCAACGCGTGGCCATCGCCAGGGCGATCGTGCGGCAACCCAGTGTCTTTCTCATGGACGAACCGCTGTCAAACCTTGACGCTCAACTGCGCGCAGCCATGCGGATCGAATTGAAGACCCTCCAGCAAAGGCTCGGCATAACGACCGTCTACGTGACGCACGACCAGGTGGAGGCGCTGAGCCTGGGCGACCGGGTGGCCGTGCTGCGGAACGGCCGCCTGGAGCAGGTCGGAACACCGCAGCAACTGTATGAAGAGCCGGCCACGCCGTTCGTCGGCCGGTTCGTGGGATCTCCGCCCATGAATCTGATTCCGAGCCGAATTGAGGAAGAGGCCGGCAGACTCTACGTGAACATGGACGGCGTTCGGCTGGAGGTCCCGGCTGATCGAGAAGGCGACTTCAGGGCCGTGGGGTCTCGGAAATTCCTGCTTGGCATAAGGCCTGAGCAGATCAAGGTGGAGCCGCCGGCTCCCGGCACGCCCGCGGCGAGAGTGGGATCCGTCGAACCGCTGGGCAGGGAGAGTGTGGTCCACCTTGTTCTCGGCGAGCGCACGGTCGTGGCCCTTTCCGGCCACAAGGAGGTCGAACCGGACGACAAGGTCGGCGTGGGCTTTGATCTGAAACGGGCTCATATCTTCCTGGAAGACATCAACGAATGAATGCGACCCAACGCGAGGCGAGGACGTTCCGCGCGCCGGCGGCGGGTTTGCCGGAGATCGACTCGGGAGGAAGACGATGGGAAGACTAATCGTCGTATCGAACCGGTTGCCCGTAAGTGTCGGGCGGAAAGGCGGCCAGTTCGTCCTTTCGCCCAGTATCGGCGGACTGGCGACCGGCTTGGCGTCCGTCGCCAAGTCGCATGACCTCTTATGGGTCGGGTGGCACGGCATGGTCAGCGAAAACCTGAAAAAGAACGAGAAGGCAACGGTCGGCAGAAAGCTCCGAGCGCGCAAGCTCTATCCCGTCCATCTCACCAGGGAGCAGATAGAGAATTTCTACCACGGCTTCTGCAACAAGACGATCTGGCCGCTGTTCCACTACTTCACGCTCTACACCCTCTATCAGGACAAGTTCTGGGACGCGTACATCAAAACGAATCGGACATTCTGTCGCGCGGTCAAGAGGCTGGCCAAGCCGGACGACCGCATCTGGGTGCACGACTACCACCTCATGCTCCTGCCGCAGATGCTCCGGCAGGAGATGCCCGATTTGGAGATAGGGTTCTTTCTCCATGTGCCGTTCCCGTCGTTCGAGATCTTCCGGCTGCTGCCGTGGCGAAGCGAGATACTGGACGGCCTGCTCGGCGCGGACGTAATCGGGTTCCACGCATACGACTACGTGAGGCATTTCCTCAGCAGCATCTGCCGGATCGCCGGCATGGAGCATCACATGGGCAAGGTGACGGTGGGCGATCGGATCGTGAAAGTGGACGCCTTTCCCATGGGGATAGACTATCAGCACTATTCCAAGGCCGGAGAGCGACCGGCTGTCCGCAGCGAAATCGAGCGCATACGGAAAAGAGTAGGCGACCGCAAGCTCATCATATCCGTGGACCGCCTGGACTATACGAAAGGCATCCTGCAACGCCTGCAGGCCTTTGAGCTGTTCCTGTCGGAAAATCCCCAGTACAAGCAGAAAGTCACACTGATCCTTCTGGCGGTCCCTTCCCGCACGGGCATCGGCCATTATCAGGCCCTGCGCAGGCAACTCGAAGGCATGGTAAGCCGGATCAACGGAGAGCACGGTACCATTGACTGGAGGCCGATTCTGTATCTCTTCCGGGCATTGCCGTTTGATCGGCTGGTCTCTCTGTATCAGGTGGGAGACGTGGCTCTGGTCACGCCGCTGCGCGACGGGATGAACCTGATCTCCAAGGAATACGTGGCGAGCAAGCAGGACGGAAGAGGCGTCCTGATCCTCAGTGAAATGGCCGGCGCCGCGAGCGAGCTGGGTGAGGCCATAGTGGTGAACGCAAACAACAAGCGGGCCATCGCGGCGGCTATCAAAGAGGCGCTCGAAATGCCGCCGGAGGAGCAAGTGCGCCGGAACCGACTTATGCAGCAGAGGCTCTCTCGGTACCCGGTCAGCCGGTGGGCGCACGACTTCTGGGACGCGCTGGAGGACGTTCAAAAGATCCAGCGTGAGTCGTCAGCGCGCCGCCTGAGCGAACAGTTCAAGAAGCAGTTGCTGAAGGACTTTCGCAAGAAAGGCAACCGTTTGCTCCTCCTTGATTACGACGGCACCATGGTGGGGTTGGCGGCCCGGCCGGAGCGGGCCGCCCCGGATGAGGACCTGCTGCGGCTGCTGGAGCGGCTTGCACGGGACCGGAAGAACGAGGTGGTGGTCATCAGCAGCAGAGACCGAAATACCCTGGAGGGCTGGCTCGGCCATCTGAACGTGGCCCTCGTGGCCGAGCACGGCGGCTGGACAAAGAAGCCCTCCGGACGCTGGGAGACCCCCTTCCCTCTGCGAACCGACTGGAAGGAAACCCTCCGGCCCATGCTCGAGCTGTACATGGATCGAACGCCCGGCTCTTCCGTTGAAGAGAAGGACTTCTCACTGGTCTTGCACTATCGGAGCGCTGAGCCGGACCTGGCGCGCGTGCGGATGCACGAGCTGCGCGACGCGGTGACCGGTCTCACCGAGCATCTCGACATCGGTGTGTTCGAAGGTCAGAAGATCTTTGAGATCAAGGACGCCAGCGTCAACAAGGGCACTGCCGTTGAGGCCTGGCTGCAGGGCCGCAATTGGGGCTTCATCCTGGCTCTGGGCGATGACTACACCGACGAGGACATGTTTGCCGTGCTGCCGAGCAAGGCCTATTCTATCCGGGTCGGATTCAGCATCTCCAGGGCGCGATTCTACGTGGGTTCACAGAACGACATCAGGCTGCTGTTGAAAAACCTGTCGGAGCGTTGACATGCTGCGGCCGGACGGCTTCGGCTATTGCGGCGCTGACGAAGTGTTGGCCGGCATCTTTGCCAAGGCCATAGGGCTGTGGGGGAAACAGATCGTCCGCGTAGATTCCACCTACCAGGGCGGCAAGGAGGACGCTGAATGGACTGGGAATATGTGATAGAGAATCTGCCGGCCGGCATCAGGTCAGCCGCGGGACTGGCCGTGCCGGCAGTGCTGGCGCTGCTGATGCACTGGATCGTCTTTGCCGTGGCATCTCGGCGGGCCTACAAGACCCAAGACTTGCAGCTCATCTCGCTGGTGAAGAATCTCCACGGACCGACGCAGCTGATTCTGCTGGTCGTCGCGCTCATGTTCGGGTTGAGGCTCACGGATTTCACGGGCAGCGTGCTGCAGAACAGCCAAAGCGTCCTGATCCTGGGCCTCATCGCTTCGATCGCCTGGCTGGCGATCCGATCGCTTGTGGTCGGGCGCGACTTCGTCCTCGGCCGCTACAAGGTTGACGTGGCCGACAACCTCGCCGCCCGACGGATTCACACGCAGTTCCGCGTGATCCACAAGGTCTTGACAGTATTAATCCTCCTCGTCGCCCTGGCGGTCATGCTCGCCACGTTCGAGCAGGTTCGCGCCATCGGGGTCAGCCTGCTGGCCTCGGCAGGCATCATCGGCGTCGTCCTCGGTTTTTCTGCGCAGCGCACGCTCGCAACCCTGTTCGCCGGCATCCAGATCGCCATCCCCCAGCCGATTCGCCTGGACGACGTCGTAATCGTGGAAGGCGAATGGGGATGGATCGAGGAGATTACACTGACTTACGTGGTGGTGAAGATCTGGGATCTCCGGCGCCTGGTCGTGCCCATAACCTACTTCATCGAAAAGCCGTTTCAGAACTGGACCCGCGTGTCGGCCGACCTGCTGGGCACTGTCTTCATCTACACCGACTATACGGTCCCCTTCAACGAGGTCAGGGAGGAGCTGAGGAGAATACTGGAGAGCACGGAACTCTGGGACAAGAAGGTCTGCGTGCTTCAGGTGACCGACGCCACGCAGCAGACCCTCGAACTGAGGGCGCTGATGAGCTCGGAGGACTCGCCCAAGGGATGGGACCTTAGGTGCTACGTCAGAGAGAAACTCCTGGACTTCCTCAAGCAAAAGTTTCCCAAGGCTCTGCCCAGGACGCGGGTCGAACTATCTGAGCTGAAGAAGGAAGGCGATGTTCCCGTGGCGCAGGCCAAGCCGTCCACGGGGCCTGCCGCACCATCCACGTGATCGTACGAAGTTGGAGGAGCCGGAAATGTATGGCACATCACCAGCCGCCGAGACAATTGTCATGGTGTTGGGAGGCGGCCAGGGAGAGCGCCTGTATCCACTGACTCGCGACCGCGCCAAGCCCGCCGTTCCCTTCGGCGGCACCTACAGGATCATTGACTTCAGCCTCAGCAACTGTCTCAACAGCGGATTCAGGCGCATCTACATACTCACCCAGTACAAGTCCATCTCCCTCGAGCGCCATCTGCGTCTGGCCTGGACCTGTTTCAACGAGGAATTGGGCGAGTTCGCGGTTCCCGTGCCTCCTCAGCAGCGCACGGGCGCCGGCTGGTACCTGGGCACAGCCGATGCCGTCTACCAGAACATCTACACCCTCGAACGGGAGCGCCCCAAGCGCGTTCTCATCCTCGCCGGTGACCACGTCTACAAGATGGACTACCTGCGCCTCATCGAGTTCCATGAAGAGAAAGGGGCCGAGGTCACTGTGCCGTGTGCGGAAGTCCCGCTTTGCGACTCGTCCAGGTTCGGAGTGGTCTCCGTGGACGACGACTACCGGATCGTACGGTTCGACGAGAAGCCCCCCACTGCTGCGCCGCTGCCCGACAGACATGATTGCTGCCTGGGCAGCATGGGCATCTACCTGTTCAATACGCCTTCCCTCGTCAAGCACGTTATCCAAGACAGCAAGCGTGATTCGACGCACGACTTCGGTCGAGACCTCTTGCCGCGTCTTATACGCAGCGGCAATGTTTACGCCTTTCCCTTCGGAGCCAATGCGGAAAAACGTTTCTCCTACTGGCGCGACATTGGAACTCTCGACGCCTACTGGCAGGCGAACATGGACCTCTTGGAGGCGGACCCGCCCTTCGACCTCCACGAGCCGCAATGGCCGATAAGGACTTATCAACCTCAGTCCCCGCCGGCCAGGTTCCTGGGTTCGCAAAGCGGCGAGGCGGGAGCGGTCGTGAACGCCATCGTCTCTCAGGGATGCGTCATAGCCGGACGGGTCGAACGCTCAGTCCTCTCGCCGGGCGCAAGGATAGGCGAATCGGCTCAAGTCGTGGAGTCCGTGCTCATGGCCAACGTGACCGTCGGCCGCGGATGCCGCGTGCGAAGAGCCATCGTGGATAAAGACGTCATCATACCGCCCGGCTCACGTATCGGCTACGATCCGCACGAGGACCGCCGCCGCTTCACCGTCACCGCCAGCGGCGTCACCATCATCCCCAAAGAAGTCCCCCCCACCGAGGACTTCTGGCGGGCGTGAGCGTCCGCAACGCGGGTCAAGGTTCTGTTGAGCAGGCTATTGGCCCCTTGCATAGACTATGGAATGTCTCCGGCTGTAAGGGCGCACGGCCGTGCGCCCTTACTCTGGGGAAAAAGGAAGGAAAGAGGTCAGGCTACTTTTTACTTCGCCTGCCTCTCTTTTGCTAACGGCGTCCGGCTTCGCGAGCGCGGCGACTGCAGAAAGTGGGTTCCTGCTTCGTTCCCTTCAAGAAAGTAGCCTGACCCCTTTTCGTTCTTGCCGGAGGAGGTAGGCTTGAGTTCGCATAAACTCAAAGAACGACGAGCCTTAATTGCCGCGTCCGCACTTCTGACTGTGTGCACGCTGGCTTCCGTGGCGCCGGCCGAGACGTACACTGCTAAAATCCGCCACTACGTCGTCACTACGGACCACAGCCGAGAGTTGGCGCAAAAGATCGCTCGGAGAATGGAAATCATACTCGAGAGGGGCTATCAGGAACTTGCCTCCTATGAAATTCCCAGAGGAAGGCGGTTTCGTATTCGAATGTTTCGTGAACGCAAGATGTACGACAGGTACTTCAAACAGAAACGCGGTTACGTGCCGGTAAGCTACTTTTATCTTCACTCCAAACGTCCCTGGCATCCGGACAATGAGATCGTGGCCTACCACCTGCCTGAAGTGCCGATGTTCGCAAGGCTATACCATGAAGGTTGGCACCATTATCTTCGAGCTAGGATTAACAAACCGCCGCAATGGCTGAGTGAGGGATTTGGAGAATACTTCGAAGGGTGCCGGCTTGGCCCCTCTGGGAACTTGGTCTACGGGCTGAATCGGACACAGTTGGAACGATTGCACGAAGCTTTTTTCAACGTCTACCCGGACACCCAGAAGCACAAGGACAAGTACGACAACCGGCCTCTGAAGGAGCTATTCGGCCTTTCGAAAGAGTGGTTCATGCGGAAGAGCGATAAAAACCCCAACTATTCTCTTTCATGGGGTGCATGTTACTTCTTGCGACACCATCCCAACCCGGAATATCAACGCCTCCTGACGAAAGCGCTCAGGGCGCTAAGACCAGGGGCCTCACGCTCGGAGAACTCGAGGCTCGTGCGTCGCATCATGTTCAGACAAATCCCTCCGGAGCGGTTTCAGGCCGACTTCGAGGCATTTATCAAGCAATTGCGCGCTCCAGGCGAGGAAGCCTTTTATTCTGGCTACAGGGCCTACAAGTCAAGGCAATACGAGTCGGCCCTCGCTAAGTTCGAGGAAGCCCGCCAAGCAGATCCACTTTATTATCGGCCTTGGCTATATAAGGGTTATGCATATTTCAGGCTCAACAAGTATTCTGAGGCAGCAAGTTTTCTCGGGACGTCGCTGGAACTGTACCCCGAAAACGCTCCGGCCTACAAGCAGCTTGTCAAAGCGAACTGCCGCTGCGGACGCTGGGAGGATGCGCTGAGCGTAGCGGATCAAGCGGCCAGAATTATGCCAAGCCTTAAACCTGAGATGGACAAACTGAAGCAATCTATCCTGAAGAAGCGCGGAACAAGCGAGTCCACCCCACGGCCTATTCCCGGGCCATGATACGTCAATTCGTGTGCTCGGTAGGAGGAAAAAGGGGTCAGGCTACTTTTTGCTTCGCCTGTCTCTCTTTTGCTGACGCCGTCTGGCTTCGCGAGCGCGGCGACTGCAGAAAGTGGGTTCCTGCTTCATTCCTTTCAAAAAAGTAGCCTGACCTCTTTTCGTTCTTCCATCTCTCCTCGTCGTGGGCCAACCGAGGCCAGGAAAACAGACAAAATCACTACGCCAAAGTCGGTGGACCACTACAGCTGCATCGGAAATCTTGCTCGCGCGGTTCAGAGCATCATACGTGAAAAGGATGTTCTTGGCCTACGGATACGTAAGCTTGGTCCGATTTCCGGCCGTGTCGTAAAGCGCATCTGTGTTGCCGGTTGTGCCGGCCTCGGCCACTAGCATCGGCCTCTGGATCTGCGATAGGTGTAGGACAACACGACCTCAAGAACCATTTCCCTAACGCTCTTGCCGTTGTTCCTCCATCATCCTTGAAACCAGTGGGTACTTCTCCTGAAATACTGACCATCGCTTGCAGCCGCCTTGCTGGTCAAAGCCGCCATCATACCAGAGATTGTCCAAAGCCAAATCTCGGAACTTCCTCTTAGTTGAACCAAGTACATATGCAAATCTGTCCTCCCCCACTAGAGCCAACAATTCGGTTAGATCCCAGGAGTATTGTTCAGACCCGGCCGCATCGACGAGGAGCCCAAATAAAAAGAAGTGACGCAGCGCATCATCATCGGTCGCCGCCTCCCTTAATGCTGTGTAGTAATCGCAGCCATAATAAGCAACCTGCCGGGATGCTTCTGAACGCCATGCCTGTTTGCATCCAACAAATAGCAAAATAGCAGCGAAAACAATGACTGGCAATTTCCGCGGACAAGTGGTTTCGGACATTAGAAGGTCCCCAAGGCTAAGGACATGCTCTGCTAGAGACGCCTATTCTCCCTGCTGCTGCTGTGACGGTCGGTTCCCGGGGTCGGTTCCCGGGACATGGTTCCCGGGACATAATACCGATTTCGTCAGCCCGCCCGAGCGGCTCGATTCAAGGAATCGAAAGGCCACCCTGACGCCTCTTCTGTACGTGAATTCGTGTAATTCGTGTTCCGCCTTTCCTTCTTCTTTCACTCATCCTTCATCATTCATCCTTCAGCCTTGGCGTTTCTACCAGTTCATCCTCACGGCCAGGCCCATGTCCATCAGCTCGCGTTTCAGTGCGGGAATGGTGGTTTCGCGGCGGTGGATGATGGAGGCGACGATGGCGGCGTCGGCCTTGGCTTCAGTGCAGACCTCGTAGATGTGGAGGGCGCTCCCCCCTCCCCCTGAGGCGATCACTGGTACGCCAACGGCCTGGGCGATGGTCCTGGTGAGCGGGATGTCGTAGCCCTCCAGCGTGCCGTCCCGGTCAATTGAGTTCACGCACAGCTCGCCCGCGCCCAAATCCACGCCGCGCCTTGACCACTCCACAGCGTCCAAGCCCGTGGCCGTGCGGCCGCCGTCCACGTAGATCTCCCATCCGCTCGGAATCTTGTCGCTCGGCCCCACGCGGAGCACCTGCATGCTGAGCACGATGCACTGGCTGCCGAACGCGCGCGCGCCCTCGGAGATGATATTCGGATCGCGCACGGCGCCGGAGTCGATGCTCACCTTCTCGGCGCCGGCCAGGAGCACGCGCCGCATGTCCTCCAGAGTCCTCAATCCGCCGCCCACGGAGAACGGGATGTAGATCGCCTCGGCCACCCTCCGGACGACCTCGATCATGATGTCCCGCCGCTCGTTGCTCGCAGTGATGTCGTAGAACACGATCTCGTCCGCGCCCTCGGCGTAGTAGAGGCCGGCGAACGCGACCGGATCGCCGATATCCACGTTGCCCTTGAACTTCACGCCCTTGGTCACCTTGCCCGCGCGCACGTCGAGGCATGGAATGATGCGCTTGGTCAGCACGGCGGCCTCCCGTCCCATCGGCAGAAGTTGTCCAGCATCTTCAGTCCGACCCGGCCGCTCTTCTCCAGGTGAAACTGCACGGCCACGAGGTTCCTGTGCGCTATGACGGAGGCGAACGTGACGCCGTACTCCGTTGTGGCGAGCACGACGTCCGGCGCCTTCGGCACAGGATAGTAGGAGTTGACAAAGTAGAATTCCGCGCCGTCCGGTACGCCCTCGAAGATCGGATGCCGTCCGACCTGATTCACCTGGTTCCAGCCGATCTGCGGTACCTTCAGGCCCGAATCCGCCGAAAACCGACGGACCTCGCCCGGAACCAGGCCGAGACACTGCGCGTCGTTTTCCTCTGATCGTTCGAAAACGACCTGGATGCCGATGCAGATGCCGAGCATCGGCTTGCCGGCCTCGAACACGTCGTCGCGTAAGACGCGGTCCAGGCCCAGCCGCCTGAGATTGGCCATGGTCTCGCCGGCCGCGCCCACGCCGGGAAAGATCACGCGCTCGGCCGAGTGTATCGTCTCCGGGTCGTCGGTTATGATCCCTTCGTGACCCAAGTGCCGCACGGCCCTCAGCACGCTGGTCAGGTTGCCGGCGCGATAGTCAACAATGACAATCATGAGTCATTCAGCCTTCAGTGTTCACGACCCGGTGCAGCCGCTACGCCCAGTGTATACCCGACCCAAACCGCGCGCAAATCATCAAGTTCCGGAGACATGGACCGCCTCCCGCTTCGCAGGACTTCCGTCCGCCAACTGGCGGATCCCCGTCCGGCTCACGTCTCATGGGGGAACCCCCTCGTCGGACAGTGCATCATTTTCTGTTGATCCAAGGATGTAGGGGCGCACGGCCGTGCGCCCTTACCACGGCGGCCAACAGGAATGGCGAACAGAGCCCCTCGTCGGAAGTCGTTGACCGTGGCCGGATCGAAGGTTATAATGCTCGCTCGGGAGAATAGTCGGCTCTTCTCGCGCCAGGGAGAAGTCCGTGTGCCCAGCAAGGTCCTACACATGGAGCCCATAACGCTCGCAGTAGTTCGCACGGACGACCGCGGTGTCATCACTGGAATCGAAGGGGCTGTCGGCTGCTTCGGAATACGGGAAGACGTTATCGGCCGCAGTTGGGCCGAGGCCTTTGCCGACTGGCAACTGGATAGCCTCTTAGGAGAAAAGAGCCAGGCATACCCCTGCCGTCTTCACACGACCTCGCCTGGCGGTGAGCCCATCGCCGTTGAGTTCTGTTCCCTTCCCGGCGGAGGCGGGTTTCTTGCGCTGTTTCGCCCCGCTGAAACCGCCGCGCTGACCCGAGCGGCCGTAACGCGTGCCGCCGAAGATATCGGAGAAGATGTCACCCACGTCGACGTCTTCGAAGCCCGCCCGGGCGCCAGCCCTA
>SDBU01003459.1_pt1 | contig 20050 bp, 16 predicted proteins | sample 2277071 | NCBI WGS metagenome assembly SDBU01 (sample SAMN10397929, study PRJNA504765) | marine sediment metagenome | isolation source: marine sediment core GS08_GC12, 126 cmbsf | place: Arctic Ocean: Gakkel Ridge, Loki's castle | collected 2008
ACTTCCAACTCCATTGATTGAAAATTCCACTAAAGCATTCGACACGGTATTTCCAAGAGTATCATATACAGTTGCCGTTATATTACTTTGTGAAAATCCATCAGCAGGAAATGAAATTATATCAGCAGTAATAGATATGCTATCAGGTGAAACACTTACCATACTGACAATAGTTGAAGCCTCGAGCTTATTTCCAAAATATGCATTTACCTCCGCTGTGCCCGAAGTCGAAGAACCGGTAAATGAAACCTGTGCGCTGCCATCAGCAATTGTAGCAGAAGCAGGGATAGAACCCTTATCTGCTGAAAAGGATACCGTCCCGCTTGTTAAAGGATTATTGGTTGTCGTCTCCTTCAACTCTGCTGTAATCGTGGAAACCGAAACACCATCCGAAAGTATAACATTCGGATTCGCACTTAATGTAAAGGTTATTCCTTTTAAAGTAATATTCGCAGTATCGCTTATTACTGAACCGGAACTTGCTGTAATTATTGCAGTCTTATCTAAAGAATCTGCTCCGGATGTAAATACTGCCTGTGCGATTCCATTTGCATCACTCACAACTGAAATAGGTGAAATGCTTCCAACACCATTTGTGGAAAACTCCACAACCACACCGGATATTGTATTCCCAATAGTATCATATACTGTTGCAGTTATATTAGTTTGTGATAATCCATCGGCAAGAAGTATAGTATTATCTGAAGTAATTGAAATGCTGTCGGGTAAAGAATTCGCAACTGATAATGTGGTTTGAGCTTCTAAAAGATTGCCAAACTTTCCTGTTATAGTAACCGTACCTTCTGCATCAACAGCAGTAAATGAAACGGATGCAGCACCATTGGTTATTGTTGCAGATGACGGTATAAGACCCTTATTTGTGGCAAAGTTAACCGTCCCGCTTGTTAAAGGATTATTGGTTGTGGTCTCTTTTAGATTGGCTGTTATAGTTGATGTACCACCAGAAAGAACAACATTCGGATTTGCACTTAATGAAAAAGTTATTCCTTTTTGAATTATATTTAAAGTATCGGAACTAATATTTGTTGTTGAAGCGGTAATCTTTGCAGTCGTGTCTTCATTTCCGGCATCGGTTGTAAATGTGGCAGCAGCAATTCCGGAAGCATCGGTTTTTTCTGATACCGGAGAAATATTCCCGAAGTCGCTTAAAAATTCAACATTTTGATTGGCAAAAGGCTGCCCAAATTTATCGAGAACCTTCACAGATATTTGAGTTTGGCTTATTCCGTCTGCTAATAGTGAAAGATTATTTTCTGTAATAAATTCTATACTTTTCGGTATATCTTCTATTATTTCCACATTGACTTTTTTTATTATAGTTGAGCCGAAAATTACAGTAATCTCTGTTGTTCCGGGTGTTTCACCGGCAAAAAGAATATTTGATGTAATTCCCGAAGAATTTGTAATTCTAGTTTTTTCAATCGAACCGAGTGAAGCTCCGAATGTCACTTCCGAGCCATCTATTGCTATTTTACTTGTTTTTTCTTTCAATATAACATTAATTTGAGTTTCCTCACCGATTCTTATTGTATCTTTTTCTGTAGTTACTTTCATATCTATGCCGAGAAAAACAATACTGCTGTCATCTGAATATCCCACTTTATCACCGGAAGTTGCTTTGACTACCGGATACCTGTCAACAGTATCAGCAATACTTGTAAGTGTTGCCAATGCTCTTCCTTTATTAGGATTATCGTTTCCCGTTATATCGATAAGTGATCCGGAAATACTCGATTTACCAATACTCCCTATATTGTCCAGTACTTCAAGGTTTACTATTTTATCAGGAACGGGATTATCATCAGAATCAATTAAATATGCTACCACCTGGAGAGTCGATAATCCATCTGCAAGGATTTTCCTCACATCTTCGGGAAATACTTGAATCTCATTTATCACCCCTGAAATACCGGGCAGGCTCAAAGAAACAGAATCAACAATACCGCCGCTCTCTGCATAAATCATTATCAAAGCTCCGGCTTTACTGGAAGGATAAGTCAGAACTGTGTTTGCAACTCCATCGACTGTCTGTGACGGACTCAAAATTCCACCGATGTCAGAAGGCGTGACAGAATAATTAACATTAGTGCCGTCAACAACTGAATTTCCATTTATATCGGAAACTATAGCGGTAACATTCATTTTAGAGTTCCCAGATTGAATAGCAACCTGGTCGGAATATCCGACACTCACTGATACCGGGGCGCCAGCTATAGTCAGGAACACATTATTTGAGATAATCGATGTTCCTTGAATTTTTGCAATTAAAGAGACATCATTTTTACTTTTAGACCCTATACTTCCACTTGTAAATGTGAAAGTTGCAGCTCCGTTGCTGTTAGTTGAAGAAACCGCAGGTGTTATACTTTCCCCACCTTTTGGACCTGAAAGAATATTACAGCTCACAGCTACACCAGATACCGGGTTATCACTAATATCAGTCACAATTGCTTTTATCTCTGATTGACCCCCATCTACCTGGACAACATGCGGGTCTGCAGAAAGTATTATTGATTTTGGAGGTGCGGAATTTATAGTAATACTAATATCTTTATAAATATTTTGACCGGCTAATTTAGCTATAACCGTAACGACCGCAACACCGGCAGTACTGCTTTTAAATATTGCTCTTGCTTCTCCTGAGTTATCCGTTAAGCTGTCCTCATATACGAATTCGCCTATAGTTGTGCTAAAACTAATTGACGAATCGCTAATTGGTCCTTTACTATCATTTAAAGTTGCTATTACAATTGTTGATTCTACACTTGCAATAAAGGAAGTTGGCTCTGCTCTCAGTTCAAGAGTATAACCAAAAAAGCTCACTGTTTTTTCAGCTATAGTTCCTGCTCCTTCAACGGTGATAATTATATCTCTGGGAATGATACTGCTTAAGAAATCACGGAATTCACCGTTGCCGTCTGTTTTTCCCTGCCAATAAAGAAATTGGGCAATGTCGGGAGAAACATCTGTCGTTAATACAATCTCTTCTCCGGTAATTGGAACACCGGCAACATCCACAATCTTTGTGGTTATTAACATCTTCGTTTCACCATCAGCTATTACACTGGGAGGTTCAGCATTAATTGTAATATTAACTCCTGCAAATATTACATCGGTTGTTTTTTGCATACCGGCATAAGATGCGGTTACTTTTGCTGTTTCATTTCTTCTCTCGCTGATTAGCGTAACGGTTGCATTTCCGTTATTATCTGTAACTGCAGATGGAGTAATTGTTCCGAAACTTGTTGAAAAATTAATAGTGACATCAGAAATTGGATTATTCTGAAGATTTTTTAAAATAGCAGTTATTTGTGAAGTGCTTCTGCCATCTGCATCAATATTTGTCGGATTTGCCACAAGACTCATCTTTATTTCACCGAACATCACCTGAATAGTATCTCTTATATCGCCGGATTCCGCCTCAATTTTTACCCAACCGGGAGTATAGCTGCTCTCGAGGATTGTCACTGCTATTCCAAGCGAGGTATTTTTTAGTTTCTCTATTGACCCTGTCCCTCCCGGAAGTATTCTGAAATTTACCGGAGTTCCATCATCCACAAAGTTCCCTAAAGAATCTTTGATAATCGCCTTTATTTCTGAAGTACTTAAACTATCAGCAATTATCCAGTTCGGATTAGCAGATAATTCAATAGAAGCTGGAATTTTTGGTGGAATCTCGACAAAATTTATTTTTGTGCTGCTCGTAATTTTATTTCCATATTCTGCACTAACAGTGGCTTGACCGGTATTAGAAGGACTGGTGATAATGATTTTTGCCTGACCTGCAGAATCGGTTATTGCTTCATTTGAGCTTAAATTTCCCAAGTTTGTAGAAAATGAAATTGTTTTGCTTGAAATTGCACTGTCAGAAGTTGTAGTCAGCTTTGCAGTAATATTAGCTGTCGAAACACCATCTGCAAAAATAGAAGAATTAGCAGGGATAAGGTCAAGTTTAATACCCTTAAGAAGAATATTTACTGTGTCTGTGATTAAACCTTCAGTTAATTGTCCTTCAGCGCTCTTCCCGAGAGCTTCTGATTCTATGGAAGCAGTAATAACCGAGGTAATATCCGTTGAACTTGCTTCTCCTGTATAAACAGCCTTTGCTCTTCCGAGATTATCTGTTGTTTTTGAATTTTCAATTTCACCGGTACTTACGGAAAAGCTGATCGTTTTTCCTGTTATAGGATTCTGGTCAATGTCCTTAAGTTCGGCTGTTATAACGGTTGTGCTGATTCCATCAGCCAGAATAACAGAATTTTCCGAAAAAAGTACAAGATTACCAAAGTTTTCAATGTTAATATAAAGAGAATCTGAAACCGTCTTATTATCTGCATCATTAGTTAGAGCTATAATTGTATCTGTCCCGGCTATTATACCGGCGGAATACTGGGCGTTTACAATACCTGCAGAATCCGTATATCCAAATTCAGTAATGTTTGAACCCATAGTAGAACTTGTTAAGAACATTACTTTTTGCCCATAAATATTCTCCCCTTTCCCATTAATCAAAGATGCTTGTATTTCTGTTTTCTCACCCATATGAATTTCTGCATTTGAAATTGAAAATGAGGAAAAAAATATCATTTTGTTCTGTATGGGGTCCACCGGATTTACACTGCCTTTCTCCGTGCAGAAGATACCATAAATTAAAAATACAAACCAAAGTAGAAAAAGCGGCGCATAAATAGGTTTTTTGAAATAATTTTTAATTAACATTAAATTTTATCCCGGAAAAACATAAAATATCTTTTCTATAATACTTGTATCATAGACCACAAACATTTTAATTTGATTTTGCAAACATAAAAAAGTATTAAATATTGAATCTTATAAAATCGATTCACTCTATATAAAATAAAATTCATATTACTAAAATTCTAATCCTTTGTGCAGGATATTTCTCGTTGCCCCTTCCCATGCATCAAAAGCTTTCTTTTCTAATGCATGTTCTTTGGCAACCTTCAACTCAATATCATCATTATTGAGCAGATTCATTAAAGATTGGTCTAATGTCTGCATTCCGGAATCCACACTGGTCTGAAGTGCAGTGCCCATCTGATGGGTTTTTCTTTCTCTGATTAAATTTCTTATTGCCGATGTGGCAATCATAATTTCCATTCCCACAACTCTCCCTTTATTGCCTTTTTTTGGGAGCAGCTTTTGAGAAATAACTCCTGCAATACTGTTAGCAAAAACAGACCTGATCTGGTTTTGCTGGTCGGAAGGAAATACATCGATTACTCTATCGACAGTCTCAGGTGCACTTGCAGTATGCAGTGTGGCAAATACCAAATGACCTGTCTCAGCAGCAGTTACCGCAAGAGCAATAGTTTCAAGGTCTCTCATTTCACCAACTAAAATAACATCAGGGTCCTCTCTTAAAGCACTCCGTAAAGCTGATGCAAATGATTTTGAATTCTCTCCTATCTCTCGCTGATTTATAAGGCAATTAATGCCCTTATGAATGTATTCAATAGGGTCTTCAACTGTCAGAATGTGTTCTTTTCTTTCATGGTTAATCAGGTCTATCACAGCCGCAAGGGTTGTGGATTTTCCTGAACCTGTTGGTCCCGTTACAAGCACAAGTCCTTTTTTCAATCTTGCCAAGCTATAAACTCCTTCAGGTGCATTCATATCTTCCAGCCTAAAAATCTTTGTAGGTATCATTCTGAATGCACCAGCTTTACCTCTCTGCTGATTAAAAATATTTATTCTGAATCTTCCAGTATCAGGTAATTCATAAGCAAAATCAATTTCTAAATTTTTTTTAAGATATGCTTCCTGCTCATTGTTTAATATATTTGAAAACATTTTATCTACTTCATTCGCAGATAGAGCAGGTGCATCGGTCTTTTTTAAAATCCCGTCTATTCTTAATATAGGGGGAAATCCGGCAGAAATATGTAAATCTGAAGCTCCTATACTCATTGCCTGTTTTAATAAACTTTTAAGATCCATATATTTTTTCACCTCTAAAATTTTAAGATTAAACTAACTCTGACATATTTATAAAAAGTTATTATATTTAATTCTCAACCATAGTATTTTTAACAATAAACTCTTCTCCTCTGATTATATAAGGTGTAATAAAAATAACAAGCTCACTTCTCAGATTTTCCTCAGATTTGTATGTAAAAAGATTTCCTAACAAAGGAATATTTGACAAAAATTTTACTCTCTTTGTAGTTTTGAATTTATCTTCTTTAATCAATCCTCCTATAATAACGGTATCCCCATCTTTTACTCTAACCTGACTATTTGCAGTCCTTGTTGATGTTATAGGAAGGTCACCGTATTTACCGGTATAGCCTGTGATTTCACTTACATTCGGCTGAATCCATAGTGTAACATATTTATCATCATTAACCTGCGGGATTACGGTAAGTGAAATACTTATAAACTGCTGTTGAACGGTGGTTCCTCCCATCATCCCCTGCTGCTGCTGCCCACCACCTCCACCTCCGGCACCCATAAGCGGTTGATAAACCTCGATAGGAATTATTGTCCCTACTGCTATATCCGCCTGCTGATTATTGAGTACCGAAATGCTTGGTTGATTAAGAAGTCTTGAGTTTCCTCTCTGTTCAAGCATTTCCAAAAGTGCTTTTAGTTGAGAAAAAGACAAAGTTCCAAAATGAAACTTGTTTACAAACAACGGTTTACCGGGAACTTGCATACCTGGTGAACCTTCAGATGTAGCTTCCTCCCCCCCACCACCACCAGCACCACCTCCCTGCTGTTTTGCACCACTTGCCATTCCACCTCTACCAATTAATTCAACTGTACTCGTCCAGTTTATACCCCATTTTTCTTTATCATCAAGTTTGGTTTCAATCAATTTTACCTCTATCCTGACCTGTTGTGGAGGCTTATCAACCTCTTTTAAAATATTTCTAATATTTTCGATAACTCCCGGATAATCCGTTACTATAAGGATATTAGACCTCTCCACAGCACCACCAGCGGCACCCCCTGCTGCTGCTCCGGCACCCCCTCCGGCACCACTTACTGTAGGCAGTGTTACTCCAACTTTACCCATCGGTGATTTTACAATCATTTCAATAAAACCACGTTCAGATTTAAGAACTCTTAAATTTTCAATTATATCACCCGCATTCACATATTGTAAATGAAAAATTTCAGTCTGGAGGTCATCTGCTAACTCAGTATCCCTGCTCTTGATAAGTAAAATATCATTCTTCCGTACATAATTATATTCATTTGCAGTTAGAATCGCCTCCAAAGCCCCATTTAGTGGGACATCCTGCAGTCTCACAGTAATAAGGTCAGTCTCTAATACATCCTTAGATATAACAATATTGACACTGTATAATTCGCTGAAAACCCTCAAAAGATCAATGATTGAAATATTCTTGTAATTCATCATTTCAATTCTTTGCTCAATCATATCTTCTGAAAGAACGAGTTCTTTTACTGTTTTATCTTCAGAAAGTTCCGGTGTTTCAGGGATAACTGTAATCTCCGGTGAAACATCTTCAGCTTTCCCGGATTCTATCTCTTGTTTAACGAAGTCAAAGCTAATTGAATCCTTCTTGAAATTGCTGATTGTTTCGGGTTCTTTAGATACTTCGACCACCTCAGCTTTTTCTTCTACCATTTTTTTGTAAGGAAATATCACAGAAACACCATCCTCTGAAGATTTAATTTCATAATCAACTTTTTCAGTAAGGTCAATTACGAACCGGACTATATCCGGATTTGTGTACCATTGACTTAATCGAACTTGTTTTACCGGACCCTTATTTATAACTATTTTTCTCGAAGTCGCTAATTTAGCATTTCCAATATCGACTGCCACTTTAAAAGGAAAATCATCCGATTCTAAAGAAAAATATTTGTATTCAGGGCTAATATCTGTAATAACCTTTATCACTATATTATTCTCAACAATTTCCACGTCGATATTTTTAACAGAATTGCTATTTTCCTGCGCAAAAATAAACATAAATAAGAAAATTTGGATAAATAAAAAATTTATAAAATATTTTTTCATTATTCACCACCTATTCTTAAAATATATTCTTTATTTTCATCTCTTAAAACAATGTAATCTTTTTCAATTTTTGTTATTTTTTTCCCATCAACAACATCCCCCTCTCTATGAATAATATTATTAATTACAGCAATAGGTTTCCCATTAATCCACTGAACCCCGGTAAGAACAAACCCCAACGTTTCTTCAGGCGGTTTTCCTTCTACTATTATCTTTTCAACCTTTCTGTAAAACGGATCCCTTTTCCCCCAATCCCCATCGAATTTCTTTAATTGTCCTGAGGTTATGGAACCTGAAATTTGCGTAACTGCCTTCGGAGTAACATTTCTATTTGCAGGTACAGTTAAATTCGTTGAAACCGGAGGTCTATCGAATGAAGAATTTGGCGTACCGACAGAAGTTGGAATGGTATTATCCGGAACAAAAGTCGTATAAATATAAAAAAATATTACTATAGCTAATATTCCTAATAATACCTTCTGTCTTGTGTTTAAGTTATTCATTTTTTTTCACCGTATTAAAAATGTATTATTAATAATACAAATAAGTATGAAGCGTTAGGTCAATATCAAGAACAGGATATTTATTGTCATCAGCTGATATCGATACGGAACCTGCTTTAAGTAAAAATGGGAAGCTGTCAAAACTATCAAGAAATTTCCCCAAATTAAAATAACTCCCTGTCAATAAGATATTTATTGGTATTTTGACTATTGATGAACCGCCGGGTTCTTCAGCAAAAAGAACTTCTTTCTGTGGGTAAATTCTTATGAAATTTAATCCGTATTGCCCGCCTCTTTTCTTAATTAAATTAGATAAATTTAAAAGTTCACCCTTAGAAGGAATTTTTTCCTTCAAACTATCAACCTCTTCTGTTAACGTTGCTATTTCATCTTTAAGCTTCTTTATCTCTGTCGAAGAATCTTTTGCTCTGTTCAAATCATTATTTATCTTTGCAATCTCTGCCTTGATTGAGGCAATTTTTTTATTCTGTAAACTGTAAAAGCCAAAATACCATATAACTATTAGCCCAACCAGTATTGCCCCGAAAAGAATAAATCTTTGTTGATAAGTTATTTTCATAATATAAATTGCTTTTGGCTATTAGCTAAGAAAAAACAAAACTCAGTATTTATTAATGAATGCTTAATAAATTATTAAGCTAATAGCAAACAGCTAATCATAAATTACACTTAATCTCAAACTGAAAATTTTCACTTCCTCCCTCGGGAGAAATTTCAGTATATGGATTTACCTTTGAAAAAAAGCCCGTACTTTCAAGCTGTATAGTAAAATCTACTAAAAACATTTCAGAATTGAAGTTGTTATTGTTTATTTTGCCGCCAATTGTAACATTATCTGATAAAATATTCACATCATTTATAGTTATATATTCCGGAGTTATATAGCTCAAAATTTTCATTACTCCCACAATTTTTACTTCTTCGGTATTATTGTCTAACTGTGATAATAAATTACTTTTTTCGTTTTCAACTGCAGTTTTTTGTTTTGTAAGATTATTAAACTCCTGGAAAATAGGAGACACAGATTTTCCCATAGGATTAATTTGTTCAAACTTTTTCTCGAAATCAGATTTACCATTATGTATATTAAAAGAAAACATTCCGAGTATTAATAATATAATAATCAAACCAAGCTTAAATATTCTTGATTGTAATGCAAGCAGTGGTAAAATCTTAATATCGGGTGGTAATAAATTCAATCCCTCTTTTGTGTCAACAGCAGTTCCAAATGCAACTGCCAGAAAAGGAGAGACACTTTTTAAATCTTTTCTAACTTTCAGACTATCTTTCAACTCAATTAATTCAAAAGGATTAAATTCAACTACCTCTTTACCTAAACTGTCTGAAAGAAAAGCGGGGAAGCGTTTCAATTTTGCCCCTCCGCCGGAAAGATAAACATTTTCCGGTTCACTAAAATGAAACTTGCTTCTATAATAATCAAACGTTCGTTGAATTTGGACAATATATTTTTCAATAATTGGCCTGATAAGTTCGTCTATTTGTGATTTAGATATACCTCCTTCCAATAAGTTTAAATCAGTTATATCGGGAATACCTACATCACATTTTAGCTTTTCTGCATAATCCCAGTCTACTTCTAACATACCTTGATCTGTGGACAAACTTTTTATTAAAGCCTGGGTCAAATCTTCACTGCCGAATGCAATTTCCCTCGCAAACTGTAAGTTTCTCTCCGCTATAAAAATTATGTAAGTTGTCGATGCACCAATGTCGATTATTACACCATCTTTAAGCTTTTTCTTATTGAGAAAGAAAGAAAAAGCATTAAATATTGCAAGAGGCTTTACGATAACGCGCGACGGAACAATTTCCAAACTGCTTAAAATATCTATATGACTGCGAATAAGTTCTTCATCAGCAAGAGCTACAATAACATTCAACTTTGGAATCCCCTTTTCAGAAATTTTACCTAATATTTTGAAATCAACCATAGAATTCTCAATAGGAAAAGGAAGATCTTTCTTGACATTCCATATCACAGCATTCCGTAATTCTTTTTTGGCAACCAGAGGTAAAGCTACATTCTTTATTGCAACTTTTTGCCCATATACAGACGAAATTATATAATTTGATTTCCTTTTATTTACATCTATAATCTTATTCAATACATAAATTATTTCTTCCCGGAGCTTTTCTCCTGTAAGTTCACCTCTTCGATATGTATAAATTCCATAATCTTTAAGAAAAATATCATTTTTTGATTTACTTAATATTATATATTTTATATTGTTAGTGCCAATATCCAGACCAATAAAACCGGACTTTTGTGTTATATATTTCTTTAACTTTTGTTGTAAAAGTGGTAAATATTTTTTTATATACTCGTCAAAATTTAATTTCTTTTTCCTTTTTAATTTAACTGTTTTCTCTTCGGGAGGGGATAAAAGAGCTTCCTCTTCCTCTTCTGAAAGACCAACTGAGATTAACTCGTCTTCTTCTAATTCAACATCATCTCCTCTCAACACCTGAAGCAGCTTATCAGTTGCTAATTCTTTATCCTTATTATACATTCCAGAAAACCTCTTCTTTCGCAAACGATAACACTAACTTTTCATCAACAAATTTTTTGTTATTTCTTAACATAGCTATAAGAGAATCATTACATAAAACAGTTATTTTTCTTGGGAAACCGCGGGATTGAATATAAATTTGTTTCAACGCTTTATCAGTAAAAAGAGCTCTATTTGAATTTAAACCTGCCATCTTCAGTCTATGTATTATTAATCCGACTGAATCTTTTTCATTAAGAGGATTGATAACATATCCCATAGAAACTCTGTCTAAGAAATTTGGCTGTCGCTTCATTTTTTGAAGAAACTCAGGCTGTGAAAATATCACAAGCTGAAGCAATTTATATTCGTTGGTCTCATAGTTCAAAAGCGTTCTCAGAACTTCTATATATGTAGGAGTCAATTTCTGACCTTCATCTATAATTAATACCACTATCTTTTTCTCGCTAACACCTTTTTTAAGCAGATACTTCTGGAGTTCATTTTTATGTTCAAACGAAGAACGGGCAGATGATTCGATTCCGAAAGAGGTCGTAAGACTTTTTATAAATTCAAATTCCGATTTAAATGTCGGGTCTAAAATCAGGCGTACAACGAAATTTGATTTTTCCTTAGCAAACTTTTTTATCAAAAGCCTGCTGACAGTAGTTTTACCGGTACCAACGTCTCCGAGAATAACAGAAAGTCCCCTTCTAAGCCTGATTGCAATTTCAAGTCTATTCATACATTCCCGGTGCTCATGCGAATAATAAAAAAATGCCGGATCAGGAGAGGTGGAAAATGGTTCACTCCCTAAATCTAATAATTTATAATATTCCATTATTTTTTTTCCTGAGAATTTCTTTTATTGCAACTTTTTCTAATCTTAATATTTTTATCCTTTCTAATTGATTTACCGTTTGGTCGTTAAAATATCTATAATTATTTCTTTCGCTTCTGGAAACTTCTTCAATAAGCCCAATCCTTAAATAATAATTTAAGGTATCAATTGACAACTCGCTTAATCTTGCTAAATCACCTATAAGATATATCTTTTCCATAACTTCCATTGTTTTTTAAGCAGATACAGAATATTGCTCAATGGTTATGTATATTACTCAATGGTTATTGAGTAATACTGACTTAATATAATAAACTTTTTATTATTTGTCAAGTATTTTTTTAAAAATTTTAAATTTTTAGTTTTTTTCGTATCCTTCTATTCTTTCTAAATTAACTCTCACAAAATAAAAAAAGGACTGAAATAATATTTCCAGCCCTTTTTTTAAAAAATCATTTTACTTTATTGAATTGTTTTAACAGTATTATCCCCCATAGTGAATTCAAGACTCATATTACTGTTGGATATATTTCTATTAAATTCAAATCGGACTGTAATACCATCAGTTGACGGTGGTATAATTATATCATTCAGATTCAAAATATTTCCTGATTTTTCCCCAGAAAAAGACTGCCATTTTATTTCATCATTAATTTTAACCTTTTCTACTCTCTGTGAACTGCGTGAATTTGACCAGGATAATTTTATCTTATCAAGAGTTATATTTGCTGTCTCGCTTGAATTACCAATATTGATATCCTGATCAAAATTGCCATTTATTGCAAGGTCAGGATAGTCGATACTAAGTAAAGTTGCCTCCTCTACCGGATTTTCTCCTCCTCCATAATCTGGCGGAACAATAACTTCCGAACCATCTTTTAATATAAATACAAGCTGAAGTTCTTTAGGATTTAAATTCTTGTTAAAAAACAACTCGAGTACCTTGCCGCTTTCCTGGGGCTTGATTTTATAATCGGATATATTAATTATACTTCCCGATTTTTCTCCACCTCCCCAACCCCATCCTGAAGACCATCTTTGCTTATCATCTATTTCAATTTTGTTAATTTTATCTTTTGAATCCGGATTTGACCAACTGACCTTTATTTTATCAATTTTTATTTCTCCTTCCTCTTCAGTTTTGCCGTTTGCAAGTCTTATATCATTATCTGAATACCCGTTAATTATAAGGTCATGATAATTTACTCTTAACCCGCTTTCATCCTCACCTCCTGTATCTTCGCCGTATCCTGGATATCCCGGAAAAATTAGATTAAATCTAAAATCTGCTCTATTAGGTATATTTGGAAGTATTGCAACCGGTTTTTCAAGTGCTATACCGAGCAGGTCATGTGATGCTTCAACAGTGTAATTTCCAATAGGAATATCACTGAACCTATAGGTTCCATCTGCATCGGGATGTATAGTAATGAACCTTCCTGCCGCCTCGGTATCAACTGTCGGGTCTGGTCTGTGTCTTCCCCTGTGTCTCCACCACCACCAAAATGCCCATTTTTTTTGCTCCGGATATTCACTAATTAAATTTTGCCACCAATTGTGATCGGAATTTGTTTGATACCATTTTTTCCAGCCTTTAGATAAGGATTTGTATTCCTTATCTTTTGTCCACCAAGGTTTTTTTTCTTCATTCCACCAGTGACCATCCTTTCCGCCCCACCAACTTTTTGAATGTTCCTTCCAATTCCACTTATATTTATCATCTTTTTTAATATCCCACTTCTTCCAGAAAGTATGTTTTCTTCCTTTTTTACGGTGCTTTTTCTTTTCTTCTTCTACTACTCCAGTTACATTATCATTTGTAACGTATATTAATGAAATATATATATTTTCCAAATCAGACTGCAAAGGTATATGTATATTTCCATCTTGATCTCCTATGTCGGTAATTTTTCCCCATAAAGAACTGTTTAGAATCTCATCAGGTGTAAAAACAGGATCCTGTACAATATCAATCGGCGAACCCTCCGCTGTACTTATTATTCCGGTTATTGGATCATATTCAAATTCACTTCCATTAGCATCTTCAACTAAATCTGCGGGATTGGTATCGTCAAAATCCGATACAAGATAAGGTCCATTCCAGTTAGGATCACCCGTGTCATTTATCAGGTCATCCAATGTATTAGGAAGTGCACCAATATCAGCAACGTAGCCAAAGTCTGTCTGTGGTATTTTATCGGTATCGCCGTATATTGCCTCTGCAACTTCTTGCATTCTTTCTATAGTGAGCATTCTCATTCTTTCTGCTTCAGAAACGCTCAGGAGCTCAATAGCTACAGCAGCAGCAACACTCATTACTACAATGACAATAACTAAGTTTAGTAAAGTGAATCCCTTTTCACTTCTCATAATTGCCCCCCATTTGTTTAAAATATAATGTAAAAAATATTCATAGTTTTTTAAAGATTTTTCACAGCAGAGACGCAAAGACGCAGAGAATTTTTCATATAAAAACATTTTTCTCTGTGTCTCTGCGGTTTATTTTTTCATTTCGTCAATACCATCCGGGGAGTATCTGATTGAATTTGATATTTTTTTGCCCTCCGGTAGACGGATATACCCGGACATTAGGATAGTTCCAACTCTCCGGACTGAAACCTGTGACAGAATCATGAGTTGCACTAACAGTAACTATTCCAATCGGCACATTAGGGACAGTGTACATACCATCAGTACCCGGACTTACAGATGATAGTGGTGTCCCATTGGCAGGCGTAACAACAATATGTATATTTGCAACATCAGTTGCAATAGGCATATTCCCTTCCCTGTCCATCACAATTCCTGTCACGTCGTTATTTTCAATGTCGGTTCTCGCTTTAGTTGTAACAAGATAAATAGAAAAAGATGTTCCTCCACCACTGCTTAATATCGATACGGTACCCAGAGTATAGGTATACGGCTGATCCCAACCGTCGTTTTTATAAGTGTTGGGATCTTCATCAAAATTTTGCGCCATATAAGGACCATTCCAGTTTGTTTTTGAAGCGACATTGGTTATAAGGTCCTCAAGACTTGGAGGAAGTTCACCTACATCACCAACATATCCAAAACTGACCTGCTTCCCATCTTCAAGAAGCCGTTCATCACCTACCATACCAATTTTCAATGCCTCCATCTCCCTTAAGGTTGACTGATATTTAGCATTTTCAGAACTTTTCGACACTGCATTTATTCCTGCAAGAGCAAGAATACCTAATATAATAATAACGACAACCAACTCCACCAATGTAAATCCATCTTCTTTTAGTAATTTATTATTCATAATATTTTTAAAGTTAGAATACAGAAGTCAGAAGCCGGAATTCAGAATAAGAAAATATGCTGCAATATTTGGCTATTCAGAGTAGTTGGGAGTAGCTTGAAGCTATTTTCCCAATTACCAATTATTATTCTTGCTTCTAGTTTCTGAATTCATTTATTTTAATTTTTTAGTTTTAATAGTTCAAAACGATATCATCTCCACTTCCGCTATCATCTGCTCCATTAGAACCCCAGCTTACAATTGTGGAATCAGGATTTAAGACATAAGCGTTACCCCAGGCATCCTCATATTCCTCTGCCTCGGTATATGGTCCGTTCCATCCTGCCCCTAGACCGTTATTAGCAGTTCTATCCCATGCACTCACACCAGCCGGTTTTGTTATTAAATCCTGAATCGTACCCGGGATACTCCCGACATCTCCCATATAACCCCTATATGTTGCAACTCCACCGCTGACTGAAGAAGCATCTCCTATTATGGCAATCTTTATCTTCATCATCTCATCTCTGGTTGAACTCATCCGGGCAGAGTCAACCATATCAATTGCTCTTGGAATGGCATAAGTAGATATTAATCCAAGTATCACTATAACTATTACAAGTTCAACAAGAGTAAATCCGGAATCTTTTTTTATTTGATTTATCATTGTTATGCTTTTATATATTTAAACCTTTCTGCGTTGTAATTAGTTCCTGTTATCAATATATTTATCTACAGCTTCTCAATACTTTAGGGCAATATATAAAATAAAAAGACTCACTGTTAGAAGAATGATTCCTAAAATTCTCGGATATCTAATTATTTGGTCGTCAGTAATCAATACTTTATTAAAAATCCTTGAAGATTTTATCATTATTTCAGGATTAACAATAAAAACGATACCAAAAACAATTGAAATCACTCCAAATATAAAAAAAAGATAAAAAAACATATCTATTCCAGTATAATTTTTACTACTATACCTAAATCCCTAAAATAAAGAATTATATAAATAATAATAATACCTATCACAATAAATAATATACCGCTAATTTTTGGGGATGAAAAAAATTCTGAATCAGTAAATATTACCTTATTACCCCACCTGTTCAATTTAAATATCAATGAAGGTTTAAAAATTAAAAGTATGCTGAAAATTATAAGAATGATAGATATTATTAATAAATAATTCATGTTGATTTTTCTATTAATATTTGACTGAATTTATAAAATATTATAATTATTCATTTCCGATTTCATTCAACATTTTCTCAAATTGTTTTTTCACGACCTCGTTTGGTGCAGAATCTCTCGCTCCTCTCAAAAAACCTAATGCAATTTGTTTTTTTTCTTCTTTTATAATAATACCCTTAGCAATTTTATATACAAAACCTCTGCATCCGGGCAATCCCGCCGCTTTTAAAAATTCTTTCAAAGCAGATTCGGTATCGCTAAGATAGAAAAAATAATTAAAACCAATCCAAAAAGGAAATCGCCAGTCCGTTGGAAATATCTTTTCTCCTTTTTGGAGAATTTCTATGGCTTTATCCGGTTCACCTAATTTCGTTGACAACACTAGACCTCCAAAAAGATAAGGATATAGAAAATAAGGGTCTAATTCGGTAACAATATTTAAAATATTATCGAGAAGGTCAAGACTTTTTTTCTTTTTATTCCAGTCTATTTTTTTCGTTTCTTTTTTCTCTTCGGAATAGATTTCCGGTATTTTAAATGGATAAACTTCGTCAAAGTTATTTCTACCGAAATAAAGTACGCCCTTTATCCAATATATATCGGCTGCAAGACTTTCAAAACCTCTCAGTGCATTTTTTAATATCCTTCCATCAGGTAAATACATTAATTCTATTTCCTGCCGCTCTTCTAATTTCCGGTCAAGTATGTTCTGAATCAAGTAAGTTCCTATGAAAAGTATTAAAAGAATTATAATAAAAGATATCTTTTTCATCATTATATTGTAACTATTTAAAATCTCTTCTTTGAAATATAAAAATCGATAATAACAATATTATAGAAATATAAAAAATTCCATAAATAACTGAAAAAATGAAAAAATCCATTGAAATTGGAAGATGATGAACAACTTGCGCCTTTATATTGAAATTCTCCAAATTCGGAAGAATATAATGTAAAACATTCAAGAATATTTCAAAAGGTTTACTTTCTATTCCCGGTCCTAAAAGTTTAATATCAGCAGCAAAATGACCGCTCACATATACAAATATCGAAAGGATTGCCGAAAGCATTGGGGTTGTAAAACTTGAGAAAAATAAGGCAAAAGCAATTACGAAAGCCATCTCGATATAAATCATAAATATCCCCTTCAACAGCATTAAATCGAAATCTCTTTTGAAAATATATAGTATAAGGTAGAGGACAATTGACATTATAATTATATTCAAAAAAAGAGTCAAAAGGAGCCCGAGATATTTCCCTAAAATAAACTGATACCTGTGTATAGGTTTGGATATTATTACATATATCGTCTTTTTGTCAATCTCTTTATAAACAAGCTCCACTCCGATAAAGACAGCAATTAACAATCCAAATAAAGACATAATAGAAAGACCGAAATCCTTTAATATTTTGACCTCATATCCCATCGACCACTCGCTCACTATCAGAGAAAGCAGAATCATCCCTAACGCAAAAAACAAAATATTATACAAAACCTTGTTTCTAATCGTTTCTCTGAATGTATTTTCTGCTATCGACGGTATAATCATTGTTTTAATTAAAGGCACAAAGGCACAAAGTGACAGAGATTGGAAATGTTAAAAATTATGTGCTAATTATTGACGTGTTCATTCACACACAGCTTAATACTTTCTATCTTTGCGCCTGTATAACTGTGCCATAAATTTTTAAAAACTTTTTTTATAAATATATCTACACTGCTCCTCTTTTACTTCTTCTTTTAAAAAACTTTGTGCCTCTGTGCCTTTCCCTTGTGTCTCTGCGGTGAATTTTATTATGCTTTAATTACCTCTTTTATAAATATATCCTCGAGTCTTTGTTTTTTTTGATTAATAGAGATTATTTCCTCTAAAGCTCCAACCTTTATCAGCTTTCCCTTCACAAGAATACCAATCCTGTCACATATATCTTCAGCATCTTCGAGAATATGTGAACTGAAAAATATGGTTTTTCCCTCCTTTTTTAAATTAATTAATATATTCTTAAATTCCCTTCTTCCGATAGGGTCAAGAGAAGTCAGAGGTTCATCCATAATTAAAAGTTCCGGGTCATTAATCAAAGACTGTGCAAATCCAATCCTCTGAAGCATTCCCTGTGAATATTTTCTGAGCTGTAAATTCCGGTCATCTTTTAAACCGACAAGTTCAAGGAGTTTCTCCACTTTATCAGAAATTATTTTCCGTTTAAATCCGAAAAGTTTACCGCAGTAATAAAGAAATTCTCTACCTGTGAGATATTCGTAAAAATATGGCCTGTCGGGCAAAAAACCAATCTTTTTACGTATATCGACATTTTTTACGTCTTCTCCAAAAATTTTAACTCTACCTTTATTCGGAGAGATAAGATTCATCAATATTTTAATAGTAGTAGTTTTACCTGCACCATTCGGACCGAGATACCCGAATATCTCGCCTTTCTCGACTTTCAAATTCAAGTCTGACAAAGCGGTTCTCTTCCGCATCAGAAATCCGAAAGAAAAATCCTTATAAACACCTTTAAATTCAATCATACTTAAAATCTAAAAAGAAACCTTTAAATTCTATATGAAAATTTAAAGGTTTCTGATATTTATTGGATATTTTATTAACTAAATGTTTTATATAAAACAACAATAAATATAATATTATAATTTATGATGCCGGAGTTTTTGGTGTAACGGGTGTAATAGCTTGAGTATTCTCTTTCAGGAAACTTCCGGGTGCTTGAGGGGATGAGCCCTCGGGATAATACATATATTCACCTGTAGCTGGCCCTTCATAACTATGTTGGCTAGCTTTATACCAAATACCATCCTGAACTCCGCCCTGAGCAAGAACCGAATCAAAAAAACCAACAGTAGTATTCCATCCGGCATTAATCCATGCATCCAATTTTGGAGGATATCTCCATCCTCCGGTTGTATCTCCTTCACCAGTGGCAAACGCCATAACTCTCGTCATATAAACTGTTGTAATTCCAGCCCTTACACCTCCTGCTACGCCAGCTTCCGAAGCTGCTTTTGCCTGGTTAGAAACATCGGAAAACTTTGGCACAGCAACTGCTGCCAATATACCCAGAATTACAATAACCATAACAAGCTCAATTAATGTAAAACCCTTTTGATTTCGTGGTAATTTCATAATTATCTCCAATTTGTTTATTTTACGTTAATTCAAAGACTTTTTTAAATTATTATCGCAATATTTGTGCCAGATTTATTAATTTTATTGAATATTCAGACAATAATCTATACAATTAAGTGTTAATTATATACTTATATAAACTATATATAATAACTGTAATTTCAAAACAGTAGTATATAAATTACAGGTATTAAATCCAAGAACTAATAACTGTCTCAATTTTAAAGGTTTATATTATTATTAACTACCTTAAGGGATTATTTATTATAGTATTATCTGGTAATGTATCATTATGATACATTGCATCATAATGATACATTATTTTATCAACCCTATTAATTTATTCATATTTACAATATCTTCCTTCATATCAGGTCCCTTTGGTGTTTCGAGAATTTTTGGAATCCCCCGAAGTTTTGCATCATTCATCAATAATTCAAATGCTTTTATTCCAATATAACCTTCTCCAATATGTTCGTGCCTGTCTATTCTTGAACCCAGTTCCCGCTTCGAGTCATTTATATGAATAACTTTA
>SDBU01003460.1_pt1 | contig 20047 bp, 21 predicted proteins | sample 2277071 | NCBI WGS metagenome assembly SDBU01 (sample SAMN10397929, study PRJNA504765) | marine sediment metagenome | isolation source: marine sediment core GS08_GC12, 126 cmbsf | place: Arctic Ocean: Gakkel Ridge, Loki's castle | collected 2008
CAATTTGGATGATTTCTTATCCCAACTGAGGGAGGTTAAGAAGATTGGCTCTATAGCCCAGCTGGTTGAGATGCTTCCTGGGTTATCACACTTATCCGGGCGCTTGTCCGACGGTGCCGACGAGAAACAGCTGAAGAAGATTGAGGCGATTATACTTTCCATGACCCCCCAGGAGAGGCGCAATCCAGGGATTATTAATGGTAGTCGGCGGCGGCGCATCGCTTCAGGTAGTGGCGCAAAGCCGCAGGATATTAATCAGCTCCTTAATCAGTTTCGCCAGATGCAGGAGCTAGTGAAGATGGGCATCGGCGGCAAATTGCCCAGGAATCTAAGGGGAATATTCTAGTCCCTTAGTTATGGCAAGGATGCGTTCCATCGCTGTAGTGGGAAGTTACCTGAGCCGAGGTTTGTTTTTAGATGATTTATCTATCCCATCCCAGGGGAAAATAAAGAAAGAGGGGCTAGTGTCCCTCTTAGACACCCCAGATATGGTTATGTTCTATTCTAGATAATCCTTTAGTTTCCGGCTGCGGCTGGGGTGGCGTAGCTTGCGTAGTGCCTTGGCTTCGATCTGGCGAATCCGTTCCCGGGTTACATTGAATTCCCTGCCCACTTCCTCAAGTGTTCGGCTCCGCCCATCCTCAAGACCAAATCGAAGCTGGAGCACTCGCCGCTCGCGGGGGGTAAGGGTGGACAGCACATCATCGATTTGCTCTTTGAGCAGCTGCTTTGATGCGGCATCAACCGGCTGCATCGCATTGCGGTCCTCGATGAAGTCACCCAAATGACTGTCCTCCTCTTCACCTATGGGCGACTCCAATGATATCGGCAGTTGCGATACCTTGGCTATCTCCTTGACCTTTTGTGAGGGCAACTCCATCTCTTCCCCGATTTCCTGCGAGGTAGGCTCTCGCCCATATTCCTGGGCGAGGCGGCGAGTTATGCGCAGCAATTTGTTGATGGTCTCAACCATGTGAACCGGGATGCGAATGGTACGTGCCTGGTCAGCTATGGCGCGGGTAATCGCTTGGCGAATCCACCAGGTAGCGTAGGTGCTAAATTTGTAACCCTTACGGTAATCGAACTTCTCTACGGCTCTGATCAACCCAATATTCCCCTCTTGAATAAGGTCGAGTAGCGCCATGCTCCGCCCAATGTGTTTCTTGGCTACGCTTACCACCAGGCGGAGGTTTGCTTCGATCAGGTGCTCCTGTGCCTTTTCCGCCTCACGCCCAATATTCTCCAGGTATTCCGTCAGTTGTCGTTCAAGAGCCTGAATGGAATCGGTGAACTCAGTGTGCGTCACTGCCTTTTGCAGGTCGGCTGGAGGCACATCCTTGCCGATAGCATTAAGAACTTGCGCCGGTAGCAGACTGCTATTCACCGATAGGTTCATAAGAGCATGCTCCGTTTCAAGTATTGACTTGTCTGCCTGCTGAGCTACGTCGTGTATTAGCTGCTGATTTAGCTCACCATCAACGGCAGCGTGTAGTGTAGCATCGGAGATAAGCTCCGCAAAACTGGCGGTAGGTGATATATCAAGCCATTGTTGGAGCAGTTCGATGGTAGTAGCCATCTCGCCTAGCTTCCGGAGTGCGGTTAGCATTATCTCAGCTGCTGAGGGGAGCCTTCCGTAGCTCTGTAGCCAGAGCTGCTTAATCTCCTTGATGCGTCTCCCCTCCTCAATTTTTTTGGCCAGTACCTTTTCGTCATGGGCAGTAAGAAGGTGCACCCGACCAATTTCATGCAGGTACATCCGAACTGGGTCATCTACTTCATCTTCCAGTTGTTCTGCTGACGGTTCTAGTTCTAAGACTTCTAGGACTTCAGGTTTCTCGACCTCAAGCTCGTGAGGCTCAGGCCATACACGCCCGGCCTCAGTGCCAACTGCTTCCCTGAGAGGCAACTCCTCCGCGTGTTCATTTTCAGAGGATAAGTGTGGCGAGTCACTATTTATCTCCAGGCTCAACTTGTCACCCCCTTTGCAACCGTACTCTCCCCGCTCTTTTGAGTAAAGAGTCCCTTCTGGCTTCGGTTTCACCCAATAGAATGCTAACCTCTATTCCTTGCTCCTCAAGCTTAGCCAGTTCACCAGTGGAACCACCCGACTCAGCGGCTAAGGCTAATGCCTCTGCTCTCTTAGCCTCCAATCCTTGGAGATATATCTTGCGTAGATTAAGAACACAATCACTATATCTTTGCTCCACCTGCGTGGACAGCAAGCTCTTGTTTACGAGAGCATCAAGATGCTCATGAATAGCCGGGTCAAGCCCCTCCTTAACCGCTGATAGGTCGCCACTCTGCTGCCAGGCGATAAAGATTTCCCGGTTCTCTGTATTCTCAAAGTATTCCGACGATAGACCCTGGTAGTCATTTTTGAGCCTCGGGTGCTGCAACAACAGAGCCAGGCAGTATTCCTCAACAGGGCTGGATAGTAATGGCCGCATAAAACGGGACACAGGCTCTGGCGCCTCAGCCCGGCGTCTAACCTGGCTGGGTTTAATCCGCTTTAGAGCTGCCTCCAGGGTACGCTTGTTGTCCTTCACCAAAGCAGCCAACTTTTGCAAGTAGTGCTCTTGGCGCACTATGTCCTTTATCCCGGCAATGATGGGTAAGAGCCTGTCTACAGCCGAAGACTTGTCCCTGGCTGTAGTCAGGTCAAGCTTAGCGGTAACCATATTGAAGGTGTAATCAACCGCAGGTGAAGCCCCTTCCAGCAGTCTTATCCAGGCCTGAGCATCTTCTCCGATCACATCATCGGGGTCTTTTCCCTTGGGCAGGATGATTACCTGTACCTCGGCATTGAGGGTATTTTCATAGCCCACACCCCGTAGCATAGCCTCCTCGCCAGCGGCATCGGCATCCAGGGCCAGGGCCATGTTTTTGGTCAGTCTCTTTAGACTGCTCACCTGTTTGTCAGTAACCGAGATTCCCATAGAGGCAACAACATTGTTGAAGCCATTCTGGTGAGCGGTGATGGTATCCATGTAGCCCTCGACAATCACCGCCAGGTCCTGCTGCCTGATCGCTGTCGCCGCCAGGTTTATACCGTACAGGATGCTGCTCTTATCAAAGATTGGTGTCTGCGGGGAGTTGATATATTTGGGGGCTGAGTCGTCAAGTACTCTGGCACCAAAACCGGTAATCCGTCCTCTGGCATCAAATATGGGGAACATCAACTTATTTCGAAAGCGGTCATGCGTTTCTCTTGTCTCCCCCTCAATTGTGAGACCCGCGGTCACCAGCTCCTGCTCAGTATAGCCTTTCTCCATTAGATATTGCTTCAGCGCTTGCCAGCTGGGTGGACTAAAACCAAGCTGAAAGTCGGTGACGGATTCTGGAGAAAGCCCCCTCGCGGCAACATATTTTCGCGCCGCTTCTGCGTTTGGAGAGTGGAGGAGTAGATTTTGGAAATACTGGGCTGCTGCCGCATTAGCCTGATATAATCGTTCCCGCTCGTCTTTCCCTGCCCCGGCTTCCAACCTTGACGGAATGGTAACCCCGGCTCTTTGGGAGAGAAGACGCAGCGCTTCCCCGAAGTCAGTCCCCTCCTTTTTCATAACAAATGAGAAGACATCGCCGCCGGTACTACAGGCTCCAAAGCAGTGCCAGCTCTGCCGCTCCGGGTAGACATAGAACGATGGGTGCTTTTCACTGTGGAACGGGCATAGCGCCCTGAAGGTTCGTCCGGCTTTGGTGAGCGGAACATATTCGCCGATAACCTCTACAATGTCTAGCCTCTGTTTTACCTCGTCGATAACACTCATTCTATTTATATTATACTACTACCCGTAATAGTTAAGCTCTATTTCGCCTTACCTCCGGTTAAGGAAAGCTCTGCAGCGAGCCTTAGCGCATACTGATCGGTCATACCGGCGATGTAGTCAACCACCCTCCGTTCTACCTCAGCACTGTAGATAGAATACTCCGGTGGTAGCCTATCTGCGTGCTTACCGAAGTATTCATATAGTGCGCGAATTACGCCTCTCGCCCTCTCCGCCTCTTCCTCGGCTGAGCGAAGGCTATATACCCGCTCGAAAAGAAATTCACGCAAGGTGCTTGTCGCCTCAAGAACCTGGGGACTCATCCCGATACTTGGGTTGTCGGCGGTATCATAACCGCTTGCTGACCACGAGTGGCGAATAATATCGCAGACTATGGCATTGATTCTTTCCGAATGAGAGTGACCCAGTACGGTGGTGGTTGAGCGTGGTAAATCATCCTCAGTGATGATGCCGGCTCTTGCCGCGTCCCCAATATCATGGTTAATGTAAGCTACGATATCGGCAATCTTGCACACCTCGCCTTCCAGGGTGTTTACCTTTCCCCAGCCCTCTCCCAGGATATCTACCTTTGTCTTGGAGTGATTAGCAATGCCGTCCCTCACTTCCCAGGTGAGGTTGAGCCCCTGCCCATCTTTCTCCAAAAGGTCGATAATACGCAGGCTTTGCTCATTATGTCTGAAGCCCTGATGGTAGAGCTCGTTTAATACATCTTCGCCCACATGACCGAACGGGGTATGACCCAGGTCGTGACCCAGGGCAGTTGCCTCGGCCAGGTCTTCATTGAGACTTAAAGCTCGGGCAATAGTCCGTGCTATTTGAGAGACCTCCAGGGTATGGGTGAGCCGGGTTACATAGTGGTCACCCAGCGGGGCGATAAACACCTGCGTCTTGTGCATAAGGCGTCGAAAAGCCTTGCTGTGGACAATGCGGTCCCGGTCGTGCTGGAAGGCGGTGCGCACCGGGCATGGCGCCTCGTACCTCTGCCTGCCCCGCGACAACCTGCTTTTTACGGCATAGGGGGAGAGGCTCTCCTCCCGTTCCTCAATCATCTGGCGAATATTGAGCTGGCCGATCACTGATCTTGGAGCCTCTTTTCAGCCTTGGCAATTATCTCTCTGGTTGTGCCAATCATGTCTGGGCTTACCGATACCGAGGTAATGCCCCACTCTACCAGCTTCTCTGTAAGCTCAGGATATACTGATGGTGCTTGCCCACAGATGGAGGAGGTCACCCCCATCGCCTTGGCTACCCTAATCGCCCGCTCTAATGCAACGAGCACCGCTTCATTTCGCTCATCAAATATATCTTGTAGCCTTGAGCTATCCCGGTCGATTCCCAGGATAAGCTGTGTCAGGTCATTAGAACCGATAGATATGCCATCAAGGCCAACCTCAAGGAATTTCTCCATAAGAAAGATGTTGGACGGTACCTCAACCATCATCCACAGCTTGAAGTCATCGGAACGCTTCAACCCCAGCGATTCCATGAGTTCCTTGGTTCGGGCTAGCTCGTCGACTGTTCTAACAAAGGGAATCATGACCCACAGGTTCTTGTAGTTCTGCCTCACCCTCTTTATGGCTTCTACTTCCAATTGGAACACGTCAATGTCAGTAATATATCGCGAGGCACCTCGATAGCCAAGCATAGGATTCTCTTCAATCTCCTCATAGTCCTGACCACCAGTGAGTTCTCGATATTCATTGGTCTTAAAGTCATTGGTGCGATAAACTACGGGACGGGGGTCAAACGCCTTGGCAAAGGTATTAATACCCTGATACAGCTTATCGACAAACTCATGACCTCTATTCTGGCTGATCATATAGCGGGGATGCTCCCCAATCTGGGCGACCATGAATTCAGCCCGTAGTAAGCCCACACCATCCACGTTACGGGCGGCTACCTTATCGGCTAATTCAGGCTGGGCCAGATTTACATACACCTTGGTCCTGGTTTTAATCGCATCCCTGAGCAAATCGCCGACGCGAGTCATTTTTATTCTTCTGGTTACTTTACCGTCGTAGACCTTACCACTTGAGCCATCCACAGTGATTATCTGTCCATCGGTCAGGGCAGAGGTTGCCTGCTCGGCACCGACTATGCACGGGATTCCTAGCTCGCGGCTGACGATGGCCGCATGTGCGGTTCTACCACCGCGGTCGGTCACGATGGCTACTGCTCGCTTCATTGCCGGAACAAAGTCAGGGGTAGTCATTTCCGCGACCAGGATATCGCCCGTTTTTACCTTGTCTATTCCTGAGGGATCGCCAACTATTTTCACTGGCCCTGATGCTATCCCCGGGCTGGCCGGTGCTCCGGTGAGGAGTACCGGGGCTCTAATTTCGGGTTCAATCTCAGCCGCTTCCTTAATGGTAGTTACCGGGCGGCTCTGGACAATAAAGAGTTTTCCGTCTTCCTTTGCCCATTCGATATCCTGGGGAAATTGATAGTGGTCTTCTATACGCTTTCCTATTTTGACTAGCTGGATTATCTCGTCATCGGTTATCTTCTGTTGAGTTTGAGCTGACGGTGGCAGTGGTGCTTTGATATTGGTCTCTTCGTCACCGACGTCTGGATTCCTGACTAGCTGCCACTCTTGCTTCGCTATTTTCTTAGTAACAATCTTTTGCCCGTCTTTATCTATGACATACAGGTCGGGGGTTACTTCTCCGGATACAATGGCTTCACCAAGCCCGAAGACGGCCTCAATAACAATCTTGCTGGCGTCGCTGGTTACCGGCTCAATGGTAAACATGACCCCCGAGGCTTGAGACTGAACCATTTTTTGCACTGGCACAGCAAGCCCAACCTTAAAGTGGTCAAAGCCCTGTTGCTGCCGGTAGAAAATAGCTCGTGCTTCAAAAAGCGATGCCCAGCACCCCTGAACGGCAACTACCACGTTCTCCTCACCTTGAATGTTAAGGAAGGTGCGTTGCTGCCCAGCAAAGGAGGCCTCAGGCAGGTCTTCGGCAGTAGCTGAGGAGCGGACGGCAACTAAGCCCCTGCCCATCTCGATGTAGGCTTCATTGATCTCCTTGGCTATTTCCGGTGGCATGGGGGCATCCAGAATCATCTGTTTGATTTCAGTGGCAACCTGTTGAAGTTGTTTGCTGTCATCAGGGTCCAGTGGCTCCAGCAGGTTGCGGATTCCGTCAGCGATTTTTGACTTTTTGAGGAAGTCGAAGTAGGCAGCGGCGGTTACGATGAAACCAGGAGGAATGGGTATGTCGGCGTTAGTCAGTTCCCCCAGATTTGCCCCTTTACCACCGGCTATTGCTACATCTTCTTTGCTGACCTCATTAAACCAGACAATAACTTTTTGACTCTTGTCCATGGTAGTGCCTCCTTGTGCCTATCTCCTACAAGCAGTAGAAAGTCAGTTCCAGATTCTTTTTCCCCTAGCTGGGATAGCTCAAATTTTAAGCTGCTAATATTATACCATAATAGTTGACAGGGATAATGCTACAGAGTAGAATCATAAGTATGGTGGAGAAATGGAAGAGGTTTAGCAATGATAGAGATGATTATTGATAGCATTCGGGTTAGTCTGATGAACTATCAGCGGGTGGTCATTCTGAAAGAGAAGGAGGCCGAGCGCTATCTGCCGATCTGGATTGGTGCTGCTGAAGCCGATGCCATAGCTGTAAAACTTCAGGGGGTTACCGTGCCGAGGCCTTTGACTCATGACCTGTTACACTCGGTCATTGACACCTTGGGGGCTAGTGTCAACTCTATCATCGTCAGCGATCTCAGAAGCGATACCTTTTATGCCAAGATTGTCCTTAATGTAAATGGCGGGCAAATGGAGATCGATTCTCGCCCCAGCGATGCCCTGGCACTGGCAGTAAGGGTACAGGTGCCTATCTTTGTTGAGGAGGAGGTTTTAGATAAGGCTGGTATCTTGTTGGACAAGGAAACAGGCAAACCTATTGCTGCGGAGACGGGTGATGGCAGGGAGGTTAATGAGGAGGAATTAAGGAGGCTGTCGGCATTCACTGATTTCATCAACACGCTTGACCTGGATGACTTTGATAAGAAGAAGAAACCGTAAGCCGGGGCTCTATTCGAGCAGAATCGAGGTTTGTGGGATGATTCACTGTGAGAAGTGAGACTCTGTTTAACGCTTAGCTTAAGAGGAACAACCCTAGAAGTGCATGGTCTAGGGTTTTTTGATGACCGAGGCGGACTTGACCTAGAGGGGCAGATTTGGTATGCTCCTCAAGGCATGAGCAGGTGGCGAGTGGCTATGAGGCTGGTGGGTGTGGGGTGGTATATCGCTCTGTGTATTGTTCTGGGAGTGCTTGGTGGGCATTGGCTCGATAATGAGCTAGGTACGAGCCTATTTTGGCTAGCGGGATTGATCATCGGTGTTGCTGTTGCCGTTTACGGCGTCTATCGTATGCTTCTACCAACCATGGGAAACAGACAAGACAAGGAGAATAGCTAGTGCCTAAACGGGGTCTTCTGGGTGTTTCACTTCCTATCCTCCTCGGGGTTTTAGTCGTCCTCCTTGTTCTCTTTGTCGTTGGCATTGCCGGTGGCGCTCTGGGGCGGAATATGTTTGGCGACCTCGGGTTAAGCTGGCTTAACGTTCCCCGCCCAGAGCCCAGTCTTGCCGCGGAGGTGGTTTTCCACCTGTTTGGTTTTCCGATTACTAATAGTATTATCGGCGCCTGGATTACCATTATCGTCTTGGTTGGGTTTTCCTATGCGGTTACTCGCCGGATAAGACTCATACCAGGTAGGCTACAGAGTGCCTTTGAATTTATGCTCGGCTCGCTTTATAACTTCTGTCGGAGTGTTGCCGGCGAAAAAAATGGGCGCCGCTTCTTTCCCGTTGTGGCCACCATCTTTCTTTTTGTCGCCTTTAATGCCTGGCTCAGTCTCGTTCCCGGGTTTGGCTCAATAGAGATTGTCAATGCCGAGGGGGAACATGTACATCTACTTCGCGGTGCCAACACCGATATTAATGTGCCCCTCGCTATAGCATTGATGTCCTTTGTCTTCGTGGAGTACTTTGGCTTAAGATCGCTCGGGATTCGTTATCTGGGGAAGTTTGTTAATGTGGGGCAGCTTTTCACAAGTATCGGTCACATAGTTAAGGGAAGACTTCGTGCCGGACTGGGCGGACTACTCACCGGGTTCATTCATATCTTTGTTGGTTTCTTGGAAGCATTGAGTGAACTGGTGCGCATCGTCAGTTTTACCTTCCGTCTTTTTGGCAATATGACGGCAGGGGAAATACTACTCTTAATCGCCGCTTTTCTAGTCCCTTGGCTATTTGCACTGCCGTTTTACGGACTTGAACTGCTTGTTGGCTTTGTCCAGGCGCTTATCTTTGCTGGGCTAACTCTGGTATTTCTTACCGTGGCTACTGCCGCTCACGAGGCAGAGCCGACTTAATATAAGGTGCTTTACTGTGGGGCACCGGTCGGAAATTGTGAAAGGGGGTTAAACAATGGATCCAGAAACGATGAAATTATTGGCGGTGGGGTTGGCGGCCAGTCTCGGGTTGCTGGGACCGGCACTGGCCATCGGGCTAATCGGCTTTGCGGCACTACAGGGAATAGCCCGCAACCCTGAGGCAAGTGGTCCGATAATGACCAACATGATTCTGGTTACCGCCTTCGCCGAGGCTATCGGCATTTACGCCCTGATTATAGCCATTATCCTGATGATGATTGTCTAACGTAGTTAATAAGGGGGCTGTCATGGGACAAGACGGGATTCCTATGTCTATAGCGATTTTCTTTTCAGCAGTGATTTTGGGAGTAATGGCTTTCATCGGGCTAATAATTGCTGTCATGCTCTTCGCATTCGCATAGCCTACGCTGGCAATTTGTTGAACTACCTAAAAGGGGGAAAAATGGGCGGTCTGGCGAGTCTTGGCATAAATCTGCCAACGCTGGTGGCGCAGATAGTAAACTTTGTTATCCTGTTTGGCCTTCTGTATCTGGTCGCCTATAAGCCGATTATGAGAATGCTTGATGAGCGCTCCCGAAAGGTTAAGGAAAGCATGGAGCAGACAGAATTTATCAAGCAGCAGGCAGAGCAGGCAGAGGAGGAGACGAAGAAGCGGATTGAGGCCGCCGGCAAAGAGGGACAGGAGCTAATCGCCCGGGCGACACGAACCGGGGAAGAGGTTAGAGGGCAGGCGCAGCAGGAAGCAAGGCAAGACGCCGAGTCGCTTATTGCCCGGGCACGCATTGACATTCAGCGGGAGCGCGATGAGGCTATTGACGAGCTGCGTAAGGAGTTTGCTGACCTGACAATAATGGCGGCCGAGAAGGTCATCGAACGCTCGTTAGATAAGGAAGCACACCACGAGCTTATCGATAAGGTGCTGAAAGAGGGCACCACACTTAAGAAGGGTTAGCCTTTTGTATTCAAGGAAGAGGTAATGGCGAGAAGGGTTTATGCCCGGCGTTATGCCCAGGCAGTGTTTCATATTGCCCTGGAGGGAGGCGAACTCGACAGGTGGCAGTCTGACCTGAGAAAGATTGTCGGTCTGGCTGAGGATGAGTCGCTGGTGGCCTTGCTCGAAAGTCCCAAGCTTCATTTTGACATTAAGGCAGGGCTGCTTTCCGAGCGATTGGGTGACATAAATCCCTCAGCGCTAAATCTGGTCTATTTGCTAGTAACCAGGGGCAGGCTGGGTAAGGCCGGTGAGATTGCTGATGAGTATCAGCGGCTGCTTGATAGCCATCGCGGTATAGAGAGGGCTGAGGTTATTACTGCCGTTCCCCTCGATGATGAGCACAGGCAGAGGTTAACCGAGCAACTCGCTATTATGCTGGGCAAGAGGGTAGCGTTAAAGGCTGAGGTTGACCCTGGGATAGTGGGTGGTATCGTGGCTAGAATTGGTGGCAAACTACTGGACGGCAGCACCCGTAGTAAGCTAATGGGCTTGAAGAGGGAGCTGGTTCGGGGAGGCAAGTGAACAGACCACACTAGGAAGGTGGCAGCTGGGGATATTATCTCAGTTATTAAACAGCCAATCGAGCAATCCAGTATGGAGGTGGCTTAGATGACAACCAGAGGGCAAGACATTGCTTCGGTCATCAAACAGCAGATTGAGCAATTTGGCATGGCGGTGTCCATGGTGGATGTTGGCACCGTGATCGAGATCGGTGATGGCATTGCCCGGATTCATGGGCTGGCTGCCGCCAAGTATAGCGAGCTGCTTGCGTTTCCCAACGAGATTATGGGGGTTGCCATGAATCTGGAGGAGGATAGTGTTGCCGCCATAATCCTTGGCGATTACAGCCAGATTAAGGAAGGGGATGAGGTGCGTTGCACCGGGCGGATTGCCGAGGTGCCGGTAGGCGATGCCCTCATTGGCAGGGTAGTTGACCCGCTGGGTCGCCCCCTGGATGGCAAGGGTGCTATAAAGAGTGATAAAGCCCGACCTATAGAGCGGGTTGCCCCCAATGTTACAATGCGTAAGTCGGTAGATACGCCGGTGCAGACCGGTATTAAGGCAGTAGACAGCTTGATTCCAATAGGTCGCGGGCAGAGAGAGCTTATTATTGGAGACCGCTCAACAGGGAAGACAGCTATTACCCTTGATACTATTGTTAATCAAAAGGGTGGCGATCTCATCTGTATCTATGTGGCTATCGGGCAGAAGGCATCCAAGGTGGCACGGGTAGTCGCCACCCTGGAAAGCCACGGGGCTATGGAGCATACCATTGTAGTGGCAGCTAATGCCTCTGATTCGGTGGCGTTGCAATACCTTTCCCCTTATGCTGGCTGTGCTATGGGTGAGGAGTTCATGGAGCAGGGCAAGGATGTGCTGGCTATCTATGACGACCTTTCCAAGCATGCCTGGGCTTACCGCCAGCTTTCACTTTTACTGCGCCGGCCCCCGGGGCGCGAGGCATACCCGGGCGATGTCTTTTACTTGCACAGCCGCTTGCTTGAGAGAGCTGCCAAATATGCGCCGGAACATGGTGGCGGCTCGCTTACGGCACTGCCGATTATTGAAACCCAGGCGGGGGATGTCTCGGCCTACATTCCGACCAATGTTATTTCAATCACTGATGGTCAGATTTATCTGGAAACAGACCTGTTTAACGCCGGGCAAAGGCCAGCGTTAAATGTGGGACTATCTGTATCACGGGTGGGAAGTAGTGCGCAGACTAAGGCGATGAAGCAGGTGGCCGGCAGGCTCCGGCTGGAACTGGCTCAATATCGGGAGCTGGCGGCCTTTGCTCAGTTTGGTACTGCGGAGCTGGATAAGGCAACCAGGGACCAATTAGAGCGCGGGCAGCGTATTACAGAAATCCTGAAGCAACCGCAGTATGTTCCAATGCCGGTGGAGAAGCAGGTTATGATTTTGTATGCCGCCATTAACGGCTATACCGATGACATACCTTTAAGCAATATAATTGCCTTTGAGACTGACTTCCATCAGTTTATGGAAGCAAATCACCCGGAGATCGGTGAATCTATCGTTCGGGACAAAGAAATTAAAGCGGAAACAGAGGAGGCGTTAAAAGCCGCCATTTCAGAGTTTAAACAGGGGATAAGCTACTAAAAGGGTAGTGATGAGGGGTAGATTGAAGGGGCTGTGCCCCTTCAAAACAACTCTCCTCCCCCTCTCCTTTTAAGGAGGTTAATCTAACGGGGTGTCCAAGAGGGGCGAAGCCCCCCTCAACAAAAATTCCCCTTTCCCTTATCAAGGGGAAGGGGATAAAGGGGATAGGGTTCAAGACTAATATCTAAGAGGGAGAGGTTAACGATTGGCTAATATCCGTTTAATCCGCCGGCGCATACGCGGCGTGCAGAGCACAGCCAAGATTACCCGGGCTATGGAGATGATTGCCACCTCGAAGATGAGGCGGGCACAGGAGCGGGGTCTGGCCGGGCGCCCTTATTCGGAGAAGATACGGCAGGTGATAGCCGACCTGTCTGCGCTATCCCAGCCCGATAGAGCACTGCATCCCTTGCTGCAGCGCAGACCGGTAAGTAAGATTGCTGTTGTCCACATTACTCCCGACCGTGGCCTGTGTGGTGGACTGCATGCCGCTATCAACCGCCGGGTAGCAAGCTTTGTCCTGGAACAAACGGTGCCGGTTACCGTCATCGGCGTTGGGCGCAAGGGGCTGGACTTCATGAGACGATATCACCCGGATATTCGTGCTGATTTCACTGGCCTCGGGGACCAACCCGTCCTGTTCGATACCCTGCCCATATCCCGGGTTATCATCGACGACTATACCAATGGTGTCATAGATGTGGTCTATTTGGCCTATGCCCAGTTTGTCTCCACCATGGCTCAGAGGCCAGTCTTGCAGCAGATACTACCGGTGGAACCGGCAGCTATACCGCGAGCGCAGAATGTAGATTATATATACGAGCCGGCCCCGGACGTAGTATTGGAGGGACTCTTGCCCCGATTTGTTGAGATGCAGGTATATCATGCTATTCTGGAAGCGATTGCCAGCGAGCAGTCGGCAAGAATGGTAGCCATGCGAAATGCCACGGATAGCGCCAGGGAACTGATTGACGATTTAACGCTTATGTATAATAAGGCCCGTCAGGAGTCAATTACCAGAGAGCTTCTTGATATTACTGGCGGCGTTGCGGCTTTGGCTTAGGTAGTGGAAGCTACAGCCAGGCTTGGGGTAAAGATTTTATTCTGTCTGGATAGAAGCCGCTTGTGATTTGAGAGAAGCTGGCTAGGGGGTGAAAAATGGCGAATGGCAAGGTAGCTCAGGTAATAGGCACGGTGGTTGATATCGAGTTTCCGCCTGATGAACTGCCGGCAATTTACAATGCTATTGAGATCACGATGGATAGCGGTAAGGTTGTGCTTGAAGCTCAAGAGCACGTTGGCAACAACTGGGTTAGATGCCTGGCACTATCGCCGACGGATGGACTGGCGCGGGGTGCCGAGGCTGTAGATACCGGGGCAGCACTCAGCGTACCGGTAGGCAAACCTACTCTGGGTCGCCTGTTTAATGTTTTGGGTGAGCCTTTGGATAACCTCGGTCCGGTTGACGCCGAAGAGCACTGGTCAATCCATCGTCTCCCGCCCTCACTTCTGGAACAGGAAACTGCCACCCAGGTGCTGGAGACCGGGCTTAAGGTTATTGACCTGGTTAGCCCGTTTACCAGAGGCGGTAAGATCGGGGCCTACGGCGGTGCTGGGGTCGGCAAGACAGTCATAATCCAGGAGCTTATCCGCAACATTGCCACCGAGCATGGGGGCACCTCAGTTTTTACCGGTATCGGTGAGAGGTCCCGCGAGGGCAATGACCTGTGGTGTGAAATGCAGGAATCCGGCGTGATTAGCAAGACGGTTCTTGTTTTTGGCCAGATGAATGAGCCGCCCGGTGTGCGCCTCCGTGTAGGCTTAACCGGGCTAACCATGGCTGAATACTTTCGTGATATCGAGGGGCAGGATGTTTTGCTCTTTATCGATAACATTTACCGCTACACTCTGGCTGGCATGGAAGTATCCGCTCTGCTGGGGCGGATGCCTTCGGCGGTGGGCTATCAGCCCACTCTGGCTACCGAAGTAGGCGAACTGGAGGAGAGGATTACCTCGACAAAAAAGGGCTCGATAACCTCCTTCCAGGCTATCTATGTCCCGGCCGATGATTATACCGACCCCGGGGTGGCCACTACCTTTGGTCATCTTGACGGAGTTGTTGCTCTGGAGAGATCTATTATGGAGCAGGGCCTGTACCCGGCGGTTGACCCGCTAACCTCGACCTCGCGGATACTGGACCCCACCATCGTTGGTGAGGAGCACTATCGAGTGGCTCGTGGTGTGCAGCAGGTGCTTCAGCGCTATAAGGACCTTCAGGATATAATCGCCATTCTGGGCATTGAGGAACTCAGCGAAGAGGACAAGCTTACCGTAGCTCGGGCGCGGCGAATCCAGAGGTTCCTGTCACAGCCTATGTTTGTTGCTGAGGTCTTTACCAGTCGTCCGGGGAAATATGTGCCGATAGCGGAGACGGTACGCGGCTTTAAGGAGATTCTGGAAGGGAAACACGATGGGCTGCCGGAGCAGGCCTTCTACATGGTGGGCACTATAGACGAGGCCGTGGAGGCAGCAAAGAATCTAAGTGCTGCCTAATCTGGAGTTCCCCTCTCCTCTCAGGAGCAGGGCGAAACGTTGATAAAAGAGGCATAATGTCTACTGTAAGGCTTGATGTAGTTACTGCAGAACGGTTAGTTTTCTCTGATGATGTGGACGCGGTTGTTGCCCCGGGTGTTGAGGGTCAGTTGGGCATCCTGCCCCACCATGCCCCACTGATGACCATCCTCCAGCCGGGCGAGCTGCTGGTAAGGAAGGGCGGGGAAGAGTTTTGTATGGCGGTTACCGGCGGCTTTCTTGAGGTGCGCCCCGACCGGGTAATAATCCTGGCTGATGCTGCGGAAAGGGTGGAGGAAATTGACGTTTGCCGGGCGGAAGAGGCAATACGTCGTGCCCAGGAAAGTCTGCACCAGCCCACCCCTGGTCTCGATTCAACTCGAGCCGAGGCGGCACTACGCCGGGCAATGGCCCGCCTTCAGGTGGTAGAGAGGAGAAGAAAGAGAAGGCCGGGAACCTAACTATTACAGGATCTCGAGAGTGACCCGTGTGCCTTGTTTCGCCGCAGTTACCCGGAGTAAGGAGCGCATTGCTTGAGCGATTCGCCCTTGCTTGCCAATGACCCTTCCCTTGTCCTCATCGGCAACCTGCAACTTAAGCCTTATACCTTGGTCATCGCTTTCCTCGGTAACTACTACTGCATCAGGCTGATCGACGATTGACTTGGCGATGTACTCAATTAGTTCCTTCATGCCTTCTCCTTGGTTGGTTTGTGCTTCTCCATGATGCCAACCTTTGCCAGTAATCTGGCAGCGGTAGCCGTTGGCTGTGCCCCTTGCTTAAGCCAGCTTAGGGCTTTTTCTTCATCTATAGCTATAGTTTCCGGGTCAGTCAGGGGATTATAATGCCCGATGGTAGCAATGAATGCCCCGTCGCGGGGTGACCGTGAATCACTTACCACCAGCCGGTAGCTTGGGCTGTTCTTAGTGCCCACTCGGCGTAACCTTATCTTTACCATCTTTACCGCCCTTTGCGTAGCTTGACCGGGCGCTGCCTCGGCGAGCATTACCCTGGCCAGCTTATATCCCATGTTAATGTATTCTACCTTGCTCTGTCAATAGGCTGTGGTCGATATCCTTTTTGGAGGAGAGGGAGGGACCAGTGAAATCCATACCACTAACTGGTGGCTGGACTGGCATCTGGCAAAAAGGAACTGGAGCAGTTGACAGTAGAGGTGGGGTAGAACTATAATGAACACGCTCTCTCCAGCCTATATCTAATCTTTATTCGGGGTGCAGTGCCAGCTTCCTTACCTCCCCTCTCATGGGGTAGGTCAATGCTAGAAGAGAGTAAGATGCTTCATCATAAACTGAAGCAGGTATCCTGGTGAAAGGCTAGTAAAGAGGAGGTGAAACTGAAATGGCGGCCAAGGCTTTTGTTCTCATTGAAACGGGGGTGGGCAGGACCAAGGATGTTGCTGTTGCCCTCAGGCAGCTTAAAGGGGTGAAATCGGTTGATCCAGTGACCGGTCCCTACGATGTTATTGCTGTCATAGAAGGGGAAAGCCTGACTGATATTGGTGATTTAGTCACCAGTAGAATCCACCCCATTCCTGGCATTTCCAGAACTGTTACCTGCCTAGCAATATGAGTTGCCCGGGCCAGTGTTTCTGAAGCCAAGCTCGAGTATATGAAAACTGAGCAAAGGAAGGGGAAGTTGTATGGACTTCAGGTTTAGCGAAGAGCAGAAGAAACTCAGACAGGAAGTTGGTGACTTTTTAGAAGGCGAGATAAGGCAGGGTTTGTGGCAGCCAAGCTGTGATGCGTGGATAATGGGTTACGACCCGGCGTTTACGAAAAGGGTAGCCGCCAAGGGCTGGTTTGGCTTAACCTGGCCCAAAGAATATGGCGGGCAGGGTCGCCCCTTTGTCGACCGCCTCATCGTTACCGAGGAGATGCTCCGCTATGGAGCACCAGCTGCCTGCCACTGGTTCGCCGACCGCCAAATAGGTGGTGCCATCGTTCATTATGGCACTGAGGAGCAAAGGAGGGAGTTGCTGCCCAAGATTCTGAAGGGGGAGGCCTATGTTGGCTTGGGCATGAGCGAGCCAGATGCTGGCTCTGACCTGGCCTCGCTTAAAACCCGGGCTGTTGAGGATGGCGACTATTATGTCATTGATGGTCAGAAGACATGGACTAGCGGCGGCAGCCACATGAACTGGATTTACCTGGTAGCCAGAACAGACCCGGATGCCCCCAAACACAGGGGTATTAGCGAATTCTTCTTTGAGACCAGCTTGAGCGGCGTTACTGTTGTCCCGATAGCGGATATTACCGGCGGGGTGCACTTTAACGAGGTCTTTTTTGAAGACGTGCGTATTCCTAAGACATGCCTGATAGGGGAGAAAAACCGCGGCTTTTACCAGGTCTTGAACCAGCTTGACTACGAGAGGAGCGGGATGGAGCGTCTCATGGCCAACTATCCCCTCTTTGAGGCTCTCATCGAGTACGCCAAGGAAACCAGGCGAAACGGGAAGCCACTATCTGAGGACCCGGTAATTCGCTCCAGACTGGCACAGCTTAGAATTGAATTTGAGGTTGGGCGTCTGCACATGTACCGGGTGGCTGTGGTTATGGATGAGGGTCGTGCCCCCAACTGGGAGTCGTCGATGTCCAAGGCGTATGGCACTGCCTTTGAGCAGCGCCTGGCCGGCGCGGCTATCGAGATTGCCGGACTCTATGGGCAACTTTCGCCCCAGTCCAAGTGGGTACCCATGCAGGGCATGGCCTATCACTCATACCTGTCATCAAAAGGATACAGCCTCCAGGCTGGCAGTTCAGAGGTTCTAAAGAATATTCTGGCTTCGAGAAAGCTGGGACTGCCCAGCGGGTAGGTAGAAGTTCTTCCACCAAGAAATGCGAATAACAGGCTAGTAGGAGGAATGATAATGGATTTGGCCCTCTCCGAAGAGCAGGAAATGTTAAAGAAGATGGCTCGTGACTTCTTAGCTGACAAATTCCCCAAAACAGTGGTTAAAGAGATAGAGGAGAGTGAGTCGGGCTACTCACCGGAGATCTGGCGGGAGATGGCTGAACTGGGCTGGACGGGGCTGGTATTCCCGGAGGAGTATGGTGGCGGCGGGATGACCTTCCTTGACCTGGCAGTACTGTTGGAGGAAATGGGCTGGGCTTGTCTTCCTGGTCCATACTTTTCCACGGTCGTTCTCGGTGGTTTGCCCATCCTTGATATCGGCAGCGAGGAACAAAAGAAGGAGTATCTGCCCAAGATAGCCGGTGGTGAACTGATCTTTACCCTGGCCCTGACTGAAGCCAGTGCCAGTTATGATCCGGCTGCGATCGAATTCAGGGCGACGGCTGATAAAGATGCCTATATTCTAAACGGCACCAAGCTCTTTGTCCCCGATGCGCACATTGCTGATTATATGCTGTGTGTCGCCAGAACCAGTGATGGGGCAAAGGCTGAAGACGGGATTACCATTTTCGTCGTGGATGCCAAAAGCCCCGGCATAAGCAGCACGGTCTTGAAGACTATCGCCAATGATAAACTATGTGAGGTAGTTTTTCACCAGGTTAAGGTGCCCGAGGGGAACATCCTGGGCGAGTTAGACCGGGGGTGGGGCGAGGTTAAGAAAACAGTAGAGCGAGCGGCGGTGGCCAAATGCTGTGAAATGGTGGGCTGCGTTCAGCAGGCGCTGGACATGACTATCGACTATGCCAAGGAGAGAAAACAGTACGACCGCCCCATCGGCAGCTTCCAGGTGATTCAGCACTACTGCGCCGACATGGCAACCGATGTGGATGGCGTCAGACTTTCAACCTATCAGGCCGCCTGGATGATGAGCGAAGGTCTCCCCTGCACCCAGGAGGTAGCTGTAGCCAAGGCATGGGCCAGTGAAGCCTGCCAGCGAGTTATGGCGCTTGCCCACCAAATCCACGGAGCCATCGGTGTTACCATAGACCACGATCTACAGTATTACACCAGGCGAGCTAAGGCGGCTGAGGTCACCTTTGGTGATGCCAGTTTCTACCGGGAGGTAGTAGCCCGGGGGATGGGTTTGTAGGGGTGCTACCAGCCTTACTCCCTTACTGTATTTAAGCCATGGCTTCCAGTTTGGTTATTACTTCTTCTATCGTCTGCTCATTGGTGGAAGCCCCGGCAGTTATCCCCACGTGTGAATGACCTTGAAACCAGGATGGCTGAATCTCTGCTGTCGTTGCCACCAGGTATGTCTTGGTCACGTTTGAACACATCTCGGCAAGGCGGTTGGTGTTGGCGCTGCTACGGTCACCGATAACGAGCATCAGGTCAGCCCGTTTAGCCAGCTCCAGGGCTGCCGCCTGGCGGTTTCGAATATCATGGCATATGGTATCAATAACACGTAGCTCGGAGTCTCTGGTAAAGGCGGAATCGATAATTTTCTTTACAAATTCAGTAAAACGGGCTGGTATACGAGTCGTCTGGGATAGAATACCTATCCGACGAGGTAGATTGTCAAGCCTTTTAGCATCAAGTGAGGCCACTCCTTGATTGTTAGCCCAACCAAGGGCTGCCTTAACCTCGGGGTGGTCACTATCCCCGTAGATTACCACGGAGAAACCAGCCTCAGCCAGTTTCCGGGCAGCAAGCTGGAGGCGGTGAACGAAGGGGCAGGTAGTATCGATTATGTCAATATGCCGGGCTTGAATCTCTGCCTCGAGTTGTGGGCTTATTCCGTGAGCACTTACCACTACCGTATTGCCCTGTATATCATCCACCTCCTCGGCGACCCTGACCCCGATCTCGGCCAGTCCCTCCACTACCTGCTGGTTATGTACCAGTGCCCCCAGCGTCTCTACCCCACCCCGCTCACGGGCAGCCTTTTCCAGGATATCCATCGCTCGCTTAACGCCAAAGCAAAACCCTAGTTCACCTGCTTTCTCAATTCTCATGCCCCGTAGTCTCCTCGGTATTCCTCGGGAAGAAGTTCGGCGATGCGCTTCATTATGAAATCAGCGTGCTCAGCCAGCTCAACTTTGGTGAGCCGGCTACTAGCTCGCGGCAGAAAGAAAGGTTGCCCAATATTAACGGTTACTTGTGGGCGATGCAGTAGCCAGCTTATGCCCCTCATCTTTTCGGTGCCAAAAATACCTACCGGGAGAATTGGAGCACCAGTGCGGGCTGCGATTAGCGCTGAGCCTGGAAGAGGAGGTTGAAG
>SDBU01003461.1_pt1 | contig 20045 bp, 22 predicted proteins | sample 2277071 | NCBI WGS metagenome assembly SDBU01 (sample SAMN10397929, study PRJNA504765) | marine sediment metagenome | isolation source: marine sediment core GS08_GC12, 126 cmbsf | place: Arctic Ocean: Gakkel Ridge, Loki's castle | collected 2008
AACAACGACATATCCAATGGTGACAATTTGCCGAATTTTAGGAGGTTCTGTATCAACAATTGTCACGGCAATAGCGACGTTACCAGCACCGACCACGGTGGTAACCTTTTAAAGATTGATTGGGGAACAAGCGGAAACATACACGGAAAAAAACAAAGCGATGAACCTAATAGCAAAGGTGACATTATAGCCCCTTATACGGCTGGTAAAACTTATAACTATGTTCTTGCCTGCACCGATTGCCATGAACCCCACGGTTCCCCAAATGAATGGTTGTTGCGGACTTGTGTCAACGGAAAGGATAATATTACCATAAGGTGGGGTGCGGACTGGTGGGAGTTTTGTACAGCCTGCCATGTGTTTACCGATCCTGTGGACAGTTACCACGAGAAGTCTGAGGACTGCTGTCCTGTTGGTTGTATAGGCTGTCATAAACACCAAACGACCACCCTTTTTTGATTTTTGCGAGGCTGTAAGGCGGAGAAAAGGGGTGAGAGGTGGCGAGCCCATGGCTTAGGGGTTACATGGCGACAATCCACCCTGTAACCCCGAAAACAATTTGCGCAAAAGCAAGAGGCAGGGTCATTCATTTGGCCTTGCCCTTTTGCTTGCAGCGTGTTTCTTACTTGTTGAAATCATTGACAAAAAACCACGCACTTGGCAGCCTGCCCTTTTAGCTAAATAGTAGAAATCAATATAACGAAGCCATTCCAATTGCCTTCGCATCCAACTTCACTTCTGAGTTGACGTATCCCTTTGATATTGTGAGTATTACCTGACTTATGATAATGGGAAGTTATCTTAAATTCTTGACTATCGAGGTAAACCACAATCTCTTGTGGTTTGATTGAAAAACCCACCAGGAAAGCCTCTCAAATCCTTCCATCTGAGAACCGCCCACATAAAGAGCGTGGATACTTGAACGCTTCCCGCCTAATACTATTTTCTTACGCCTGCTGTCCCCAAAATACCAAGAAAATCATACTGTTTTCGTATAGACGTCGGTTTCTTCTGAATGTATACAAAAATGACAATGGGTTGCCTGGGATAGGGCAATCCCTGTTTTTTGTCGTCCCTATTTGACTGAAATGGAACAGAAATTGCAGGGTTTCTATGTTGGTTAGGACCCCATGAGATGCTACACTTAAACGAAGATCCAGAGGCATAACCATATCTTACGTAAGGTTCTCAGATGTTGAAGGCAGAAAACACTGTATTTTTTCTCAGGAAGAAGGAAGAAGTTATGCGTAGCTTAAAGAGCTTTTTTGTTTTCGTAATAGCTTTAGGCCTGACAGCTTTTATGGGAGCCAGTTCACCTGTAATGGCAAGCCACGGGACTCACTTCGTTAGCGACAAAGGACCTGGTTTGCCACAGGATGAAACCGGTTGTTACGTCTGTCATGCTGCCGGAAACCTTCAATGCGGGCCAGATGGCCCATTATTTGCCGATGATCCCGACCCTCAGCCTTTGTCTACCACAACCGTGTGCAATGGCTGCCATAGCCCCAATGGCGCTTACAATGGCGTCGACAGTATAGGGGACTCAGTGGGGGCAAAGGACAACTGGCAAAATGGCGTATATGATGGCAGTGTGCTGACCAGTGGCAAGGAAAGATGGTGTGCCGGGTGCCACGACGACCAGCCGGCAAACAGCAAGGCCGACGGGAGTGGCGTGTATGCCCCCAAGGTCGCGGGAGACAACTCCACCTATGGCTATTATGCCAGTGGTCACGGCAAGAACGTGATTCCCTTGCGGGGAACTCTTGGATGGCCAACTGAGCGCATCGAATGCTTAGACTGCCATGACGCCAGCATCACACACATCGATGGCGAGTCCAGGACATATGCCTTCGACGATTCTATCAACCCTTCTCCTTCTCCAGACTACTATTCCGAGTTTTCACTTCCCCCAGTGCCTCCCGAGGAACAACTATCTGGTGTCGCATACGCCTCAGGTTATCGATTGCGCTACGTTGACGGTAAGGTGCCGCTAATGATCCCTGCCGATATGTCGACAACCTTTGGCTGGAATACTTTGCTGATGAGGGACAACTCATACAGGCTGTGCTTTTCTTGTCATAGTGTCGCAAAGATATTTGACGACATATTGGACCCTGGGTTTTCCACCAACTTCATGGCCCGCGCGCCGGATCCGCCACGGAGCTACTCATATTGGTGGGAGGTTAACGATGATGTCAATCAACACGTTATGCATATGATGACCCTCAACATGGAAGGCTGGGATTCGGATTGGGACCCCGACACGGTGGGGTTAGGACCCTTTGAGGGAGATTCCCAGAGGGCTTGTAGCACCTGTCACAATGTCCACGGGCCCACTGGCGACCAGGGCTCGACCAACGAGGCCATGATCAGGGATGGAAGCCTCGCCAATAGGACGGGTTTCGGATTCAGGTACCTGAAGAACGCCGGGTACCCAATGGTAACCTCTACCGGGGTCACCCAGTCAATCAGTGTCGGCGCTGTCTTCGAGAACTCCGACTCGATATGTTACGACTATTGTCATCTATCTCCTGCCCCACCTAGTACCACCTATGATGCTAGTGGCGATGGGCCAGGGACCTATCTGGAGTACTATCGGCCATGGGATGACACACACAGCGGCCTATGGTATTGCGAGGACTTTTGCCACGACGTCGTGCACTAATAGGCCGTGGGCGGCCGACGAAGACACCTTTATTCTTGAGAACGGCAGGGTCAGCAATGGTCCCGCCTTTCCTATGTGCACATCTTGTGGTTGCCTTGTGAGAGTCCACGCTTATAGTAATGCCATAGTATCGTTGCTTCCTCCTACCCTCAAGATTTTATGATATGGTCTTCATATCTCTACCCCCACCCAAGAATACTGAATTTTGTTACGTAGTTTCCCCGCAAAAAAAGAGTGTTGCCATTAAGCCAAATTATTGGTATTAGGGACCAATTGGGCAATTAAGGCCTTTCTGACATCAACCTTCAACCTCCAATAGAGAGGTGCCCAAATACCAAGATCCCTTTTCTCCTGAGGCGAAGTCGGAGGAAAATATTGAAAGCCATCTTTAGTCCGCAATCAAAAGCCGAACTCTTTTTATAGGCTATTCAAAATGGGTATAACAAAGCCATATTACAGGATTATGCGACAAACCACGGCGCGTTCCGTGGGGTATATCCTGGATAGAAGATACAGCAAAGACCGTTTCGTTCTATGTCATGCCTACAAGATAATAGAGGACGACCTTAAGAAGATACTTGAGTTTGTTGAACCAGCCAACCAAAACAAGGCGGTATATTCACACAGACTTTATGAACTTCTTTTACGTTCGGCGACCGAATTCGAAACGAACTGCAAGCTCATCCTTTCTGCCAACGGATACGGACGAAGCGGAAACTGGAACATCACAGACTACCATAAGATTAACGACGCTACAAAATTGTCAAAGTACGAAGTAAGCATAATGATTTGGCGATTTGGGGAAAAAATTCTTACACCACTTGAAGAATGGTCAAGAGGTCATACATTAACGTGGTACCAAGACTATAACCTGGTTAAACATGATAGATACAAGAATTTTAAAAAAGCCAGTCTGATCAACGTTGTGAACGCTGTAGCCGCGGTGCTGGCAATACTATTTGCCCAGTTTCATACCTACATCTTCGACCAATATCAGGAGCGAGATTTCTTTTCGGAAGGAGATGGCTTTTTTTATACTGAAAACTCACTGTTTGCTGTTAAACCCTTCACCAGCTGGTCACCTAACGAGACGTACACCTTCGAATGGGGCACATTGGAGCATTCGACAAGGCCGTTTCAACGTTATCCATTTTAATAGGAATTTAAACTTGATCACAGACATTTGGCATTCCACATACTCAACCCAGACCAAGTGACAATATGAACCAAGAATCGAAGACCCCACTACTCATAGGGAGAGGTGGGGTTTCGTGGTGTTGTACCTCTTTTAACTTAATTAGATTATAAATTAATACGATTATGGCGGAGACATTTAGTCTGGCTCAGAAGTTTGAGATCGGTGGATACTGGTGGTTACCAGACAAACCAGGGGAGACGATATATGGGCAATTGCAATACCAGCCAGAAAATGCAACAGAACTTTCGTTGGAAGGTTCTTTCAAAGAATCGTTAAGGAGTGCTTTTGGTATTGTCTCACCACCAGTAATCCACGGTAAAACAAGCAATGGGTTTTTATGTACGCTGCTTGATGTCCATGAGAAATCTACCACAGTTCATTCACAAGGCATTACGGTAAAATCATACTTTTGCCACAAACTTTTTGTAGGAAAAGAGCTTTTAGTCTCGGATAATGTGTTATTTGAATCAGCCCTTGTTCAATTTACTGATTTTTCAACTTGGCTCTCTCGTAAGCCGTTCAAAGTGGAACGTTCGTTTGCTAAAAACAATCAACGAGTTCACAAAATTTGCCATACAATGCCTAATCTAATCTCTACGCCTGTTGAAAGTATTAAGGCTTCAATAAAATTTGAATCATTGTTCACATCGGGTGGTGTAAATCAAGAGCGTAAATTAATTCATTGTGATAGAATTAGGTTTAGACCAAGGAGTAAGAAGAACCTGCAATGGTATTTGGACATTATTCACAAATTTAGGATATTTCTTAGTATGTTAACTGGTGAACCAGCGAATCCGGTTTCAATTGAATTTTGTACTAAAAGGCGCAGACTGTCTCATTCGGGCCGCAAATTACACAGGGAGTACCTTGACTATTGCTCACCTCACTATCAATCAAGAAAAAGGAGCCGCCTACACTATCATGAAATGCTATTCCCTTACCCTTTGATTAAGAAAGGCTTTCGTAAACATTTAAACAGTTGGTATGCAAAATCGGATGAGTTAAGAACCCCATTTCAACTTTATTTCGGAGTTCTTCTCCAAGCAGACACCCCGCTGGAATTTAGATTCTTAGCATTAATACAAGCCATAGAGTCCTACCACCGATTAAAGAAGGTTAATAAGTATATGTCAGACAAGGCTTATGAGCCCATTAAGAATGCGATAATACATGCAATTCCGGATGAGGTAAGGCCTGATCATAGGGATGCGTTAAAGTCACGGATAAAATATGGCAATGAATACTCACTTAGAAGGCGGCTTACTATCATTTTGGCTTTGATTCCAAGGAGTCTACGAGAGAAAATAATCAACACCGATTCAGAGTTTATAAACAAGATCGTTGCAACAAGGAATTATCTAACACATCGTGATGACTCGGATAAGAAAAACGTTCTTGATGCAAAGGGCATTTTCCATGCATCGGAAAGCCTTAGGATATTGTTGTTGATTCTTTTTCTTATTGAAATTGAAATTGATGCTCTCAAGATAGAGCATGCCATTTCAACAAATTGGAAATTTAGGAGTATTCAAAAAATTAAGTAAATGCTCCAAACCTGTCGCTCCACCTGACAGCGAAAGCCTTGCGGCTTCGCTGACGGTGAGCCTTTTTCGCTCGACTGACAATCATAAAATGAAAGCCTTCCGAGAAATCTTTATCAGCGTAAAGGACCTAAGTGACCCAGAAGTATTTGATCTGTTCAAGTCTTTTTGTAGATCAACAGAGGGTTTTAAACTCGATCCACAAAGATCGAAACAATATGCAAATCATGTTGATGGTCGAGCCGTCATTATTCATGCATTAAGAAGTCCGGCAAATGAACCTGCCATTATTAGTGTAGCGGAAAGAACTAAGCATACCCTTTATGTCTCCAACATTGTTCCGACTAAAACAGGTCGGTTAAGTATGGATGAGTACAATGATATTGCTTGTAGTTTTCATAAGGCTTTGAAGCAATATCTGGCGAAGATCAAAAGTAAAGCATCGGTTAGGATTACAGAAGATAATATTGGCTTAAGGCAAATAATTCCAGGTGAGAGGACTCGGAAGTATTTCGAAAGATATCTATCTGCTTATCCATTAAGTTTTCACCCATTGGACATTGAACGTCTTGATTTTTTTATTTGTGCCTTACGCCGATATCACTCTAAGGTAGACCTTGTTCATCTGAAGCATTATCTGATGGATGATTTGGGTTGGAAAGAGGAGGATGCATCATGGTGCATCAGAAGGATAGAAGCTGGCTTAGACATACTTAGAGTGAATCGGAGATTCCATTATCGGCATTTCAGGGGTTGATAAAGATGGCATTTGGCTACTACTTGTTCAGAGGCTATGACAAAGATACTGTGCATTAGCATCTCAAAGTAGATCCGGGCTTTGATATGGTTTTGCTATTGTCAGATCTCCAAAGGTTACAATTATGGCAAGAAACATAAAGTCCTTGCCCATGTTATGTCTCAAAGGGAAAGATTCGTGTCTGAAAAGAAGGTATTAATTATAGGATCATCTGGGCACCAATATGTAGACTGTATTGAGTGGGGAGTTGAGGAACTCCCTAACATAGTGGATTACGATATTGTAGTAGTTAATGTACGTTCAATCACTGATGACTTTTTTGAGAGTGTTAAAAATGACTTTTTTCGGAGCCTACGTAGTTTACTTACACGTCTACTAATATCTAATGGTACTATTATAGTTTTGTCAGATCATCGAAGGACCGAAGAAAGAACGGGTAGGTATCCACATTCTTTCAATACTTATTCATGGTGTCCTATTGATATAGGAACACGGTCTGAATCGGGGACAACAATTGAAATAATTGAGAATTCATTTCCAAAATATTTTTCACAATTCAGCAAATGGGATTACTATTTCTTTATCCCTCAGGGGTGCCTCTCTCATGAATTTACAGACTTAGTAGGACATCCTAATCAAACGAAATATCAGTTACCTGCAAAATATTTCATAAAAAATAGATATGACCAGATGTTATCTGGCTCATACACTATAGAGGTTTTCTATAAAAAAACCAGAACTCGGACGTTCGGTCCATCTTATGATTCTTTCGATGATGCACCTGATAATGTGTTAGGTGAAATCATGCTCATCCCATTAATTCAAGAAACACACCACAGAGAAGCGTTAAACTTATTACTTGATGATTTATTAGGAAAGCCTCAATGCTCATTGCCTCCGGAGTGGGTTGAAAAAGTAGAAATGCCGTTCATTGATCAGTTTCAGTCTGAAGTTCAAGACATATACACAAAGATTACATCCTATCAGGACCAAATAAGTTCCTTAGAAAAAAGAAAGACAAAAATAGAATCATATAAAAGATTACTATACAGCGATGGATTTGAACTTGAAAACATTTTTCGTGAATGTCTTGAAGAGTTGGGAGGAAAGGTCGAACCAGCGAAATATTCAGATGAGGAATATTGTTTAGTATATGGAGATAAAGATTATCCTGTAGAAGCAAAAGGTGTTTCAAAAAGTATTTCTCTTACTCATTTGAGACAATTAATTGATTATATGCTCAAGTATGATGAAAAAACAGGTGAAAAAGGCAAAGGGATTCTCTTGGGAAATCCTTGGAAAAAGGTACCGATAGAACAGCGTAATACCAATGCAAAACCAAACTTTCCACAAAACGTATTGTCGAGAGCACAAGATATGAACATTTCATTGTTATCATCGGTAGACTTTTTTGAAGCCTTTTGCAGATTTTTGGAAGATAATTCAATAGGGCATAAGATTTTGGGAAAAATTGTTTCATCAATCGGCTTGGTTGATCTTTCTAAGCTGGCTTAATGTTGAACCATCGCATGGACAGTGACTGGTATTTCGCTCCACTCCATGCCAGCAGTTGATGCACCACGTTTGGAGCATATTTTGACAAAAATCATATTCATACTCTCTTTGATTATTGTATTTCCCTGTATAGCCAATGCATGGAACGCAATGGATTCAATAACAGGCAAGAAAATTGAAATTTTATGGCCTCTAAAACCAAGCCAAGTAGCAAAAAACGGAAATCATGAAATTCAATATCGCTTCAAAGACGACTCAAGAATTAGGATAGGAGAAGTTACTGGATGGTTACACAAGTGCCATGGCAAATTTTGCCCTTCTGACCAAACAAGAACTTTTGAATTGAACACATTTTCCGATCATGGACTGATGTACCTTTTTCCATTACCTGAATAATTCATGGAAGCTCCTAACAAAGCGGATGAACCAGACCGGAACAAACCTGGGCGTTTTACGTTAAGGTCATTTCCGGCCCGAAAGACAGTGGCCCCTCCGACTTTTGATAACAGCTATTAATTTACAATTTTGGTCGACTGGGAAATGTCACGATATGGGTATGACATCGTGACTTCTTTTGATACTGTAAATTCTGGCGAGAAAGTAGCACAAGACCTCTTTTTTTTGCCTCTGACTGCCTAAGAAAAGGAACGTTATTCCATGACTAAAATGTCCTACGAAACCATATCTTTTTCCATCCCCCTCCCATCACCCTCAACCCAAAACCCTCACTACCCCCAATAACCCCACACAACACTGGGCATAAAACACGTTACCACGGATCACCAGGACTAAAGTCTGTCAGTGAAGGCTATTCCAATCACATCGACTTTGCCCTCCTGCGATGAAAGCCTTATTCATATCCACCCATGGGCCACTTCCTTGTCCCAAAAGGCACCGAGGTCAAGGTCGTCAAAGACGGATGCCAGTGGCTCCATCAGAACTTCAAAGATCACACGACCACCCAAGAAAACACCTTCCCCGCTGAACAGGTCTCAGTCGACCCTTTGGGGGAGATGAGAACGTGGCTAAGGCGGGACTATCTAAAAGAAGGCGCATGTTTTGCCCTACGCGCCATGCCTGCCGTCGAGTATTGTGTCCCTTAGGGGACTACCAGGGCAAAATAGTGACCTGACCTCGAAAAAAAGATGCCGCCTGACGGCAAAGAAGCCTGCGCAACACGGACGATAGCCTCAAGAGGCTAATTTGGGCGACAGGTCGTCACACTCCTGACCTTCCTTTCGTCTACACGAAACCACTAGTTTTCCCTCAGTGTTTTGCCCGCAAAAAAAGAGTGTTGCCTTTAGCTGAAGTTATGGCATCCTCTGTGATGAATGTGGCGAGGAATGCGAATCATGACCTGGCCATGTTTCTCATGGTTTTCGACTGACCCTTTGCCTACACAAAAAGAAGAGGGCGAGAATGACAGGTCTTTTGTTCATCGACGACGAGGAGGGGGTGCGAAGGTCCATAACACGGGCACTCAGAAGGGAGCCTTACACTATTTATACTGCAGAAAACGGCGATGCCGGAATTAAGACTGTGCAACAACACCGCTCCGAGATAACCATTGTGATTTCAGACTACAAGATGCCCGGACTGGATGGGTTGGAAACCCTCGCCCGGATTGTCTCTATCAATCCGGAGGTTACCCGCATACTCCTCACCGGTTATGCTACCATGGAGAGTGCGATCCGGGCGACCAATGAGGGGCTTGACGGGTTTCTTACAAAGCCTTTTGACAACGTGGAGCTGCGGAACAAGATTCAGGAGATTACGATCAGAAAACGGTTCAGACAGTTCATCCCCGATGAGATATACCAAGAGATCAGGAACGATCCAAGCATTATGGCGCCCAGAAGACAGGAGGTGACCATACTCTTTAGCGACATCCGTGGCTTTACTGAAATGTCTCGGAATGTGCCCCCTGAAGAGATCGCAGCCTTTCTGAATGATTACTACTTCACACCCATGGGAGAGATAGCCTATCGTTATAACGGGACGGTTGACAAGCATATGGGAGATTCTGTGATGGTGATCTACGGATCACCCATATCTTACGGGGACGACATTCTAAGGGCTATTGAATCGGCTATAGAAATGCAGGAGACTGCCTCTACTATCAGCCGAAAGCTGCGCAAAGATAATGGGTTTCGTCTGAAAATAGGTATCGGCATTTGTACGGGAGAGGTAGTCACCGGTGTATTCGGTTCGTTGAGAAAGAAGGAATACACCGCCTTTGGCATGCCGGTCAATATTGCCTCGCGGTTGGAAAAGCTGGCCAAGGAAAGCGAAATATTGATCAGTGAGACGACCTACGCGGAGATATCTGACAGGTTTTCCGCTGAGAAGCTGGCATCATCTGTTGCCATAAAAGGTTTGGGTGATCCTGTGAGTATTTACCGAATCTTAGGAAGGGCTTGATTCTATTGCTTCAACTTGACGTGGCTGCTCTTTTGAGGGTCACTTTCAAGGTCTCCGGTTGCCTCTGCCCGGTTCCTGTGAACCTTGGTAACCTTGAGCTCGCCGATCTTGGGACCGGAGACCAAGTAGGATTGACCTGCATGACCCCTGATCGGTTCACTCATTCCAAACACCTCCAATACATCACCTTCAGCAAGCCCCACATCATTGCCGGCTGTCAGGATAAATGTATTCTCTGAAACAGCGGTAATATACCCCTTCCAGCGCTCATTGCCCACTAACTCACAGGCCGTTTCACATATCTCAGGCATGGTTTTAGCCAGAAGCCGGTCTGCAAGCTCGTTGTGGTATCCACGTCTTTCCTTAATGTTTTGCCAGTCATGTTCAGAGACTTCAATCTCCTCCCGGGCGATCTCTTCGAAAAGGATGGATCCGTTTTCAATATCATAACCCCTAATACGCACAGAGAGTTGCACCAGCATAAAAGTGTTTCTAAATCCCCATATGCCGCGTTTGTCTGCCACGCATTCAAGCTCGGAAAGGACCTGCTCCAGCACCACATTCAGCCCTAGGGTCCTGCCAAGTTTTACCAGGGAAAGGTTGTCGATCTGGCCAGAGGGAAGACGGGGTATCCCTGCCAGGAGGTTACGGGTTTCTTGGGAATCGATGATGACGAGGTCATCACATGAGCTCTCCACAAAGCTTTTGAAGTGAGCTATGGCCGACTCTTTAAGCGCGTCACCTCCGTAACCCGTTTTGTTCAAAGTGGGCAGGAATGCAATCTTTTTCTTTAACCTCCCTCCCTTGCCAGTGATATCTTTGGTTATCTCCTTGGTCGCGGCGCAGCCGGTTGCCAGAAAAATGGCAGCCAGACAGAAAACAACAAAAATGGTACCCTTTATGCGTATCATCCTGATCCCTTTCCTTCGGTAAGTACTTGGTGCCTGAAGTGTGCTGAGGCGAGCCAACATAGCACTTCACGCGCTGTTGCAAAACCCTTTTCGGGCCCACTGATCAACTGTCCAGAGAACTGATGTAAGGTTTAAGGTCCACAACAGGAGTCCCATCCACGGCATCCAGTCCACGGACCTTAAGGATCGGACCATCCACGGCGAGGACGTCCACCAGACACAGGCCAATCGGGTTGGGACGGTCCGGACTTCGGGTTGCAAAGATTCCCCGTTTGGGCATAGCAGGGTCTCCCCTGGGATGGACCCTCAGGGTCTTGCACTCTGCCATGTGGAACCAACACAGGACGAAGAGTTTGTCTCCAACGTGAATACCGTCCAGGCCCTGGAAGAACTTCTCTTCTATGACAAGCTCTGCTTCCACACCTGCTGGCCGGCCCTGATGTGGGGCCTGATCCCGATCCTTTAACGGAGACCGGACCCGGCCGATCGGCCTGATTTTGTAATCAGTCACAGGGGCTATCCTTCCTCCCTGTATTCCACCCGTCCGGTGGTGGTAATGCCGCCCCGAGGCGTGAAGGTCCCCACTACCTCCATGAACTTGGGGCGCACACAGGAGACCAGATCCTCGAGGATTCGATTCACCACATGTTCATAAAAGATGCCAACGCTGCGATACTGCACCAGGTAATATTTGAGCGATTTCAACTCAATAATCTTGTCATTCGGCTTGTATTGGATCCTGATGCACCCAAAGTCTGGAAGACCTGATATAGGACACACAGAGGTAAATTCCGGCTGGTCAATGTTGATCTCAATATCCCTCTGTGTCCTGTAGCCATAGTCGAGCACCTGAAGCACACCAGGGTCTATTGTGTCAGGGCTTTTAATGTTGTTGAGTAGCGCCTTTTGTATCTCAGATATGTCCATTGCGCCTCCTTTCTCTGGTAAATACGTAAAAGAGGGGCGTGTCCAGAAGGGCGATAAGCAGCTTTAGAACATACTGCCCCAGGATCATCTCTCCCAAATGCGGAACAACGCCCCAGAAGGCAAGTCCGATAAAGATCACCGAGTCGATTGCCTGACTCGTCATTGTGGAGAGGTTGTTGCGGAGCCACTTATAACGCCCCTTGGTTAGGCGCTTCCAGAAATGGAAGGCCCACACATCATGTTTTTGAGAACAGATGTAGGCGAGCAAAGATGCCAGGACGATTCTGCGGTTGGGACCCAGGAGTAACTCATATGCAGCCTGCTGCTTTTGCATGAATGGTGCTGGTGGAAGGAGCATCCCCGCATACACTATCATCATGGCAAACAAAGAGGCTAGGAGCCCATACCATACGGTTCGGTCGGCCTCCTTTCTTCCATATAACTCTCCAATGACATCTGTAGCAAGAAAAGTGAACGGATAGATGATGATGGCAGCTGGAACCACCAGTTTCCAGATGACGATGACCTTGGCTGCGATGATATTGGAAACAACCAAGCCGGAGACAAAGAGTGCTTGTAGAACAGATAACTTACGCAGTTTCATAAACTTAATAGCTCGACACCCCTATTGAAGCTCCCCGCAGCCCCGTCAAGACGGGATTTCCGCTGTGCTCCGACAAGCTGCGGGGTTAGCGCTCGCTGTTGCAGTTCAACCGGGCCTGCCCTGTTGCGGTAGAGATGCGGGGCGGGCAGTGCTTCAAATTTTTGTGCCCTATAACACAATTGGCTCGGCAGGGAAAGACCAACCCAGATAAACCACCATGTCAAATCCTTCACCTTGACACTCCGGGCCCCCTTTGTTAGAAAAAATAAGAGGTGTATTAGTGGTGAAGGTTAAGTATTACGGCGTAAGGGGCTCTATTCCTGCACCAGGCCCCGGTACTGTGAAATACGGGGGAAATACGCCGTGTGTTGCCATCTGGAACGCCGATAATCTGGTGATATTGGATGGTGGCACAGGCCTGCGAGTCCTCGGTGATGAACTCATGAGCACCCCTTTTGGTCGGGGGCGAGGACAAGGTACTTTCCTGTTCAGTCACTTCCACTGGGATCACATCCAGGGCTTTCCCTTTTTTGTACCAGCTTATATCCCGGGGAATTCTTTCGAGCTTTACGGTCCTTCTATCGCCGGCGTGAGCCTGGAAGATACCTTGAGGCAGCAACAGGAGTACCAAAACTTTCCTGTCTCAACAGCAGAAATGCCTTCCACGTTGGTATTTAGGAACTTAAAACGGGGTCAAATCTTGGACATAAATGGCATGGAGATAACAAATCGCAGGTTAAACCATCCGGCAGGCGTATTTGCTTACCGAATCTCCAGTCAAGGTAAATCGATCGTATATGCAACTGACACGGAACATTATTCAGCCCCCGATCCGGCCCTTTTGGAACTAGCCGATCATAGCGACGTCCTGATTTATGACGCTGCTTATACCCCCGAACAGTATAAAGACCATGTTGGCTGGGGCCATAGTACATACGAGGAAGGGATCAAGATTGCTAAAGCTGCTAATGTAGAGGAGCTTCACCTTTTTCACTTCGACGCTTCCCTCTCAGACGACATCATCGACGACATCGTGAAAAAGGCCCGAAAGGATTTCCCGAACACCTTTGCTGCCAGAGAGGGCTGGGAATTTACCCTGTAAACTGAAGCTGAAAGTTGACGGGCTGTTGTCCAAACCAAAATTCCTTTGAGCGGTCATTAAGACGTTTCTTGCCAACAAATCATGGCGAAGCGAAAGATCAGTGATGTCAACTGCTTGAGCCCGAAGGGCGAGTTTTGACATCACCTGGAGCAAGCCGCAGATTTGTCAAAAAACGTCTTAGACACAGCGAAAAGGGATTTGGGCAACAGCCTGTTGAAATGCAACACCGAGCGTATTCCCCGCAGCCACTGTTCGACTGAGCTCGCCGAAGTCCCGCTGTCAATTTTTTGCAAAAATTTCACGTCTTGGGCTGAGTTGCCCACAGGCCGCACAGATGTCACACCCCTTGCTGTGGCGGATGATGGCGGTGTAGTGAAGATTTAGGAGAACCTCCTGAAAAGCCAGGATGGCACCTTCCTCAGGTCTCTCAAACTCAGCCCCCTCGTATGGATTAAAGGGTATCAAATTGATTTTGGCTCGCAAAGGTCTCAACAGCCCTGCCAAACGCTTTGCATCCGAAGGCGTGTCGTTTACCCCAGCAATCAAAACATATTCAAACATGATCGTGCGGCGAGGGGGGAGTGGAAACCTTCTACATGCAGATAGCACCATCTCAATCGGGTAGGTCCGGTTTATGGGCATCAACCGGCTTCGAGTATCGTTGTCTGCCGCGTTCAGGGAAACGGCCAGGTTAACCTTCACGTCCCGTCCAAGATCATCTATCCTCGGAACCAGCCCTGCTGTGGAAAGGGTGACACGGCGACTCGAAAACTGAAGGCCATTATTGCCTGCAATGGTCCCGATGGCTTGCACCACGCTCTTGTAGTTGGCAAGCGGTTCACCCATTCCCATGAGGACGATGTTGGTCAGAGGGTTTGGCCCTTGAAGATCCTCTTGTACGGCACAGACCTGATTGACGATTTCCGAAGGCTCAAGATTCCGCACCAGTCCGCCGCGGCCGGTGAGGCAGAACTTGCACCCCATACCACAGCCTACCTGGGTCGATATGCACAATGTCCAGTGGCCAGGTTCCGGAATCAAGACGCTTTCGACATATTGGCCGTCTCTCAAACGGAAAAGGTATTTTTTGGAACCATCCTCTGAGGTCTGAACCTTTTCTGTCTCAAGTCTGGTTATGGCCAGCCTCTCGGAAAGAAAACCCCTGAACTCCTTGGAAAGATCTGTCATATCCGAAAAAGAAGAGACGCCTCGGTGGTAGATCCACCTGAGGATCTGGCCAGCCCGGTAAGGGGCAATGTCGTGTTTCCCGAACCACTGCGCAAGGGAGTCTTCTGTGAAGTTTTTCACGTCTTGTCTAATAGATTCAGGGGACAATGCAGGCCTCTAAATAGTGACGGCTTCGTAAAAAGCCCATCTGTTTCCCGACTGGTCGGGATCACTGTGCCGTGTGTTTGCCGATTCTTTACGAATCCATCAACACTGATACGCGACACCTTTCCAAAGTATTTGCTTGACACATGATTTGAGTGGTAATAATTATAATAGTTTTCCCTTATTGACTACTGCCATGTTTGAGAATCTTACCGACAAATTAAACATTGCCTTTAAGAAGCTCAAGGGCCGCGGCAAATTAAGTGAGAAGAACATCGAGGCCGGGCTAAAAGAGGTGCGCCTGGCTCTTCTTGAAGCCGACGTCCACTATAAGGTCGTCAAGGATCTTGTCGCCGCTATCAGGGAACGTGCCATCGGTCAGGAGGTCCTGGGTAGCCTGACACCAGGGCAGCAGGTTGTCAAGATTGTTAATGAAGAGCTGACCCAGCTAATGGGAAGCAGGCACGAAGGGTTGTGCCTGGCTGACGGCGGGCCCGCTGTGTTGATGCTTGTTGGCATGCAGGGTTCTGGAAAGACCACGACAGCTGGCAAACTGGCCAAATTTGTTATGGGCCTGCATCGGAAACCGTATCTTGTCCCTGCTGATCCATATCGTCCGGCAGCCATTGAACAGCTGAAGAAGATCGGAAACCAGGTGGGTGCAGAAGTCTTTCCAGCCACCAAGGACATGGATCCAGTGGATATTTGTAGAGATGCCCTCCTGACAGGACGTCGGGGTGGTTTTGATACCCTCTTGATTGATACGGCGGGGCGCCTCCACATTGACGAGGCCTTAATGGCCGAGTTGGGGCGGATCAAGGAGATCATGCATCCATCTGACATTCTGCTGGTGGCCGATGCCATGACCGGACAGGACGCCGTGAATATGGCGAAGGCCTTTAATGATGCCATAGATATTAGTGGCGTCATTCTTACAAAGATGGAAGGGGATGCCCGTGGTGGCGCGGCAATATCTATAAAAACCATTACGTCAAAGCCGATTAAGTTTATAGGTGTAGGCGAGAAGCTGGATGCCCTGGAGCCCTTTCACCCAGAGCGGATGGCATCAAGAATCCTGGGTATGGGTGATATGCTTTCTCTGATCGAGAAGGCACAGATGGGCATTGATGAGAAGAAGGCCCGGGAACTAGAAAGAAAGCTGCGCAGAAACGAGTTTACCCTGGAAGACTTTCGTGATCAAATGACGCAGATAAGAAAGATGGGTTCCTTAGAGGACCTCCTGGGGATGATCCCCGGAATGGGTAAGCTCAAGCAACTCAAGCAGTTAAAGGTGGACGATGGGGAACTGGTACGCATTTCCGCCATCATCGACTCCATGACTGTGGGAGAGCGTCGGAACCACGGCATTATAAACGCAAGCCGACGCAAGCGGATTGCTATGGGAAGCGGAACGACCGTGCAGCAGGTAAACCAACTCTTGAAGAATTACGTCCAGGTCAATAAAATGATAAGAAAACTGAACAAAGGCGGCCTTAGCGCCTTCGGGCGAGGAGGGTTGCCGGTTTAAGGAGGAACAGCAATCGGATGTCTGTCAAGATTAGATTGGCCAGGTACGGCAAAAAGAAAAAGCCGTACTATCGTATCGTCGTGGCTTCGACTGATGCGCCCCGAGACGGCAGGTTTCTCGAGCACATTGGAACCTATGATCCGCTGAAGAAACCCGCTGCAGTGACTTTGAAGCAGGATCGTGCGAAAGCGTGGATTGAAAAAGGGGCCATTCCAACGGCGACTGTCAGGAGTATATTGAAAAGAGAGGGCTTCTTTTCAAAAGCGGCGAACACTTAAGACGGGCTTTGCACAGTAGCTTACCTTTTTTCGGAACAGCGGTTTTCTCTTGTAACACTCTGGGGAGGTCGGGGGATGAAGGACTTGATCAAGTACATAGCTCAAGCACTGGTTGATTATCCAGAGCAGGTAGAAGTTTCCGAAGTGGAAGGCGAACAAACCTCGGTCATTGAACTGAAGGTGGCCAAGGAAGATCTGGGAAAGGTCATCGGCAAGCAAGGCCGCACAGCCCGCTCCATACGGACTATTTTGAGCGCTGCCTCTGCGAAAATCAAAAAAAGGTCCGTGTTAGAGATCATCGAATAACGTGCCATGCATGGGGACGCCCTCATTCCCATTGGCAAGGTTGTGGGAACCCACGGGATTAAGGGCTACCTAAAGGTAAGTTCTTACGCCGAATCTGAGGATTCCTTTTCACCAGGTAAGCAGCTGGCTTTGAGGAGAGAAGGTGAGCCGGTTGTAATACTCAGGATAGAATCGGCCCGTCCATACAAGCATGGCATTCTCCTGGCCTTAGAAGGTATTGCTTCTATCGATGCCGCCAAAGAGTGGGTCGGCTATGACCTATGCATCGATAAAGCCACCCTCCCCGAATTGGAAAGTGGCACTTACTACTGGCACCAGGTCATTGGCCTGGAGGTCTTTACGGTGGATGACCGGCGCCTAGGTCGCGTGGTATCCATTTTGCCCACAGGGAGCAATGATGTATATGTCGTGCGCGACGGGAAAAAAGAAGTCTTGATTCCAGCAATCGACTCTGTCGTGGTTGATATCGATCCAACACACGGGGTCTTGCGGGTTGACCTTCCCGAAGGCCTGGAAGGTTAATTGGGACGAAGCCCCTATAACTGGTTTCAAAACCCTTTTCCTCGTTTGGTTTGACCATTTTTGAAGGTTCTAAGCTCGCTTCGCTAAAATTGTAAAACTCGGGCTAACGCCCTCAAACAGTTACAATTTTGTCATGCTCCGCTTCGCTAAGAACTTTTGGCAAAAATGGGCAAAATGGACTCGTCAAAGGGTTTTGAGACAGCCTCTAGCTTTGGCAGATGAATTTCACGGTTCTTACAATATTTCCTGAGATGTTTTCCGCTCTCCTCGTAGGGGGCATTGTAAAGAGGGCGATTGAGGGCGAGTATATATCGGTCGAGCCCATAAACATCAGAGACTTTGCCAAGGACCGACACCGCACTGTAGACGATCGCCCTTATGGCGGCGGTTGCGGAATGGTGATGAAGCCGGAGCCGGCGGCAGAAGCCATTCGACAGGCCAGAAAGAAGCACCCTGAGTCTTACACGCTGTTGCTTACGCCTCAGGGTCGACGCTTTGACCAACAGGTTGCGCAAGAACTTGCAGGGTGCAGTGGGCTCATCTTGGTTTGTGGCCGCTACGAGGGGATTGACGAGCGAGTTCGTGAGCATCTTGTAGATGACGAACTCTCCATCGGAGATTATGTGCTGACCGGCGGTGAACTTGCTGCCATGGTGGTCATCGACGCAGTGAGCCGATTGATTCCAGGCACCCTTGGTAGTGAGGACTCAGCACAGGAGGATTCCTTTTCGACTGGATTGTTGGAGCATCCGCAATATACACGGCCTAGGTCTTTTGAGGGAGCCGATGTGCCGGACGTATTGCTTTCCGGTAACCATGGTGCTGTGAAGGAGTGGCGGCGACAGGCCTCACTGGTCCGTACAATGTTAAACAGGCCTGACCTGCTGATGGACCAGCCTCTTACAAGAAGCGATATGGAGTTTATGAAAAGACTCCAGGAAGATATCAAAACCATCATTGGTAGGCATTCGACAGGGTCTTGACAGCCTCAGACAACCTTTACTTGGCTCTTATACACCATCCGGTGTATAACATAAACGGGGAGGTGATTGCATCCGCTGTCAGCAACCTTGATTTGCACGACATATCAAGGGCTGCAAAGACCTATGGGATAGAGGCCTTCTATGTAGTCACACCCCTGGAAGATCAGCGAAAGCTTGTTGAGCGGATTGTGTCCCACTGGACTGAGGGTGCGGGTGCCAAGTACAATCCCGATCGTTGCGAGGCATTGAGATTGATCAAGATGGCTGTGTCTCTGGAGGATGTACGGGATGACATCGCTAGTAACGGTGGGGGTGCACCGGCGACTGTTGTGACCGATGCCAGGCCCCATGCGCGCAGTATCAGTTATGATACGCTGGCAGAGATGATAAAAGGTGAGCATCCTTACTTGCTTGTCTTCGGCACAGCGTGGGGGCTGACGCGAGAGTTCATTGACAAAGCCGACTATGTGCTGGCCCCTATCATGGGGCGCAGCGGATACAACCACCTGTCTGTTCGCTCGGCTGCTGCCATTGTACTTGACAGGCTTTTGGGGAAAGAGACATGAGTGCCTAAAGTGCCTAAAGTGAGCTAAAGTGCCTAAAGTGAGCAATAATACTGAGTGCCTAAAGTGAACTAAAGTGAGCAATAATACTGAGTGCCTAGAGTGAACTAAAGTGAGCTAAAGTGCCTAAAGTTAAATAGATAGAACCTGTCACCCAAGACCATTATAGTCATCAACTTTAGCTCACTTTAAGTACTTTAGACACTCTAGCTCACTTTGATTGGAGGAAGATATGGAAGTCATCAAGGCTATGGAAAAAGAACAAATGCGATTTGACCTGCCGTATTTCAAGCCCGGCGATACCGTCAAGGTGCACGTTAAGATCAGAGAAGGGGACAAGGAGCGGATTCAGGTCTTTCAAGGGGTTGTTATTAAGAAACGCAAAGGCACCGCAAATGCCACTTTTGCCGTACGGAAGGTCTCCTACGGAATCGGCGTGGAGCGCATTTTCCCCCTGCATTCTCCCAACATCGACAAGATCGAGGTTGTTTTTAGGGGCCGTGTTCGTCGGTCGCGTCTCTATTACCTGAGGAAGCGGAGAGGAAAGTCGGCCCGGATCAAGGAACTGCGCACCATTTAGGCGTCAGCTGGCTGTAGTCCAAATGGCCATTGTTCAGCGGTTCTTGTTTTGACTTTTGTTTGACCGAAACCCCTTGGACGGTGGCCTCTCCAGGTTGGCGGAACCTGATTTTCCGGATCATAGGCCGTGGACACGACTCATGAACAGTTTGAAGAAGAGGCCCGGAAACAGGGTTATTCTAAGATTGCCGGCATAGACGAGGCTGGAAGAGGTCCCCTGGCCGGGCCTGTAGTGGCTGCAGCAGCCATACTCCCCCACGAGTTTTGCCTTCCCCATCTTGACGATTCCAAGAGGTTGAGCCCTAAGAGACGA
>SDBU01003462.1_pt1 | contig 20044 bp, 16 predicted proteins | sample 2277071 | NCBI WGS metagenome assembly SDBU01 (sample SAMN10397929, study PRJNA504765) | marine sediment metagenome | isolation source: marine sediment core GS08_GC12, 126 cmbsf | place: Arctic Ocean: Gakkel Ridge, Loki's castle | collected 2008
AAGTTGTATTATTTACCACAAATTTATGTCAGACTCTAGTAGGATGTCAATACTGGAGGAGTATTACTGAGTTTGATTCAGTTCAGTTATTCGCCTGTAATTACTGACTATACTGACCTATTACTAAACATTAGATAAGGAGTTACTGAATTACCATTCAGCAACTAGTGAAGGAGGCTATTATGGCAATAAAATGTGAAATTTGTGAAAGAGAATTCAAAACTACTCAGGGAAGACGCGGTCACATGACCTTTGTTCACCAGATGACTAATACTAGTGATCCCCCTACTCGACTTATTACTGAGCAGCAACCAAACAAGTTTGGAGAGCGAGTAGAGCAGCTCACTAGTAAACTCGAGTTACTGGACAAACAATTTAGTGATCTTAATACACGAGTAGATAAGCAAGCCGAGCAACTCAAGCGCTTTAGAGAATGCATCATCACTGATAGGGCCCATTGCTTGGTAAAAGATCATAGAATAAACAAATACAAGCATGATCTTGAGCAACTAGCTGAGAGATATGAGAAATTAAATCACTTTATTCAGCATGAGTTTGCCGGAATACAGGATGATATTGTATGGGAAATATCTTTAATGTACCCGGAACTTAAAAAACGAAGTTGTAAAGTGAAATCGGAGTAAACATTTTGGCTATTTGGTACCCAACAATAAGATGGATTGTTTAGTTTGACTGGATGCTAAACAGAACGATGAAATGTTTAGTTTCAACCATAATGATTGATATTATGTAGCTACAGTGCTATATTCCAGTCTGGAGGCACTGCAGCGAAAATGTCCCAACACGGTGGTATCTCAACGTTAATAGGTGTCAGATACGAGGTGCAGTTTGGTGTTTATAAAATTCCCAATCTGTTAGAGGGACACCTTACCGCGATTCGATACCAGCCTCTCACTTCAGCTTTGTCATCTGATCAGTTACCGCAAAAAGTCTTTGTGGACGATTATTTGGTTCAAGATGCAAAGGGAGACAAGTCATTTTTTCAAGTCAAACACAACTCAAAAAACGCATCTTGGACTATCAATAGATTGATTAACGAAGGCGTGTTGGATCAGTTATGGAATCAGTATTGTAGCGAACCTAAATGTAATCTGTTTTTCGTATCGAATATTCCTGCTCCGCATCTGAAGAATCTCGCTGAACAAGCCAGACAATCTATCTCGTTAGAAGAGCTTGAGCAAACACTGAATAAACAAATGCAGAGCGATTCTCAGCAAATCATTAATAGGCTCGGGATTAATCTACAGGGCTTATGGCTACTCATGAAAGCTGTGGATTTCACTCTACTAACTGAGCCACAAATGCAAACGCGCGTCTCAGATTATGCTGATGCCTTTTATCGCGATCCTGACAAGTTTGCCCTTGTCTTAAAACATTTAATAGAAAACTCGGCTGGTTCTCTTCTTTCGAAGGACATAGTAATAAAACACCTTGAAGACAATGGGTTATTTAGATTACCGATATCCTTAACTCAAGACGTGCCAACAATCCTTCGGCAGGCTTCCGGGTCATTACGAGCATACAAGTCGGACATACTTGGCGTTCATATCCCCCGCAAGGAAGCAGAAGAAATTGAACAGTGGATTAAAACGACTACAAAGGACCATCCTGTGGCCTTTTTGCTTGATGTAGCTGGTACTGGCAAGTCGGTCATCTTACACGACCTGCTCGAGAGGCTTGAGAACCAAGATATACCTGTGTTAGCAATAAAAGCTGACAGTCTAACAGGCGTCACAAATGCAGCAACACTGAAAGATAAGCTCAATTTACCAGCGTCGCCTGAATCACTGCTTGCTACAGCAGCCAGGGGCTCTATAGCCGGACTGCTTATTGACCAATTGGATGCGTTATCTTTAACCTTTTCCAGAAACCAGGAGTGCCTCAATACGATAATTGACTTGATAGGGAGAGCAATTTCCATACCAAATATCCGAGTCGTTGTGTCATGTCGAACTTTCGACCGTAGATTTGATCCTGTACTCAAACAGATTCGTTCAACTGATGAGTTCCGCATAGAGCCTCTTAATAGATCGCAAATTCAACAAGTGCTTGACCGTCTTGGGGTCGCCTGGGAAGATCTTACAATGCAAGAACAAGATCTTCTAACCAACGCTCACCACCTCGAAACATTCGCTACTGTTGTAGTTGAAGTCAACACAAGAGGAATTCCCCGCCGTCCGGTTAATACGATTCAAGATTTATATGATAGCTTGTGGGATACCAAGATATTAAATCCTCGTACGTCTTCAGTCTCAGCGAACCAGTTGCAATCGGCAATATATCGTTTAGTCGAAGCTATACATCGAAGCCAGCAGTTACAACAGCCCGTGACTTTGCTGGACGATTTACCAGAAGTCAGAACATATCTAGAGAGTGAAGGTATCCTGTTGCACGAAGGCACTTCACTCATGTTTTTCCACCAGTCTTTCTTTGACTACTGTTACGCTCGTCGTTTTGTCCTGCAAAATACTTCGCTGGCCGAAGAAATTCGGAAGGGCGATCAGGGATTTTTTGTTCGGCCACAAATTGTTCAGGTGCTTACATACCTACGAGCAGCCAACCGAAAACGTTATTATTCTGAACTAGAATCTCTAATGGATAGTGGTCAAATAAAGGAGTGGTTGCGAAAACTCAAGAGGACTGCAGACATAAAGAGACGCGTCTTATCTGCTGCTGGTACACGTATTTTTGGACCACCTATAAGGTTTCACTTGCGCCACCTCGTATTCGCAGTTTTTGGGCAGCAGACCAACTTAGATCAACGAGAGAAAGCAATTGGTCTAACCTGCCTGCGGTCCTCTATTGACAGACACCTATTTCTCCTTGGTTCGCACGGCAATGTTGAATGGTTCGATGTCATACATCCCAAACTAACGATCCTTCTTACGTTATCAGACGAATTACTTGATGAAGAGGTTATTCCTTTTCTCCATTCTGTGCAGGAAGGCCGTTCCGATCAGATATACAGCTTCTTTATCAATCAATTGGGCAACTCATATAAGTGGGAGGCTAGGATTGTTTGGTGTCTGAATGGCTATAAAGCTTGGCAAAGTAAAAAAGCGGAGGAATGCCTTATTTGGCTTTGTAAGAATGGGCAAGACCCATGGAATATCCTGGAGTTGGCTCTGTACAATGTTGCAAAGGCTAACCCCACCCTTGGTTGTCAGGCTTTAAAGATCATTTTGGGACGTCTAAGTGATCAATGGCTCAAGTTAGACAGGCCTCCAACTGCAGAGCAATTTGCTGAACCGGACCCATCTACTGATAAGAGCGGATTCTTGTCATATGTAGATCATCTACGTGAATTTGAGAACTACGCACAGAAACTTCTGCCGCCTCGATTGTTATGGATAGAAGATCTGATTAAACAAGCAGCTTCTTCGTACCCAAGCATACTTCTAGACATACTGCTTCCTTGGCTAGAGGATGTATTACCTAAATTGACGTGGCGTTTTGCCTCCAAGGGCTGGCTTAGAGACGAGGTATTTTCATCCCCTTCTTTACATGATTTCCACAGCCCTCATTCAGCCATAATTCAGGGAATCAAGCTATCTCTTTCACAACTAGCAAAGACAGAAACTGAGCAGTTCCTTGCTTTTGCCGAAAGAATCGAAGGATCACGGTACTTGGTACTGCATCAGATTCTTGTTGAGATCCTTACTGAGCAAGCTAATAGGTATGCTTCTTGGGCACTGCACTACGTACTCAAAGATGCACTACGTTTTCAAATAGGTGATATGGCTTCAACAACCATCTTCTCAAGGAAATTGATCGGGGCTATTTTCCCTCATCTAAGTCCTGAGGAAAAAGTACAACTTGAAAAGACAATCCTTTCCTATTATCCGAAGTGGGAAACCAAGCCAGAGAACCGGCGCTTCAGAGGTTCTGACCAACTTGAGTTGCTTTGGGAAGTACCAGATTTGCTACTGACACCTGAAGGACAGAAAACACGACGTGAACTTCAGCGAAAGTTTAAGGACTACAAGCTACCGGAACCCGGGGAGGTTAAATTCACCACAGTGACTTCGCCCATACCTGAGGATAGAACTCATCTTCTTAGTGATGATGAGTGGCTTAATGCCATGCGTCATTATAATGATGAAACCGGCTGGGGTAAACCAAGAGAAGAAATACTCAAGGGTGGCGTCGTAGAACTTTCACGGGCATTCCAAAACATAGTCAAGGCTCAACCCGAGAGGTTCGTCCAATTAGTTAAACGGTTCGACCAAAATATATCGTCACATTATTTCGATGCGGTTCTTAATGGCTTGGCTGAATCTACAGTGTCTTCTGATGTAGTTTTTGAAACTTGTGAATATTCATACAATCAACGTCCAAGCGACGTAACGATTCACAAAGCTCTCTGTGAGACCCTTGAGAAGCGATTAGATGATGACGTGCCTCACAGCTTGATTGAAATTGTCCGAAACATTGCTCTTCATTCCACCGACCCAGACCGTGAAGAATGGCAAGTAGAAGCTGCTGATGGCAAGCACTACTACGATGGTGATCCCCACCACAACGGAATTAACACCGCTCGTGGGAAAGCGGTTAGGATTTATATGAAATGCATGCTGAAATCTTCGTCCGTGGACATAGATTCGCTATTGACCACGCTTGAGCAATTTGCCAGCGATCCTTCATCTGCTGTACGTTCTTGTCTCATAGAGTTTCTCCCGTTTGCTCTTCGTCTGGATACCAGACGAATTATCGATATTTTCAAAAGATCTGTGGAGAGTCGACCAGAACTCCTGGCATGTCATGTGTCGCATAATTTCATTCATTACGCCATGGGATACAATACTGTTGAGATGCTAGAGTATGTTGAGTCTCTTACTCTCAGCGATTTGGAGAAGGCACGAGAAGCTGCAGGTAGACTTGCGACTATTGCCTATCTAGTCACACCAGACGGTAGGTATTTGTACCGTCGTTGTATACATGGGGATGTAACCTTGAGACAGGGTGCTGCTAACGTGCTAGCTAGAAATGTTGACCGCCCTGATTTGTTACAGAAATGTTTGACTGGACTTAGGAAGTTAATGGATGATCCAGATAAGAACGTACGTGAGAAAGTCGGGGAGGTGTTTGAGTATCTCCTAGCCCCTACGAACTCAATCAAGCATTTTGTTCACAGTTTTCTTCATTCGCGGTCTATAGTTGATGCTGCACGTGATTGTATGAAATATGCTGAACGTATCCAGCTTGAGTATCCGGAAGTAGCCCTAGCTATTGCAGAGAGGATACAATCGAAACTAGGTAAAGATATTGTAGATATTCAAAAAGCCACTGCTTTATTGGATGACGATCTAGTGAATCTTGCGATTTCAATCCAGACTCATAGTCGTGGAATCGATCTAAAATCGCGAGCGATGGACTTGTTTGAGCGGGTAATGGATTTAGGTAGTCATTATGCAAGGAAGGCTTTAGAGGAGATTAATCGTTAGTGTGCAACATAGAAAGGTGGAAAGCCAGAAAAACAAACGAAGATTAGGGGAGGTGGAAAAATTGCTCGGTTCTACTTTTCATGGGTCTTATGGGAATATATTTGGCTGCTAATTGTCTTTGTCGTATCCTTTTCTCCCACTCTCTTCTATTTCTGAACCAGTTGCAGTTATTCATTCTTTCCTGGAAAGAGAGAGGGCAAAGCCTACACTTCAACTGGAATTTTATGGGACATCCTTTGATTGCCATGTTTATCTGCCCCTCATAGGAAATCACAAAGAAGTCTTTTGGTAAATCTGACACAAGCACAAAATCATAGTGGTAAGTCCAAAGTCCTATGTTAGACGAGCAATTGTTTCTTTGTCGAATTTCCCTGGCAGCCTAAATCTATCACTTTTTTCTATCAGCCACCCCGTTGGTTTCCCGTACCTCCCCCTTTGCAGAAGCTCTATCTGCATCATAGTTGTGTCTCCGGCTTTAAACAGCTTGTGTTGCTCTGGCCTCTTGTCTTCGTGGCACATAAACACCGCTATTCTGCGTTGACTATTTCCATTGACCCCGAGTGCTCTGTCGGCAAGTATCTTGTCCTCTTCATCTAGTAGCTCACAAAGTCTGCTGACACTAGTCCAAGTGCCTTCCTCAGACTCATAAAGCCGAGTAACCTGCATAGAGATGTTTATGTTGTCAACCCATACAGGCACATCGCCAGAGTTAACTAAGCTAATCTGCCATTTGACCCCGTGGTATCTAACCCCATCCTGCTCAAAACTTCCTGTTTCTGGTGAACCTACAGGATACACCTCAAGAACTGGTGAATACCGTCTCTGTGTAATGCTCTTGGAAAGCCTATAGGTCAGCCAAGCAAAAACAGCTAATGCTGCGCCTGTTAGAAAAATAACTCCTAACGTTGCAACGTCCAAAGATAGAGCAATGTCCATTTCACCGGCCTTTTTGTTTATCTGCTATTGCCCACATTCTAGCATATCTGCTGCCAAATAAACGAGAGACTCCTAACAAGGCTTGCTATCCTCATTGCACGAAATGACGAAAGGTTCAATAAACTTGGGGACCTTGACAAACAGAGCTCAACTAATTAGAGTGTCCCTTACCAACTTGTGTCAATATTGCTGAAGACGCACAAGTAAACTCTCTAGATTATTAAGTTCTGATCACTACTTGTAGAACGTGGAGGTGAAACATGCCAAAAGAGGTCATCCGAACTGAGTTGGCACCCCATCCCTTGGGAGACTATTCCCAGGCCTGGACGGTGACCGGGGCCAAACTTATCTTTGTGGCAGGTCAGGTCTCTGTGGATATGGGAGGCAATCCTGTTGGAACAGGAGACATCGCCCTCCAAACACGCACCGCTCTGGAGAACGTGAAGAGGGTATTGAAGGGTGCTGGAGCTAGGCTGCAAGACGTGATTAAGCTCAATATTTATGTGACCAACATGGTTGAATATCGGGGTAGAACTCGGGAGATACGACGGGAGTACTTTCCCGAGGACTTCCCCGCCACCACACTGGTGGAGGTTAAGTCCCTGGCCAGCCCCGAGTTCATGGTGGAAATCGAGGCCATAGCCGCAGCAGGATAAGGCGTTTGAGTCAAGGCGAACAACTTTACGGTTAAGAGGCCAACACGCTGACATTGCTACTGCATTGTTGCACAAAATAGCGAAAAGTTCAGCTTCCCATACAACCCGTAAAGAGGTCCTATTGTTTGCAGGTTCGAAGATGCGACATACCACTGCAGCCACTCCTGAATTTGCCTTTGAGAAGTGCCAACTCATTCCTGCCTAAGTAGCCGCTACTAAACGTGGGTTTTTTACTGCCTTTGCTTGTGCTACAATTACGCCATAAGACCATTACCAACTTGTAACCATTTGGATTGAACCGGAAAGTGACAAATCTATGAGCAATATAACCTTTGCTGAAGCGGCCTATAAAATTCTTAAGCAAGCGAGAAAAGCATTGACCGCAGATGAGATCACCTCCATTGCACTTAATCAAAACATGATTTCTACGATGGGGAAAACACCTTCTGCTACCATGAGTGCCCGACTATATGTTGATATCAAGACACAAGGAGACAAATCAAAATTCATCTCAAAGCACGATGAGAGAATACGGTTCAGGAAGCCCTTTAATCTATTTGGCTGGTGGGAAATAGTTCACGGGCAAAAAGGATAGCTAAGAAGATAAGATGAAAATCTTGCAGGTAACTAATCTTTTCTGCCCCCTATATAGTGGTGGCTTCAGTGGAATTTTATATCACCTATCTAAAGAATTGGCAAAAAGAGAGCACGAAGTTACCATCTACACTAGCGATTACAAATTAGGCCAGGAATGGGCAGAGTTACTTCGGCAATCCAAAGTTAAAGTTTCTCCCTTTAAAACTTGGGCGAATTTAGCTGGGCTCTATATAACACCAGGTATTATAGGAAGCGCAGCGGAGCAAGTTAAACATTTTGATGTAATTCACATGCATAACTATAGGACTTTTCAGAATATAGTAGTGCATCACTATGCGAAAAAATATGATATTCCTTATGCATTCCAAGCTGAGGGCTCATTACTAACCTTTTTCTATAAAGGAATGCTGAAGAAGGTTTTTGATGCCATTTGGGGGCACGGTATGCTAACGGATACCACGAGGGTAGTCGCTGCTAGTCGAATGGAAGCTAGCCAGTATGAAAGCCTAAAGGTAGGCGGAAATAAGATTGAGATTGTGCCTTTTGGAATTGACCTGTCCGAATTTGATAATTTGCCCGAGAGGGGAGAATTCAGGAGAAAGTATGGCTTGGGTAATGACCAGAGGATAATCCTCTATCTGGGTAGAATTCACGAAATCAAGGGACTTGACCTTTTGGTCAAGGCATTTACTGACCTGTCACAGTCTTTGAACAATGTTAAACTTGTAATTGTCGGTCCCGATGATGGGTATCTACCTTCTCTAAAGAAATTGATAGCCGACTTGGAAATTAGCGACAAGGTTTTATTTACTGGTCCGCTTTATGGGCAGGAGAAATTAAAAGCCTATATTGATGCTGATGTATATGTCTTGTCGTCATTTTATGAAGATTTTGGCATAACAATTCTTGAAGCCTGCGCCTGTGGCACGCCAGTAATAGTCACTGACCGATGTGGCATAGCCGATGTAATTGATGGTCAGGCGGGGCTTGTTGTTCCTTATGATAAAGAGCAGTTACAACATGCGCTTCTACACATGCTGGATGATGACAAAATGAGGCTGCGGTTCGGTGAAAAGGGTAAATTATTGGTGCGCGAGAAATTCAACTGGGAGAAGATAGCTGAGCAAATAGAAGACCTCTATGAACGGGTTTTAAAGTGAGAATTTTACAGGTGATCGAGTTCTTTTCTCCACTGCATGGTGGGGGGTCTGTAGAGATTGCATATCAGCTATCAAGAGTTCTGGCGCGAAAAGGGCATGAGGTTACGATATATACTACCGATTTTGAGCTAGATGAGGCATATATTGACTCATTAGAAGGGGTAAGAGTCTACCCCTTTCGCAGCATTCGATTAGGTCGTCTCGGGTTTGGATTCTATTTTGCGCCGGGGATAATTTACAAATTAAGGAAAGAGATTAAGAGTTTTGACATAATCCATATGCATAACTATATTAGCTTTCAAAATACTGTAGCCTGCCATTATGCCCAAGAACATAAAATCCCCTGTGTTCTCCAAGCCCATGGCGGAGTAGCCAGAAAACTAGGGAGAAAATGGGTTAATAAGGTTCTTGATACACTCTTTGGTTACAGAATATTGAAGGGTGCATCTAAGGTGATAGCTGTCTCAAACACTGAAGCGCAGGAATATAAGGAGATGGGTATTGACCAGAACAAGATAGCCCTAGTTCCAAACGGGCTCGACATTGAATCATTCAATAGTCTGCCTACCCCGGGGCAATTCAAGAGTAAATATAACATAAGCGAGAAAAGGATGGTCTTGTTTTTGGGTCGAATCCATAAAATCAAGGGGCTCGCCTTTTTGGCTGAGTCTTTCTCGGAGCTAGTGAAGGAAATTGAGGACGTAGTTTTAGTTGTAGCTGGACCAGATGCTGGATATGAGAAGGAACTGAGAGAGCTAATAAAGGCTCGTGGTTGCAGCGATAGGATAAAGTTTACTGGATATATAGGGGGGGAGGAAAAATTATCGGCCTATGTTGATGCTGATGTGCTGGTATATCCTTCAATCTACGAAGTCTTTGGGTTGGTCCCATTTGAAGCAATTATGTGTGGTACACCAGTCATAGTAACCGATAATTGCGGATGTAGCGAGTGGGTTAAGACCAGTGGTGCCGGATATCTGGTGAAGTATGGCGATGTCTTGGGGTTGAAAGAAAGGCTGGCGAGGTGTTTGATGGACGATGCTGAGGCGAAAAGGATGGTGCAGCAAGGGAAAGAATATATTCGTAGCCATTTACGGTGGGCACAAGTGGTGTGTAATATAGAGAATATCTATGCAGCGTGTATCAGCCAAGAAAAGTAGAAGGTATGTATACTTTAATGGTAAAAGATAAGCGGTCTTTACGGCAAAAGCGGGGCAAAATGAATATCCTCTTTATCGGCTCGCTGAACTATCCCCCCCACTCACCCCTCACACTCGATGGTGGCGTAAGAAGGATGTTACCCCTACTAAAACACGTTCAGAAAAGGGGACACAAAGTTATTATGGTAATACCCACATTGAAGTCCTCTGAGCACCATGAAGTATACGACGGTTTTCCTGTCTATCAACTAGGACCGAATAACTGGGGTCCATTGAAATTGCTCCCGTACTTTCCCGGTAGCTCGCTGGCTTTAAAAACTTTTAACAAGTTAAGAAAATTGGTCAGTGCCTATGATATTGATGTCATTCATGTTTTCAATCCGCTCTTAATCTGTGGCATACCCGGATGGTTAGCAGCCAGGTTGTGTCACAAACCTTTGGTATTAGAATTTAGCGACCTTGTAATAAATTTTGGCATTGATATGGAGCAAATGAACCCCAAATCGCTAATTACAAAACTTGGCTTATTTGTCCAAAATAAGCTACCATTTCGCGCTGACATGGTTATAGCCACTAATTTCATAGGAAAGATGCTGGAATCCAAAGGCATGCCACTGGAGAAGATATCTGTAATCCCCTGCGGAGTGAGTTCCACCATGTTCTATCCCGAAATAGACGCAAGGGAAATCAGAGAGAAATATAGCCTCGGTGATTCAATAGTCATTTTATACCAGGGTCTAGTGTGCAAGGCATATGGTATAGATACTTTATTGGAGGCTATGTCCGAGGTTGCGAAAAAGAACAAAAAGGCTAAACTGTTGATTGTCGGGTTTCACCGAAACAGGGAAAGGGTGGAATTTGAGCAAGACGAAGAAATCGTAGCCTTTAAGAAAAAAGTTGCCCAACTAGGAATAGAAGACAAGGTCACCTTCACCGGCCCGCAGCCACCTGAGGCAATACCAAATTTCATTGCCGTTGCCGACATATGTGTCAATCCGATGCCATACACCCTTACCTGCAGAGCTGGTAGTCCCATCAAGGTTTTTGAATATATGGCTGTAGCCAAACCGGTGGTGGCGACTGCATTGGATAGTGTTGAGGGTGTAATAATAGATAAGGAAACGGGTTTGTTAGCCAAGCCGAATGCGAAGGATATCGCCGAAAAGATTTTATGGCTTGCCAAAAATCCGGGGATTAGAGATAAAATAGGCAAAAACGCCAGGCAGAGGGTTGTCGCTGAATATGAGTGGGAAAAATTGGGTGATAAATTGATAGACGCTTATTGGCAAGCAATAGAAAATCGTTCCCTGAGGAAATTCTGAGATGAGCTCTAAATTATCTAAACAATTAATTATCGCCCCTAAATCTCTCGCCTTAATTTAAAAGGCAAAATCCTTTTACTGCTCAAGCTCATATCTTCAGTCAACGGTGGACCTGAATATTCAGCCAGGGTCATAGGTTTTATGTCTGGTGTAGTTATCTTGGCTAACTGATACATACTCACTTTGTCTTCTCCGCAAATATGAACTATCCCTGTCAGTTTTTGATCTATTACTCGTTTGATTGCCAAGGCTAAATCGTCAACAAATAAGTAAGTTCCCCATCTATCTATAAAGGCTTTGGGATACGGCCACCTCTCTCTTGGAGTGAAGTTAGTTCTTATGATAAGCCATCTTGCCAGATTATGAGATTTTACCACAAATTCACCTAGCAGTTTAGTCAGACTGTAAAAATTCTTGGGATATGGTATGTCATCTTCGGAATAGTTGCCCTTGTCCCCATAGAAAACGCAAGCTGTAGAAAGATAAACGAAGTGGCATTGGCTATTAAAAGTTGCGCAAGTCTTTATTAAATTTTCCGTTCCTAATACATTAGTTTCCCAGGCCAATTCCTTATTTTCCTCGCACTCTCTAATTCCAACCAAAGCTCCGAGATGTATCACAATGTCTGGTATGTGGTTTGACAAATAACTATTGATGGCTTTTGAATTGGTTAAATTCATTTCTTGATGAGTTGGAGTCAGCGCGTTTGGATAAACTTTCTTAAGCTCTCTACCTAACTTCCCCGAAGCTCCAGTGATTAAAGTTGTCATGCTATATCCATCCATCCTTCTTCAGCAGAGAAGCGATTTCATCTTCACCAAGTATGTCTGTATTATTAGAAGTGTATTCTCTTAAATCCCTTAGCAAAACTGGTTTATCAAGTTTACCATAAGGATGAATGACATAGTGCGTTTCTGTCTCAACTGCTTTCGGCATCTCTTCTTCAGAAACCAATACCTCGTGGATTTTCTCTCCCGGTCTAATACCCACCTCCCTTATTGGATAATCATCTCTCCCAGTTGTTGCTTTGGCCATAGCTTTTGCTAAATCTATGATATAACATGCTGGCATCTTTTTAACGAACAATTGACCGCTTTCACCCTCTACTGTAGCCTTAAAAACTAGATCGATTGCCTCTTCCAATCTTAATAAGAATCTCGTCATCTCGTAATTGGTTATTGGCAGAAACTTACCTTCTTCTATCCTTTGCTTAAAGAACGGTATTACACTTCCTCTACTACCTATTACATTTCCATATCTCACGCATACAAACTTTGTGTCCCATTTTCCATTGTTTGGATTGAGCATTATCCTTTCTTGGATTGCTTTGGTCATACCCATTACATTAATTGGCTTAACCGCCTTGTCAGTGCTTACTGTAACAACAACTTCCACACCATTTTCTATTGCTGCCCTTCTCACATTTTCGGCACCAAGAACATTAGTTTTTACTGCCTCAAAGGGATGCATTTCACAATTTGGAACCTGCTTTAACGCAGCGGCATGATATACGATACCAATACCCTTCATTGCTTCATGAACTCTGACGTAGTCTCGCACATCTCCAATAATGAATTCTAGAAGGTCGCGGTATTTTTCGAATTCATTCTGCATATCATACTGCTTCATTTCATCTCTGCTGAATATTACAATTCTGCTTGGGTCAAATCCCACCAGTTGGGAAATGATTTGATGACCAAAGCTACCAGTCCCACCCGTTATTAAGATGCTTTTACCCTTCATGTTTTCTTCCATGCTACACCACCAATAATTTCAGAACGTGTACTCAAGATGGTCATAACTTTCATGGTTAATATTGCCTCCTTAATTTTCGGTATGCAGATAGCACCTTCGGCTGGGCAAACGCCCACGCTCTACACATGACGCCTCTGATTTTCTGACGCATTCTTGGTACAAAGAACGTGCGGACTCTCAGGTGTTTGCCTCTACGCACTTGCTTCCAATCTGCCTTAAGACTCTTTCTGTTACGCCTCGCTGCTCTTCCTATGGCAACTTGTAGATGCGCCTGTTCCAACACCTTCACCCAGCGATGGATCATCCCATCAAGCGTTAGTCCTTTCTCGATTACAACCTTGCGTGGCGAGAATGAGCGTGTAAAGATTAGATCAATCGCCTGCTCAAAATCCTCACCAAAGATGCCAACCTGCACTCGTTCCTCTTCGGTGAAATCAGCAAAGATGCCGGTGTTCCGCATCACGACTGGGACCTCGCACATACAAGCTTCAATTGCAGTCAAGCACTCTGTTTCCACAGGGGAACCAACGACGAAGAAATCGGCGCAATTGAGGAGTTTTGCAAGCAGGTTCTGGTGAATCCTGTTATAGGTCCGGCAATTGTCTGCTTGATAGTTATTAGTGTCTTTCGACACCAGTATCCAGAAGATGTCTTTCCGTTTCTCCACTACCTCTCGGACTTTTGACCATCCCTTGACTTCACTAAAATCCCCGACGAAGATTCCAACCTTTCCGTCCGGAAATCCGAATTCCCGCCGCAAGGCGGACTTGTCCATCTTGCTGAACAAGGTGGCATCTACGCCGATTGGGATAACCTTAAATTCGAATTCCGGGTAGGAAAATGCCGTGAGGTGCGAGTTTGTCACTAGGATGTCCGCATTGCGCAAGTTCTGCTCTTGCTGCTCAGATGCTCTTCCCATCCCGCGAAGGTTGTCTTGTAAATAGGCAATTGTGAAGTGCTCTTGGTCCACCATATCGATGAATGTCGCATTCTGCACGATGATAGCAGACTGGGGATAGCATCTACGAATGTAGTCATGGGCATTCTTAGCAAAGTTGCCAGCCGTACCGACGACATTGATATCTACACCAGCCGAACTCGGCAGTGAATTGAGCAAAAAACCCCACATCGTCTTCTCACCCATTCTACCGGTCAAGTAATCATTGCAAATAATGATTGATGGAAGGATTTGTTCATGCTCGTCACTCTCGACCTCATTCATCTCGCCGCACTGAAAATGATAGACGACGCTGTCAAAGGCGGTCTGATGCTGTATTCCAATGTTTTGGAGCTTTTGCATGAGCACAACATCGCTGCTCACGCATGGCTTACCCTTCTTTGCGATAAGAGGATTGAATAAGTCGGAGCCGGGCACGATGTTCCCTTCTGGGTAGCCCCCGACGCGCCAAAAGTCATTCCTGCGAATCAAGAGAGGCATGAACAGTCCGCCATCTCGCACGCTGGGTTCATTGACGGACTCAGCAAACTTCAGGAAACCGTCTTCATCATACTCTTCAATCGAGCGTCCAAAGTTTCTTGAAATCCCATATTCACCCGAAACCATCTTGCCGCTTTCGACCAAGCGAGATGTGATGCAGTTCTGACCGTTCAGCTTCTCGAAGAGATGTTCAAACCAGCCCGGTATAAATGCCATATCGCTATTGATGAACAGCAGGTAGTCACCTCGCGCCATCCTCGCTCCGTAATTCGAGGCTCGATACACATTGTTGATGTACCATTCGTTGCGCTGCTCTTCGCTGTTATTCCAAACATAGTGCGGAATGTAGTGCTCCCGCAAGTACCGTAGCACTTCTTCCTTGGCATCATTGGCAACAAAGAAGAACTCTTTATCATGAAGATCAATGTATCGGAGTACCTGCTCATAGATGAACTTAAGCCACTTGGTCGACTTGTAAATTAAACAGATGACAGAGACGCCAGGTGTAAAGACCTCTGCGCAGTATTGCTCAACATAGGCCAGCGCCTCCATAAATGAGAGCCTTTCCGGTTGGTCATCATCAACCCACAAACCCTCCGGGAATTCAGAACGCGCCACCTTCTCAAGGGTAAGAGTTGTTTCGTCCAGCAACCTATTAAGTGCCCACCCCATTTGCCCATGCGACTTGTAGACAAGATACTTGTGAGCCAGCGCTCTCTCAGAGGCAAATCCATAATGAATGACTTGCACGTCTTCCATCCGCTCTATCTTCTCCAAAGTGCGAGGATACGGTGGCTGATGCAATCCAGACTTTGTCTGGGAAAAGCTCATCCCCGGAGTCACGCGCCATAAACGCACAAACCACCCGTCGTCATACGCATTGTCGGTGCGCCGCCATGAATGACTGCGCCAAAGATTTAACTCGTGAAGACTTATCCCATCAATGTTGTTTTCTACACAGTACGCACACAACTCTTGAAGCCTCGTTTGTACGTTTGCGGTAAACACTTCATCGGCATCTAAAGAGAGGATGAAATCGGGATGTAGCCTGAGGGCATAATCCAGAAGCTGCTGCTTGTGGCTAATTTCGTTGAGGAAGTCGTTTCTCATCCCACGAATTACATGCGGAGTATGCTTTAGAAGATACTCATAACTACCATCGGTGCTGGCGTCATCATACACCACCAGTGCGTCAACCAAAGGCATAACATACTTTACAAACCGCTCTAGGTTACCCTTGCACAGTTCGTTGTAAACTTGAGCAATGCAGACAACTTCATATTTCACGGCTTTCCTCCATATAGAACCAAGGAATCCGCTCTAATAGATTCCGACCTCCATCCACGAAAGCTGCGTTGTCCTCTTGCGGCAAAGTGTCAGCCCAGGATGCACAGGTATAGTCATGATTTCAAACAGGTCAGTGTGTCTGGAGAGTTCTTCAATCGCTTTGTAAGCATTACCGCAATATCCTGGCTGTGTATAGTCATTATTCTTTGGATGCGTATCATGCAAGATGATAATTCCCTGTGGTGAGACGAATGGGAAAAAGTTCCAAAAGTCTCGCAGCACTGCCCTCTTTGAATGGTCTGCATCAATGAACAGCATGTCTATCAATATTGGATGTTCTCGTAACGTTGCGGCAAATTCATCGGTAGTCGAATGAACGAACTGTACCTTATCGGATTTAGCCATCCAATTTCCCGCCTCCGCATTAATGTCCACACCAATAAGCCGCTGGGCGTGGGAAATGATGCGATTAAACAACTCACATCGATACAGCCCAAGTTCCACGCACACTCTCGGTTTCAGTACAGATGCAAGATGCTCGATAAACGACTCGTGCCAGTTCTCTGGTGCTGAGTCGAGAGTTACGGCTTGCTGATCCGCGAGTCTGTATTGCCTGTCTCTAAAAGAAAAGCGCCGTCGGAAGAGGAGCGATACCAGATGCCTGAAGGACGACCGGCTGAGCTGCCTATCATTACGTCTTGTATCATCACAGTTCATTGCGACCACGTCTACATTCTGATTTTTCAAATTTCACACGGGTTGGTTTCGGTATAATTCCCAATAGGCTCCTCTGTTTTCCGTTAGTTCCTTATGTGTTCCTTCTTCCAAAACCCGTCCATCCCCTAATACAATTATTTTATCGGCATTAGCTATTGTTGAAAGACGATGGGCAACAATAATCACGGTATGGTCTTTTGATATCTCATCAATGGCTTTCTGAACTGCAGCCTCAGATATATTATCAAGAGCATTTGTAGCTTCATCAAAAATCAATATCTCGGGTTCTCTTATCATTGCCCTGGCAACAGCAATTCTCTGCCTCTGTCCGGCGGATAATCTCATTCCTTTATCACCAACAAAGGTATCGTAGCCTTTCGGTAGCTCGGTGACAAAGCTATGGGCGGCTGCGTATTTGGCAGCTTTAATAACTTCTGCATCGGAATATTTTTCTAGGCGAAAGGTAATATTGTTCTTAACTGTGTCATTGAAGATGAACGTATCTTGATCAACAAACCCTATTTTATTTAACCAGGATGATAATTTATATTCTTTGATGTTTAAACCGTCAATTTTTACTTCACCTTTGTCAGGCTCAAATAAACGAAGTAGTAAATTGATAATCGTTGTTTTTCCTATGCCTGAGCGACCAACAATAGCTGTAGTTTTGCCTTTTTCAAAAGTAATTGAAATATCTTCCAAAATCTTTAAGCGTTCCTTATAGGCAAAGGTGACATTATCGAACTTTATATGGGAATTGAATGAGCTTAATTCTTTCTCCCCATCCTTAATGTGAGTGATTTTATCATTTCGTATAGAGTAAACTACTTCACAATCTGGGAGTGCTCCCATAATCTGCATTGTTAAGCTACCTGCGATACCCACGATGGGAAACAGCCTGAAAAGGGCGAAGGCAAAGGTTCCAAAAACGGGAACCAATTGAATATAATCAGCTGGGGTTATTACTTTAATCAGCACGGCTATTATGCCTATGGAAAGATACAGGATTAGCATAAGGACAGGGATGGGAATTTGTTGCCATATATTACGTTTTATATAATGGTCCCAACGTTTCTTCAGGGTGCTGTTAAATCTACCTATCCAATTCTCCCCGATTACAAAAACCTTCACCTGCTTAATCCCACTAATAGCCTCATTGAGGATTACATTGCTTTCTCCGAGTGCTTCCATCTCGCCTTTCCCGGAATAATATGAAACTTTTTCCCCAAGATACCTAGTAAAGTAATGATACCCTAGCCCTATCAGTAACACTGCTACTGTTCCTTGCCAAGATAATGAAAATAGAAGAATGAGTACCGCGATGGATAATATCGTTTGTGTTATCAATTCAGTAACTGCGGCGATTAGGGTTGAGAGTTGATGTGGGGCCGAGGCAACATTATATATTAACTCTCCTTGTTTATGGTCAATAAAGTATTGATAATCAGCCTTAATAAACTTATTAAAAATTTCGTTTTGGTTCTTCTTTACTAAGCTCGCAGCAAGCTTTACTCTAAAGCTTATGGAAATTAGCTTTACTGCAAAAGCTAAAAGGGCAATGAGCAAGAAAACCACACAATAGGCTATAAATTCGCCTTCTATTGGTAATAGGTTAGCCACTCCCCGGAGCAGTGAAAGAATAACGTTTCCCTCTCCGAACTGAGTATCAAAGGCGGCACTCAGTATCGGATAGATTGCGGCTATATTGGCAGCTTCTAAACCACCAAGTAGTAAAGACAAGGTAAATAGTACTGCAATGTGTAGTTTATGCGGTTTAAAGAAAAACGAGATTAGCTTGAAACCGCTTTTTTGTTTCTCCATCATCATCTCAACTGACTAATGTTGCTGAGGGTTATGTCTACTAATCGTTTTGGGCCACTCGTCTTCATTACTCTCCAGCCAATTGGTGAATTCTTTAAGGTCAATAATGATAGTCTTTTCCTTACCCGTATCATCAACTACAATAGCTTCTTGTTTCCCATCCCTCTTTTCCGCGTTCTCCATTCATAGTTTATCCAATGTCTTCTTATTCTCCAATCTTACGGTAATATCAACGCTTTGACTCCTTGGTAGCTCCCCTCGCGCTAAATACTAAAAAGGTATTTGTCAGCTATATTACATATTGTTTAGTAATTATAGCGACTACGGTCGATACTATTCTTCATTTCTCTTTTTGTACAGCACTTCGTGCACTATGCTTGCATTTACTTGCCCTTCTTAAATATGTAGAATAATCTACTTCTTCCTGCAATGTCAATCGGTGGGAGATTAAACAATAGCTTGTCTTGTTACCTTACTGGACAATCTAGCGTTGTGTTGTGGTCCAGAATTTCTCATAGTCTAGCATAGGTGGTAAACTCTTTCGTGTCTGAAAGCCTTTCATGACGCGATATGCCAGGTGTATAATACGTAAAGACCTAAAGGGAGATGCTGATGACGAAAACCGTGGTAGCTTGTTGGCATCATGCGGATGAAGATCGCCTACTTAATAACCTACAACGTGGGCGAATTGACTTGTACGGACGATGCGAGGTTACTGACAAGGGGACAAACAGACTTCGTCATTGGTGGAATAAGATGCGTCTGAAGAGGGGAGATAGAATTCGCATTGTTACGGGGGGCCGTATCCGTGCCTTTGCAATCATCAATAGTGAGCCGTACGATCTGCTTATGAACCAAGTACATGGTGAGTGGGGAAGTGCCGTCGACCTAGTTGACATAGACGTGCAAGCTGTCCCGTTTCCCATTGCGTCATGCGCACATCTTCAGGGCAGTCATAGGTTTGATGGCCCTAAGACATCACTCTTATCGCTCACTGATTTTCAGTAATCAGTAATTAGCGACACATTGGGGCGAACCGTGAGGTAGATCCCTGTTAGCTGAAACATCATTGAGAGGAGATACAGATGTTTAGAGTCAATCTCCAAAATGCGGTGGAGAGATATTTGTCCGTTCCCGATTTCGAAGATAAATGGGAAAAAGATCAGGAAATCGGAGCAGGTTACTTCTACGCATTGACCTATGCTTCTATCCTCTCCTTTTTCAAAGCACATCAGCCCTTATCTGAAGCCTTAGAGCTCAAGGTAGCCCTGATCTTTTCATGGAATCCGACCATTTGCAAGGTAACCTGCGACAGATTCACACAAGCAAAAAATGAATTGGCCGCCTTAGAATCTGCTGGGAAAGAGCTCAATAATATAGATATTTTAAATCTTGATACTGATAAAATCATTCGTGAGCTTTGGCATCCAGTAAAAAGGGCCACGTCTTCAAGAGATTTGACTCCCGGGGTAAGTGTCACAAAATTCCTACACTTTAGTTTTCCTCATATTTTCCCCATGGTTGACTTGAATACCATGAAGAATCTTGGCGGTACAACCGTTAACCTGAAATGCTACTCCATTTTCTTATCAGATTGGAGGGATCTGTATCAACAGTCGAAAACATCGTTTGACCAAATCTCCAAAGCTGTTGATATGCCAGTGACACGAGTGTTAGATATAATGCTTTTTACACCGCGGTAGGATATTCAGTGTGAATCCCAGCTAACA
>SDBU01003463.1_pt1 | contig 20036 bp, 16 predicted proteins | sample 2277071 | NCBI WGS metagenome assembly SDBU01 (sample SAMN10397929, study PRJNA504765) | marine sediment metagenome | isolation source: marine sediment core GS08_GC12, 126 cmbsf | place: Arctic Ocean: Gakkel Ridge, Loki's castle | collected 2008
CGGTGGGATTGTTGGGGGAAGCGACGAAGGCAAGCTTGGAGAGCGTTTCTTTAAGGCGGTTTCCGCGCGGTTTGCGGTAATCAGCGCGGATAGGAATAAGCGCTTTAACTTTGCTCACCCTGCGGTAATCCAGAGACTGCAGAATTTAGGCACCGATGTCTATGTGACCGATGAGAGCGGAGCAATAACTATTTCTACGGACGGTGAGGATGTTTGGGCAGGCGTAGCTATGGCAAGGAGGCCGACTTCGATGGGATATTCTGGTATGACTGGCTTCGGATACGAAGAAGAGCTGCAAAACATGCGGGAAAGGGTTTGAGATAGAGCAGAGCATGAAGGACGATGCCCTGAGGAAGTGCCCCGATTGCGGCTCCCCAATAAGACGTGTCATAACAGGTGTAAACATATTAACGGGACCGTCTACAAAGTCCCTTCTCAGCGACAAGAGCATCAAAAGGCACGGTTTCACAAAGCTGGTCAACGAGGGCGACGGCAAATTTCGCAAAATCTGACTGTTACCATCATAAGACAGATCCAATTGAGATCTACCCTGTGTCATTTTCAAATCCCGTTCGCAGATTATGGGTTTTAGTTTTTCTGCTGGACAGGGCTTTCTGTTATAATCGCGCAACACGAACCGACAGAGAAGGGACGGAGGGGCAGGGTGATGGGAGAAAAAACACGGATAGGAATTATCGGGTGCGGAACGATAGGCAGCGAGATCGCCCGCGCTGTTCACAACAAGTTCGGCGATGTGGCCGAACTGTCGGCTCTGAGCGACGACCAGAGGGCTAAAGGGATGCAACTGGTGAAAGAGCTTGGGCTGAACATACCCGTCTGCCTGCCCGACGAGGTAATCGAGCTTTCGGATATGGTTGTTGAGGCTGCAAATGCATCTGTGGCGAAAAGTATCGCCAGTGCCGCTCTGGTACAGAATAAATACGTGCTTATCATGAGTGTGGGAGGACTTATCGACGCTCCTGAGGTGTTCCAGCTCACGAGGGAGTCCGGTGGCAGGCTTTATATACCGTCCGGTGAAATAGCCGGATTAGATGCCGTAAAGGCCGCGGCGGAAGGCGAGATAGAGATGGTCAGGCTGACGACGAAAGGGCCGCCCGGGGCCCTCGCCGGCTCACCATACGTTGAAGAGAACGCGGTCGATCTCAAGGCCATCAAGTCGGAGAAGGTTGTCTTTGAAGGATCTGTTGTCGCCGCTGTGAAAGGTTTTCCGAGAATTATCAACGTATCTGCCGCCCTGAGCTTCGCCGGTATAGGTCCGGAAAAGACCCGGGTCCGTGTTATCGCGTCGCCGGAGTTGACGGAGATCGTGTACGAGATAGAAGTCGAGGGGTCGTTCGGGAAGATGTTGACCAGGACGGTGAACGTGCCATCGACCACCAGCCCCAACACCAACTACCTTGCGGTCCTCTCGGCGGTAGCGATGCTTCGCAGGATACTCTATGCCTTGAAAGTGGGCACCTGACAAAAGGCTCCAGGGAGGGATAGATAGATTTGTCCAGATCGACAAAGGAACTGCCGGATAAATACACTATTTCGATAGTTGTGCCGGCATTCAACGAAGAGGAAAACCTCGTTCCTTTTACCGACGAACTTGTACCCATTCTCAAGGGGACCGGCCGGAAGTTTGAAGTCGTCTTTGTGGACGACGGCAGCACGGACGGGAGCCTCGAGGTCCTTCGCGGTCTCACGAAGAAATACAAAGAGGTCCGTGTCCTGTCTTTCGAGGAGAACTGCGGCCAGACTTCGGCTTTCGATGCAGGGTTCAAAGCCGCGAAAGGAGATGTCGTAGTGACCATGGACGGGGATCTCCAGAACGACCCTCGCGACATACCGAAGCTGCTCGAGAAGATCGTCGAATACGACATGGTCGTCGGCTGGAGGTGGCAGAGGCAGGACACACTTATCCGCAGAATTTCGTCGAGGGTAGCCAATGCCATTCGTCGCAGAGGGCTTTCCGACCCTTATCGCGACGTGGGGTGTTCTCTGAAGGCTTTCAGACGTGATGCGGTCCTCCAACTGAAGCTTTTCAACCACATGCATCGTTTCTTTCCAATACTTTTCGATATCGAGGGCTTCTCGGTGGCGGAGATAAAAGTCAACCACCGAAAAAGGGTCCACGGCGAGGAGAAATATGGGATTCGAGGGCGGACGATGCAGGGATTGCAGTCCATAAAGTTCGTTCGTTACATGCAGGAACACAAGTTGAAATACAGGATTAAGGAAAGATTTTGATGGAAAAATTCATTCGTGAGATAAATGAAGTTGGTATGTGGTGGGTTGTTTTTGGTGGAATAGGGCAGCTGGCTTTTACGATGCGTTTCCTGACTCAATGGATAATTTCCGAGAAAAAGGGCAAGAGTGTTGTGCCGGTGTTTTTCTGGTACCTGAGTATTGTAGGGGCTTCAATGCTTCTCGCTTATTTTATTAAACGCGGAGAAGCTGTGGGCGCTGTCGGCCAGTCGGTCGGGTGGGTTGTCTATATTAGAAATATAATGCTCATACGCAAGAACCGTTTGAAAGACGCCGGAGAGACCGCATGAGCTGACCGGGTTATCTTCCCGAAGGGGGTTTTGAAAAGGCGGGTCTACAGATCAGCTTTGGGCGTACTTATCGATATAAGATTGCTCCAGCAGTGGATGAGGGCAAGCTTTCCCGAAGGGAGGAACTTCAGATTTGAGACGGGGTAGGGGATGTCTGCGAGGAGGATTTTTTCGTCCGAGTCGGGTCTTAACGCGATGATCTCATTTCGGTGTTCGTCACAGATCAGTACGGTTCCGGAAGGCATCGTCGTTGCAGCGGCGGGGCAGTATTGTCCTTTTTCGTCGGAGTAATTGAGCTCGATTTGGTCGATAAACCCGTCTCGGGCTTCCACAAGGTGAATTGCTCCGGGGGCATCGATAACGAGGAAGATATCGTCTCTGTACGGTGGAATCCAGCGGGGGAACTCAAGGTCGCCCACTTCGTACCCCGCATGACGAAAGGTTGTCTCGATAGGATTGAATCGTGAGAGGGCCCCCTGCCAGCGCTCGAAAACGTAGCCCGATTTGAATTGGGCGCTCTCATAGTAATGACGGTTCAATCCGGGTTTGCCGAATGAGCGTTGGAATTTCCCCGTTTGGTCATAGACCTGGATGCGGTGGTTCCCCCGGTCGGCAATAAGCATATCGCCGTTTGGCGAGACCGCCAGACCCCAGGGTTCATTGAAATCTCCTGAAGTTTTGCCGTAGGACCCGAAGGTCAGGGCCGGAGATCCATCTTGACTCAGGACCTGGACTCTGTGGTTCCACCTGTCGGTGACGATGATATCCCCTCCATGTGAAATGGACAGCGAGGTGGGATAATTGAACTCACCCGGTCTTTCCCCTTTTGTGCCGAATGTCCTCAGGAGTTTTCCGGTATTCGAGAGCTTGTGAATCTGATGATTTAGCTCGTCGGCGACGTAAAGCTCTCCCCCGTGGTCTTCTGCGATATCGGAGGGGCAGAAGAACAGGCCGGGCTGGTTTCCTGCTGTCCCGAGGAGCAAGTGCAGCTGGAAGAATTCGTCGAAACTGACGGCTTGCACGACGCTATTATACATTGTCCGTCTGGAGCTCTTTCATTAGCTCCTGGAACTCTTTTTCCTGTTTCTCGACTTCAAGGATGTGTTTTTCCTGCTCGATAAATTCGTCCGGCTCGAAAAGGCCCTCGAGACCGACGAGTGTTCGCAGGATATCGCGGATGAGGAATCCGGGCGGCGGGCATCCGGGTATGTAGACATCTCCGTTCGTACGGCCCCGCTGGCATTTTCCGATGCATATCCACTTGCCGTCCTTGGCGTCATGGGAGGGGATGTTTCTGTGTTTGCCCAGGGAGATGTTGATTTTGCCGAAGTATTTCCTCAGTAAATCCATGGTGCCGTCTTCCGCGATTCGCCTGAGCGCGACCATCAGGCCGCCGATGCAGTCGCTGCACGCGTCGTGGGAGCAGATGTTGACGTCCTCATACCGCCCGCCTTTCATCGCATCAAGTGGGGAGCTGAAATTCATCTGAACGCGCTCGATGGTTTCGCCATGGATATCGATCTGCTCGAGGTCCATTGTCCCCAGGTTGTAGGGCCTGGAATAGCATAGGTGCTTGATGTCCTGGGGCTCGAAACCCATTATCCTCGTTGTCACCGTGTCCACCGTGAGCGGCTTGTCGCCCGCTATTATCAGATCCATCTGGACCGGCGTTCCGCTTTGAGGCCCGAGGCCCTCGTGGCCCATTGTCCCGTCGACGATGATCAGGCTGCTTTGTACGCTCCTGTTGATGTCTGCTATTGTCCCCTCGAGGCCAACGAGGTGAGACTTACGCTTGGTACGGGGCGAGATAACCCCCTTCATGTTTTTCAGGCTAACGGAGATACCGGTGTGTATGTGCGTTTTCATGACGGGGACATTTATCAGGCAGTCTGCTTCAAGTACACTCCTTGCCACCTGGATATTTTTTATCGATATGGGATCTTTGATATCGATTCGGACAGTATCCTCAGAATTCAAGTCGACAAGCCGGACGCCGAGGCGTTTCGCGAGTTCGTGATATCCCGTGGCTTCGAAGACTTTCTCGGTCGAGAGGCCGACCGTCGTTCCGTCGGCGATTGTTATCTCACGCGCTCCGGCCTCGCGCACAAGATGTACTATTGCTTCCACGATGGCGGGGTTGGTTGTCGTGCCGGTAGTCCAATCCTTATCAATGCACAGGTTTGGCTTGATAAGGACCTTCATTCCGGGCTTGACGTAGTTCTCCATACCGCCCAGATAATCCATTGCTTTCCGGAGGGCGGCTAAGGGCTCTCCATGTTGCTTCACTATGGCAATTCTGTCTTTCATAAGCACTCTTCTATGGCCTTGAGGCGCGACCGAACAAATGGGGCCGATTTCGGTTCCGCTGCGAGCAGTTCTTTGTAAGTCTTGATTGCGCTCCCCAGATCTGAAGTTCGCTCATACGCCACTGCAAGATTCCCCCTGGCCTGGGTGAAGTTCGGGTTTACTCTCAAAGCCGCATGGAAGAAGGGGATGGATTCACTATGTTCGTTTGCCTTTGAATATATAATGCCGATGTTGTTGTAAGCGGGCACATACTCGGGATCATTTTCGATCGCTTGACCAAACGCCCTAAGTGCCTTATACGTCTCATTCATTTCCATATATACAATCCCAAGCATCGCCAGCGCGTTGGTGGACGAGTTCTGCATTGCGATTTCCTTCAGAATCTTTTCCGCCTTGATAAGGTCGCCGGTTTTCCAGCAGGCAACCGCGAGATCAAAGCGCGTGAGGTCCCGGTCCGGATCGAGACTGAGGGATTTCTCAAACGCCTCGACGGCTTCGGTGTACTTCCCACATTCGAAGTACTGCCGTCCGAGCTCCAGATATGCCTTCGGATTGGCAGGCTCAAGCGCGACTTTTCTCAGATTCATGTCGAGGTAGCGCTTGTATTTCGACTTCATCTCTGCCGGACTGCGCACTTTGCCGTAATGGTGTACCGGGATGTCGGTCGCCTTTTGCTTCAGGATGTTCCCGTCGGAATACCCGAGGAGTTCATGTATGATCCCGTGGTAGCGAATATCCTCTCTGTTTTTGAAGAGCCTTATTGTCGGGACTTCGTCGTATCCGGCAAAGCCTCGGGCCTCGGGACAGTCCGAGCTATTGGGTCTCCAGAGGTCTGTTATCGAGTTCGTGTAATTTCTCTGAAGGAGGGTGAATCCATCATATTCGTCCTGTGTCGCAAGAGCTCGAAGTCTCTCGTGGTCTTTGTGAGATATGATTTCATCGGCATCGATGACGAGGATCCATTCGGATTGAGCGTTGCGTACGGAGTGATTCCTTGCCGTGCTGAAATCGCCAACCCACTCGAATTCCAGGACACGTGCTCCGCATTTGCGCGCGATCTCGAGAGTTCCGTCAGTGGAGCCGGTGTCGACGATCACGATTTCGTCCACCAGGTCCTTGACGCTCTCGAGACACTGTTTGAGGAACCTCTCCTCGTCTCTCGTTATCATGCAGAGGCTTATCGTCGAGTGGGCCATGTACTCAGAGTCTCCTTATCGCTATTCCGAGCGATTCAAGGTCCTTGATCTGCTCGTATATTTGCTCTTGATGTCCGAAGGATGATATGACGACGGCATCGGGTTTCAGCTTTCTGATGATTGCCGGAGGCTTCACCTTTTTCCTGCCGATGCATTTTCCATGTTTGGCCGGATTACTGTCTACAATGGCGAGAATGTCAAAACCCAGCTCGTCTCCCGCGGTGAGGGCTATCTCGCCGGTTTCCGCCGCGCCATATAGCACTATTTCGCGGTGCCCTTCTTCAAGGACCCTCTTCAGGCGGTGCTTGATTTCCTCCTTCGCCTTGATGTAGAGGCTAATCGTCTCATTGCAGTATTTCTGCATCAGCCGCATCATCCGCGTATGGCCTTTGCTTGTCAGGTAATATCGCATGTCGCGGTTGGTGCTGCCGTCGGTCTTGATGAATCCGGACTTCGTCAACTGCTTGATGTACTTGTTGGCCATCGCCGGCACTATGGAAGCCTTCTTCGCAAGTGCACTTTGTGTGATGTTCGCCTTCTGGCCTATTTCGAAAAGAATTGTGAGCTCACGCAGGCTGGAGGTGGGATGATAAAATGACAGGTTCCTCTTTATGAAACCTTCAGAGAGATTGTCTATAGTCTTGCCAGAAATCACCGATGTTCTCCTTCAGCCATTCCAGACTTGAGAAACGCAGACGGTTGAACTCCGACCAACCGAGCAGGTACAGGTTATCAGAGCCGATCTTTTCTTTGACTATCCTGCTTTGCTCGTCGGTCAAGACGGGGTTTGCAACGCTCCAGACGGCCATGAGGTCCCACAGGCCGTGGTAGTGCTCGATAAATTCCCTGTATTTCCCGTCTGCGGGAACCTCCAAGTCCTTGCAGTAGATGGCGTTCATCGCTTCTCTATCGAATTGCAGGCCCCAGAGAGAATTGGGCAGCTTGAGACCGAAAAGCCTGCACGACAACGGACGCGCCGGGTATATCTTGCAGAGCGAACTGACCTCGTCAAAGAACACGCACAGCTTCTCGTTCCGTTCGGTGTCGCAAAATTGCTCACAGTCATCGGGCACGAAATTCTCTCGGACATATCTGTCTATGTTCCAGTACTCGATTGAGTAGAGTAGAGGGAGCGACATGAATTTGCCGCCGGGCGACGCAGCTTCACTGGTTTTGGAGCAGCACTGCCTTCGGCAATCCTCTCTAAGACATCTGGTCTCGGGAATTGACGAATACAGCCTGCCGAGCTTGGCGAGGTAGGGCTCCCGGCTTTCTGTCTTCGTATATTCAGTGAGTGAACGTTTCATGATTCGGAAAAAGGGCCTTTCCCACAAGCGATTTCATTCCTTTCTCAAGCTCTCCGACAATTCGCGGAACTTTTCGGAAAGAAATTCACATGCGTCTGAAAGCCCAGCGTAAAATGTGATGCCGCGGCCGATATAATCGAACAAAGCTTCCCGGTTCTCGCTCTCCGGCATTTTCTTCGCCTGAAGGACCATTTCTTCCACCGTGATGTCCTTCAGGACCTTCATCTCTTCCGCATATTGTGAGAGAGACCGGGCTATGTCGGCATGGTCACGTCTAAGGCGACTCAGCAGCTCCTTATTGGAATTATCAGTGGATTTATACTTCTCAATTTCCTGCACAAGCGTTTTTCCGCTTCTGCAGATTTCGGAGATTCTTCCCAATTTTCGGGACATCTCTGCCGACTTGATAAGCAAATCCTCTGCCATGATCGGTTTCTGGTGCTCTATTAGTCTCGATATCTTCTCGACGGGAGCAAAATCTTCAGTGCAGTATCTGCATATCACTTCTTTCAGGGACATTATTGTTGTACCGTCGATTCTGGCTCCGCCTTCCGTGGCGTCAATACACGTGAAAGGACATTTTTTCCCATAGGTGTGAATCAGTTCCTCAAAGTGCTTGAGAAAAACGTGCATTGACACGTGTGTCAGCACTCGCTTCCCGAAAATATCCAAAACGGGAAGTACGTTCTCTTTCCCCTTCGACATCTCGTCCAGACGCGACATCGATGTGCCTCGGGCATGAGAAAGCCCCTCCGAGTGGGCGAGATCCTGGCCGATAAGAACAATGGGGTCGCATCCCATGTATAATCCGAGGAGAAATGCTGCGTGCGCGACCGAAAGCCCCTTTTCGATTGTTCCGAAATCTCCCAGTACGCCGGCAAACCACTCACAGATCGATTTTCCGGGAAGGTTCATAACAAGCTTCCGTCCCTCGAACTCGCTGAGAATGCCGGGGTACACTTCGAGGTCGGTGATAAGGAAGAGGTCATGTGTGTCGAGCCCCTCGAAGTATCGCCTGTTGTGCGGAGTGAAGTCTATGCTGACTACGATGTCGGGTCTTATGCCTTCTCCGAGCAGTACGCGCAACGCCGTATCGACGCATATAATCACGGCCTTCCCGCTTGCCATTCTCAACTGTTTCACGTTTTTCGTGAGCGAGGGTCCTGCGGAGACAATTATCGCGGGTCTGTCGGGAAACGCGCTCTTGAGGGCACTGACACCTGAATGCCTCAGTAATTCATGGATGTTTTCGAAGAGATTCTCGGCGTATTTCCTGCCGCTTTTGATCTGAGTGTTTGTGTTTACCTTGGCCCAGATCAATAGCTCGGAGATGGTTTGTATGATCCTGCCGTAGTACTCGTCGTGGAGCTTTGCTGACGGAGGATGTTTCACGGCTTTCACCCCGTTTTCGAGGATTGTGAATGTGTAGGGCTGAAGTTGACGGAAAACTTCCTGAGGCGCTTCGTTCACAGCGAATGTAACCTCTCCGGAAGAGATACTCTTCGAGATATCGTGCGTATTCAGAAAAGCCCTGAAAATATCCGGGTTCTTCTCGATAACAAGTATGAGATCACGGTTGGCGGGTTTCTTGAGAATCTCGATGAGGTGGTAGCCAAGCCCGAGCCCGAGGACAACCAGGTTCATCTCGGGCTCGATCTTGAAGCTATCCACAAGTCGTTTTGCCTCCTTCACCGGGGCGTATCGGCTGTGGAGGGCAACAACTTTCCCGTTGGGGGAGACTACCTCCAGGGTTGCGTGTCCGTCTTTCGTCGGCACTACTCGTTCCGATGCACTGCTGTGGTCCGATCGCACGACAGACTCCGCGAGTTCCGGCTGACTCTCCTTCAGTGCTTCTATGTTTTTCTCAATCAGACTCATGCGCTGTCACCGCATCTCAGCGGGATCTTCTCTGGCAAGGATTACCGATTTGCCGGTTGGCAGGGTTGCAAGTAACATGCCAAAGAATGGTTAAGCGCGGTCTCTTTTCGACCTTGAAACCTGGGTGGTGTCTGTCAGAGATGTTTATGTGATGGAGATTGGAGGGACAGATGCAGGCAACTATTGCATAATATTATCGCATTATATCCTTGACATCATCCTCGCATCGTGATAGTATTATGGTGTCATTTGATAGGGGTATTACTAATTCGGTATGCGTGGCAACAGAAGAAGGACAGTCTATAGAATCCTCGTTGTAGAAGATAATCCTGAAATACGAGACGTTTTTCGCAGATGTCTTGAGAAGGACGGATACGAGGTACTGGAGAGCCTGGACGGCGGGGGGATCGTTGTGCTCATCTCCGGTTTTCATCCCAACGTTGTCCTGCTCGATACGGTACTGCACGGTATTCAGCGTATAGACGTTCTCAAATCATTGCGTCAAAAGCACCCCGACATTCCCGTCATAATAATCGCGGATGATGCTGGTATCTCGATAGCGGCGGAGTGCATGAAGCTCGGAGCATATGACTTCATTGTCAAGCCGATCGATCTCACACGTCTTTCCGTCAGCGTCAGAAATGCTGTGGAATTCAACCGCCTGGCGAATAGATATTCCGCGCTCGAGTCGATGCACGAGCCTTGCGAGTTCGACGGCATGGTTGGCGTAAGCGCCCAGATGCAGACGATCTACCAGTTGATAAAGAATGTCGCCGCAACGAACGCGACTGTGTTCGTAATGGGTGAGAGCGGCACGGGAAAGGAGCTGATCGCTCGGTCGATCCACTCGAACAGTCTCAGGGCCTCGAAGCCGTTCGTCACAATTAACTGCGCTGCAATACCGCATGAGCTCCTCGAGAGCGAGCTTTTCGGGCATGAGAAAGGCGCATTCACCGGGGCACACAAGCGCAAACTGGGCAGCTTCGAGGTTGCTAATGAGGGCAGCGTCTTTCTCGATGAGATCTGTGAGATGCCGATCAGTCTTCAGGTGAAACTCCTTCGCTTCATCCAGGAGAGAAAACTCATGCGCGTCGGAGGACATGAAGACATCGACGTCGATGTCCGAATCATCGCAGCCACAAATAGAGACCCCGTTGAAGAGATGAACGAGGGGAATTTCAGGGAAGACCTTTACTACAGGCTGCTGGTAGTCCCGATTGAAGTGCCGCCACTACGCGAAAGGCGCGAAGACATCCCAATCCTCGCGATGCATTTCCTTGAGGAATTCTCTGTGAAACAGGGCAAGAAATTCTTCGAGTTCTCTCCCGAGGCTATGAAACTGCTCATCAACTACTCCTGGAAGGGGAACATAAGGGAACTGGAGAACACCATCGAAGCGGTTGTCGTCCTCCACGACAGCCGCATCGTCTTCCCGAAGCATCTTCCCGAGAAGATCGTCAGCCATGTCTCCGAATATCCGGAGGCCGACAAGGTGGAGATTTATGTTAAGCACCTGGTTCCGGAAGAAGAGGAGATCGTTCCGTTCAAGGAGTTCGAAAAACGGATTATCGAGAAGGCCTTGAGGGTGTGTGACGGCAATGTGATAAAGGCGGCCAAAGAGCTTCGCCTGGGCCAGGCGACCGTTTATCGCAAGATCAAAACCTACGGCATCAGCGTATAGAATTTTCTCCCGGGTCTTACTTCGCGCAGATCTGAGGATTTGTCTCTCGGAGGGCTTCAGAAAGCTCCTGGACTACTCCGCGAGTGCTTTCACGAAATCGAGATCGTCAACGATTGCGGCCTCAGGGCTTGTCAGCCACGTTTCGCCGACGAGGTCCTCACCGAGCCTTGCCTGGACCTGATCTCCCGGCGCGTCCATCGTGACGTGTACTGAGCCGTCGGCAAAGAATCTTCTGACGACGGTTCTGGCTCCGCGCACAACCCCCTGTACTTTGATTGTGATCGTATTGTCTTTCTCGGCCTCGTCTCTCAAGGTCGATCCGACGACTATCACGCTGCCATACAGCCGCTCGGTAATGTGTCGCTGGGCGCCAACCTCCGCCGCCCTTATTGTCGACTGGTAGGCTTTGATCCCGAATTTCTCGAGGTATTCGGCCCTGGTGATCTCGCGGACCGATGCGAGCACTCTGCCGAGGTCGGTGCCGAGCGCCTTGTTAAGTTCCGCAAGGTCGATCTCAACAGTGGCCGTGGCCGTATCGTCGTCGGCGAATGTCAGGCTTTTCACCTCGGACTCAGCGATGATTTCATAGACGCGTTTTGACAGGGCCGGGCTGTCCCTCAGGAGGTCTGCGGCCTTCTTCTCCTCGTCTACAGACATTGGAAGAATGATCTTCGCCATGTTCGAATAGGCGTCTTTCAGTGCCAGCTCCTCGGCCGCTTCTCTTCTTCCATCCCGGTCTTCTATCTCTTCGGGGGGCGTACCTGTGCCCTTGGCTTCTATTTTTATCTCCTCGGGAGGTTCTCTGAACTTGTTGACGAAATCCTCCCCCAGTATTCTCGTGCTCAGATAGCCCACGCCTGTTCCCGTGACCATTGTGCCTTTCCATGGAGCGGCAGTCGCCTGCTGATACTCGGAAATCTCGACGGCCTTGTTCGGCCTGTCGAGTGCCTCGACAAGCACGTCACTCTCAAATGCTGCAACTGTCGTTGTGGCTCCGACCCTGTCCGCCGACACCGAAAAACCCGTGCCGCTTGCGCCTGCGACCGCTGTCGGGCCCGAGACCGTCATAATGTGGTCCTTCGGGAGTTTTCTCAGCTTCACACCCACTTCGCCGTCGAGTAGGTCGAGCTTGATGATCTTGACTATGCCCCCACCTTTTTCTTTGGACCTCTCCTCGATCCCCTCGACAACGACCTCGGTATTGCTCTTCATGCGGAAAGAGTTGAAGTCGTCAAAGGCAACCTGCATGAGAGAACGACTGCCGGTCTTAAGAGATGTGTCCTTCTGATATTCATCCCCCTCCTCGACGGGACCCCATTTCTCTTCGTCTGCCGGCTTGTACGTACAATCACCCTTTCTAATTTGGACCACTGCTGTCGGTTCCTCGCCTGTATCTGCGTTTTCAGCGAAGGTCAGAGCGCGGTAACCGCCTATGACGCCTGCGATAAGAACCGCCAGGCACAGGAATGTCAGAATAGCAGCCTTCTTCATGTTATGTCTCCCTGGGTCAATTGCGTTTCTTCATGGATTGCGATAGCTCGTTGACGATTATAGGCCAACCACCCGCCTGGACAACAATTATTTGCGGCCTGCAGGTTGACTTTTCCGCCATCGTTTCCTACCTTTATCAGCGTGTTTTTTAGAATATCGGTTGGGGAACCCCCTTTTCAGGTTGCCCCCAATCGTCCGCGCTAATATTTTGACGGAGCGATTATCCGGATATTCAATATCATGGGTAAAAGAGTTCGAAGAACGGTTATCTCGATTCTGCTCGGCCTTGCCGTGTTTGTCATCGTCTACGCATTCTCCGGCACCGACCTCTCACGCTCGTTCGAGCGTTATACTTATGATTACCGCTTTCGCCTTCGCGGTCCCCTGGAGACGCATCCAGATGTAGTCCTCGTTGGAATCGACGACAAGTGTGAAGAAGTTCTTGGAAAGGAGTGTTGGAAGGTAAGGCTCAATCACGCCCATGTGCTTGACTATGTGAGCAGGTACCTTCCAAGGGCTGTCGGCTTTGATTTCCTTTTTAAGGGAGAGGAGACTGTAGAGGAGCGCAGAGAACATGATCGAGAGTTCCTCGATGTCATAAGCTATTTCGAATCCAACACCATATGCACGGCATATAATTTCGTCTTCCCTTTCCCAGGAAAGCAGTATGATGCTGCAACAGAGCGGGAGATCGAACTGCTCGACAGGTTTCAGATGAAGAATGTCTCGGGCGACCTCTCAAAAATCACATTTCTCGACGAAGTCTCTCTTCCGTTCGAGAGACTCGCCGCAGCGACGGACCTCGGCTTCATAAACGCCCCGCGTGACCTGGATGGCGGTGTCCGCATGCTTCCGATGGTTATCGGGCTCAAATTCGAAAAAGACGGGAAAACCGAGACTCGCTTCTATCCGTCGCTCAGCCTTCTTATGAGCTGTCGTTACCTTCAAGTCCCGCTCGATAAGGTCGAGGTAGAAATCGGCAGGGAAATAAGGATTCCTCGAAAAGACGGAGATCTTATCCGAGTTCCTATCGATGAACAGGGATATCTTCTTGTCAATTTCTTCGCTGAACACCACGGTTTTCATCCCGTCTCATTCGCGCAGTTGATCATGTGGCGACGCGAAGGTTCTGACAGGGGAGCGGAACTCATTGAAGACAAACTCTTGTTGGTGGGCCTTACCGTAACAGGTTCAACCGATGAGAATCCCACGCCGCTGAGCCCTCTGACCCCTCTCGTAACAGTCCACCTCAATGCCATAAACTCAATTATTACGGACGATTTCATTTACCTGTCTTCGAAGTGGGTCAATATTGCTGTAATCCTCGTGCTGAGTTTGGGACTGGCGCTGTGCAACGGTTCTCTGTCGCCGATAAGGAGCACTGTCTTGACTGTTCTGGTGCTGGCAGCATATCTCGTTGCAGGATACAGGGCATTTCTGAGCTGGTCAGTGATGATCCCCATTGTGCCGCCCGTTATGGCCATAGTCCTTGTCTACGCTTCGGTTACCTCCTACCGTTTTCTCTCTGAGGAGCGGCAGAAGATGTGGATACGGAAGGTACTTGGCCAATATCTTCCCGCCAGCGTCATGCACGAGGTACTCGAGGACCCGGAAAAACTCAAACTTGGCGGCGTACGAAAAAATCTCACGGTACTCTTCTCTGACATCCGCGGATTCACTCCCATGTGCGAAAAACTCACCGCCGAGCAAGTGGTCCAGATACTAAACGAATATCTCGACAAAATGACCGAGTGTATTTTCAAGAACTCGGGCACACTCGATAAATACGTCGGCGACGAAATAGTGGCGTTCTTTGGCGCACCCGGGAACGAGCACGAGGACGACCATGCCGAACATGCCATACTTGCCGCTCTCGACATGCGCGATGAGTTGGTGAAATTGCAGACGAGGTGGAAGAGCCAGGAGAGACAAAGGCTCGAAGCGGGTATCGGCATCAATACGGGCGAAATGCTCGTCGGCAACATGGGCTCTTCAAATATCTTTGACTACACTGTCATAGGTGATGAGGTCAATCTCGGTGCGCGCGTAGAAGAACTGACGAGGATGCATGACGCGCAGATCATCATAACTGAAAACACTTACGAACAAGTAAAGGATATCGTGGAAGCGGTTGAAATTGGCGTCGAGAAAGTCAGGGGAAGGGGAAAGGGCATCCGGATATTCGAGGTCCGCGGACGCAAAGATAAGACGAGTTAATCCTCATCAAGGACTCACTGGGTGGGTCATCTCGGCAAATAAGTGCGGGCATCAAAATAGAAAGACTGCCGCCGCAACACAAGTCGTGTAAGCCTTGGACTTCACGACCGCGGACTGGGTGATTTGAGACGTGCGGACTATCTTGCCGCTTATGCGGAAAATCTCCTTCTTCTCGTCCCACGCCTTCTCCTCGTCGAACTCGACGCCGAGCGTGGAGGCAAGCATCGCCGCAGCGAGGTCCTCTGCGTAGTCACCTGCCTGCTTTTCCGTCTGGCCATAGGTATGGTGCTCGCTCACGTAACCGTACGCGCCCTTTACCGCAGGCTTGGCAAGTCCGATTGATGCCGCAAGCAGCCGTCGTGGTTCATTGCTCGATATCCGGGCGATTACTGCGAAGGTAATCGCGCCGGGAACGAGCTCCTTCAGGCCCTGTTTCCGGGAAATGATCCTGCAGCCGGGAGGCAAGATGCTGCTGACCGACACGAGGTTGTATTTTTCAATGCCGGCATTTCTGAGCGCAAACTCAAAAGAGCGAAGCTCCTCTTTGTGCGATCCAACGCCTTTTGTAAGAAATACTCTCCTCGGAACTTGAGACATCCCTCCTCCTTGTTTGCTGCGTCAGAAAAGTTGGCCACAAAAATATGTGAAAGCTGAGCAGGCGTCAACTGGAATTTTCTGTGGGAATCAATGTGGGTTGAAGAGGATGTAACCGAGGAACTTATATATCAACCTCGCGGCGAGAAAATCCGGCCCCCTGTTATTCGGCTTTGGTGACAGCTCCACAACGTCAAATCCAACGACGTTTCTCTCTGACACGATCCGGAGGATCTTGAGCACATCGTACCATCCTAATCCGCCCGGCTCAGGCGTCCCCGTAGATGGCATGATGCCCGGGTCAAATACGTCAAGGTCGATACTGACATACACATCGTCTGAAAGGTGCGACGAGAGTGTCTCGACGAGGGACTCCTCCTCGAATACCTCCTCCGCCGTGAATATCGGCACATTCAGCTCCTTGATTATCGGTTGTTCCTCCTTTGCCGTGCTGCGGACCCCAACTTCGACAACTCGACACATCTCCAACGCCCGACGCATAACGCACGCGTGGCTGAATCGGCTGCCCTCATACTTGTCCCTCAGGTCAGTGTGAGCGTCAAGGGAAAGGACCGTCAGCTTTGAATATTTCTGTGACAGGTGCTGCACAGGCCCCAACGTAACGGTGTGTTCTCCTCCAAGCACCACTGGAAGCTTGCCAGCGTTGACAACGCGCTCTGTAATGTGCCGCAGATGCCGGAGCATCGAATCCGTCGTCTCCATCCCCGACTCGTCAGGGTAGGGAAGTGTGTGGATTCCAGCCTCACACGGCTCGAGCCCGAGCAGCATGTCGTATAGCTCCATATTCATCGAGGCCTCGATAATCCCCCTGGGACCCTTGATGGTTCCACGGCCGTATGTTGTGCTTTTCTCGAATGGAGCCGGGATGATGACGGCTCTGGATTTTTCCCATGATGACAGATCGGGTGGCAGTGATCCGAAGTTCAGCGCTGAATCGTTCAACGGCAATTTCCCTTCGCACGATGGTTGGGACGGACTGAACGGTCTTCTTTCATCTACACGTCGACGACTATTGAAGCGTAATATCAACGAGCACTTGCGGCTCGAAGATGTTCAGCCAACCCTCCGAGCCCTCCGGCTTGAATCCGAAGTTAAACCCTATCTCCTCGCCGAAGAAAAGGTTGAGGCCCGCTTCCGGTGTCTGGGGGACTCCGAGTTCGACGACGAGATAATCGCCGATCCTTTGCCAGGCTATGAGGACGTCCTCGGGTTTAGGGTTGATGTTGTCTGTCCACACGGGTTTCTTGCGTATGCTCGTATCGCTGAAAATCGTCTTCACAGCCAGGCTTTTCTCATTTTCTTTCCACATCGAGGTGATCGTCGTATTGTCCGAACCGACTGTGAAACCGTCGTTGTTGCAGTCGATCTGTATTCTTATCTCCGGTGGACGGCTGACATCAGGACCCGCCTCGAGAACAAGGCCGAAATAGAGATACTTCTCGTCCCAGTTAACGTGGAAAGAGCCGTTTGCTTTCTCGTCCTTGATCAGCCGCATCGTTCCCTCGGCCCACTCGCCCTCGGAGAACGCACCGTCGATCGTCACGCTGTTCTTGTCCACCTCTGCTGAAATAGCGTATAGCGGGTATGGGTCTTTGCGGTCGGAGATGCCGTCACCGTCGGAATCGGTGTCATAGCCTGTCGGTCTGTAGACCGGGCCAACCATCCGTCCGCCAATGGTAGGATGGTCAAAGAGCCAGATCGCCGCCTGGATCTCGTCAAAATCGCTCAGCCTGTCGTTGTCGCTGTCCTTGCTGTAAGCTCGGGTACCGAACCGCTTTTCGTCCAGCGGCACGTTCGGGTCGTCGTCCGGAATGCCGTCATCGTCCGAGTCCTTTGAGACGGCGAGTGTGCCGTAGGAATTCGCCAGGTAGGAGCTTGGTTTGAACTCACGGGCGATATACGCATTACCATCCCAGTGCTCGCCGTAATCGCCCGGCAGGTCGTTCCAGCGGAAATGGTTGAAATGATAGACATGGCCGCAGTTGTTCCCCATGATCCCGAGCTGATGGCCGTATTCGTGGCTGAACAGCCACGAGTTGTCCCCGCCTGCGTTCCAGACGCAGATGCCCGAACCGTCGTGCGGTGAGCCCCAGGTATTGCCGCCTGACCCGGGCATGAACCATTCGCCCTTGTCATAGTTGTATCGCCTTATGCCGTAGATTACGCAGATTCCCCCGTGCATAACCTTCGGATCGACATCATGTGAACTCAATATCTCGTCGAGCTTTGCCCTGTCCTTGTTGGGATAGTACGCATAATTCTCAAACGGCAGACCTTCGAACCGCGTGTTATCGACAATATAGCGGAATTTGATGTTCATCCTGAGATTCGAGTTCACCCAGTAGAAGAGCCGCGCCACATCGAGCTGTTCCTTGACCCGGTCGATCTGCTCTCTTGTCATACGGCCGGGATCGTCGGGAAAAATCGGATTGTCCTCCTCGTCCCTGGGCAGCTTATCCTCGTCGAGAGGCTCAACAATGTTAGCGAAGAGAAGTATTGTCACCGGCAGATCAAGGTACGCAGTCTCGCGCCTTGGTGCGTCGGTTGAGACAATATAGGGGTCTGTGAAATTGTCCTTCGGGAAACTCCGATTTGTCGTCACGTATCGGTACACATATCTCGTTGCGGGAAAGAGGTCGTCTATCTCCATACGGTGGCGCTTCTTGGGGAGTTTGTCGATGAAGACATTGGTGAACATCTCAGGATTCAACGGCTGGCCGAAAATGAGATCGCCCTCCAATTGGCCGTACTCGAGCTTCGTCTCGATGTTCTTAGTCGTGTCGTATTCGATCACAAAAGAATCGAATTCCGTCTCAGCTATCCTCATTGCCAGCGGATTAAATCGGTTTATTCGCTCGTCAATCTCATAGCGGCTGAATTCCACGACCCTGTCTTGTTTTGCCAGGGCCAGCACAACGTTGCCCTCCGAATCAACGGCCACGCCACGAGGCTCCAGAAAGCGTATCTTCAATTCCCCGCTTGTCCGGTAGAAGTGCTGCCACTCATAAGCCTCGTCTTTCAGATGCCGAAATTCCTCGGGTATTTTCTCGAACTCCTCCTTGTTGATTCCTGCCACGCGCAGGAAATTCTTGTTTGTCAGAGGGTGGCCTGACCGCAAGTAAAACATCTCGTTCTGCACGGGATTATAGGCAACATCGCCGGCGAGATAATCCGGGTAATTGTCCTTCGGCTCGACGAAACGAAGCGGCGTGGCGGTCTTTTTCTCCACGTCATATTCCCAGACGCTGTATTTCCCGGCGTAATAATCCGCGATCACAAGACGGTTGTCGGGCATGGCCGCGCCCCGCACAGGATGGTCGAGAACTATGGTCCCCTCGATCGTCTCGACTTCAGGGCTGCTGTAATCTCCCTTTAGCTCTTCGTATGAATACTCGCCGGAATTGAAGCTGAAAAGGTATTTGCCTCTCTTGTTGAACACCTGCACACGCTTATTACCTGTATCGAAAACGAAGATGTTGTCGTCGGCATCCGTGGCGACACCTTCTGGTCTGTTGAACTCGCCGGGGCCGTCTCCCCGGGAACCGATGGTCCTCTTGTAGTATCCGTTCTCGTCGTAGATCTTGACGCAGTCGTTGCCCGTGTCTGCCACAATAATCCTGTTTTTCGAATTGCTGGCGACGCCGTGGGGCTCCTTGAGCAACCCGCCCTTTGTGACCCCTCTGATTATCCCGACGGGATCATAGTTCTTGTCCAGTACGATAACCTGGTTCAGGCCGGTATTCGCGATTATCCGCCGATCCATCCGGTCGACGGCAACATCCATCGGCCTCTTCAATTCTATCTTGACCTCTTTCGCCTCAGGCAGGGCTTGAGGTGTTTTTCCGCCAACATCTATACATCCTGAAATCCCGGCCAACAGTGCGCAAAACGACAAACACGAGACAATTCTGAAGGAACTATTCATGACAATTTCCCTTGGTATGTTGTGGAAATAAGCGACTTGGATCAAAGGCGAGAAACGTATAACACACCCCCATAACCTTGTCCATAGTCAAATCAGAAACGCATAAAGCACAAACCGGCAAACACCGATACTATAACAGATTATACGGCATAACTATCTCTTTTGTTTGCTGAATCTGCATCGCGACGGGTGTTTTTCGGCACGAAGGCGTTCAGGTATGTCGGGAGAATAGCGGAGATTATCCCAATGATCAAGAAATCCGTCCTGTTTGCCCACGTGATTCTGCTTTTGCTCGCAGGCACTATTAATGCAGCAGATCCTGCACCAAGAAGGCTTTTCAGAAAGGGCGAGAAGCATCTCGAGAAAAATGAGAATCACCGCGCCTATCTCGTCTTCAGAGAAATCGCCCGCGATTACCCTTCAAGCGAATATGCCGACGACGCCCTTTTCCTGATCGCCCAGTACTATCTACAGTCAAGAAACTATTTCCAGGCGGAAAACGAGCTCAGGATCCTGATAGGAAACTACCCCGATTCGCCTTACGTGGATGAGGCAAAAGCATACATCTCGACAACGCGTTCCCGCTTCCTCGAAGACAAGGTCAGTGACGCCATGAACGCCGGGGATTATTCAGCCGCCAGAATCTTTCTCGAGGAAATACTTGCCATCGACCCCTCGAATGAAGACGCAAAAGCAAAGTTGCGAAAAGTCGATAACATTCTGGTCAAGATGGATTATCGGCTAAATCAGTTACAGAAGCAAGAAGAACGCCTCGAAGAGCAACGCAGCGCCAACGAAAAAGCACGCGAGGAAGTCAACAAGCTCCGAGAGGAAGCGGAAGAGCTCATGGAAGAAGCC
>SDBU01003464.1_pt1 | contig 20034 bp, 22 predicted proteins | sample 2277071 | NCBI WGS metagenome assembly SDBU01 (sample SAMN10397929, study PRJNA504765) | marine sediment metagenome | isolation source: marine sediment core GS08_GC12, 126 cmbsf | place: Arctic Ocean: Gakkel Ridge, Loki's castle | collected 2008
ACAATTTTATAATTATATTATCTTTTTAATAATATTAAGAATTATTAAAAAATTAATTTTCCGATTATAAGGAACTGCCAGATGAGTGAGCTTCAAACTATAAAATGCTATATGAATCAATTACCAGCAACAATATTAAAATTATTAGGAGTTGAACCCCCGCCTAATACAATTCCGGAAGCAATTCAAGAGATTTTAAATCTCTATCAAGGGATTGAACGTATTAGTATAAATTTAATCGATAATTTTGGACTTTTTGAGATAACATACCTTAAACCACAGTTTATGATTACTAATTCTGAAGTAATGTTATTGCTTAGTACTAGAAATCCTTATACTTTAGGTGTTCTTCATCAGATGATATATGGTGGGTTTGAAATAAACCCAAATGGATTTCATCTACTGAAATACCTGAATGAAAATGAAAAAAAATCCTGCATGGTGGGGAGAAAAAAAGATTTGGACCGCTATGATGGGGGAACAAAATCTATTCCAAAAGATTCTGACATGAGTACGTGGGTAGAATCAGCCAAGACAATCAATAATTTCGAACTTTCCTGGATGCATTATTTAGATTTTGAGAATTTGCATAAGCAGCAACAACAACTAAAAAGAAGGACTCCAGAAGATCTTATAGAAAAATTGATAAATCGAACTGATAAATGGATTTTAGGTAATTATAGACAATTGAGGAAAAATTCTCTTATGATAATTATTGGAGATCATGGCAGGGCAAAATTAAACTTGGAATACTCTGGAAAGATTGCTCAATGGCGTGAAGCAAGCGTCCCAATAGCAATTTTTATTAGGAAATAATATTTTTCATTTTACTTTTTCTAAGAAAATAACACGTGTTTGTTTAAAATGGAGGAAAATAAGGAATATAAAAGGTTTACAATCTCTCTTCCTAAGCGATTATATGAATCATTTGAAAAATTTAGAGATAAGCTAGAGATGTCTAGATCAGATGCAATTAGGAAGGCAATGCACTCCTTTATGATTAGTGAAGAAGACATTTATACTAATACGGCAAATATTATTGGATGTATCATTATTTTGATGTCTCATGAACATCCAGATATAAAAGAAGAAAATCATGTGCATGATTCTTCCCAGGTGACCAATCATGATCACGATTATGCTTCCAGATCTATGTATACCAATATCCAACAAACAGATGAAATCCTAAAAATAGATATTCAACATCATTTTTTTGATGTCATTATCTCGACTATGCATGTTCATTTGGAATATGAAAAATGTCTGGAAATTGTTGCCGTCTCAGGAGCTTATGATCGTGTAAAAAAACTTAAAGAAGATTTATTGAAATTAAAGAGCGTTATATCAGTTGGATTTTTTATGATTGAAAAAGAAACCAACTCTGATTCCTAAAAATAGAAAAAAAAAGAACTTCAGATCCTCACCGGTTAGAATTAGTTTAAGGTACAAGGCGATTTGGGAAGGGTCTTTTATTCTTTATTTTAAGGTGTGTGTATAATAAAAAGATAAAATTTTGAAAATTTTAATCGAGATACCCCACCAAATTATTGATTTACATGATGAAAGTGAAAAAAATTAAATAAAAAAAAAAAATAATAATTTATACAAATAATAAGTAATAATTCAGTTAAATAGATAAAATGGAATTAAAGAATCTTTTTAGCCCTAGTAAAATTGGTAATGTTCAAATTAAAAATAGAATCATCAGATCTGCAACTTGGGTCGCTAAAGCAACAATTGATGGTTACGTAACGGAAGATTTGATTAAAATTTTTAAGGATTTAGCTGAAGGAGGAACAGGTTTAATAATTTCTGGATATATTGCTGTAGATCCATCCGGCGCAGCTACACATAAAATGGCTTGTTTATATGATGATTCTTATATTTCTGGTCAAAAAAAACTAGTAAGAACGGTTCATGAATCTTCAGAGGTGAAGATTGCTGCTCAAATTGCTCATACTGGTAATGGTGCCTTTATATTTGGAAATACTAATTTTAATCCTGTCGGACCTTCACCAATGATCAACTTAGTTCTTAATAAACCATGCCGTGAGTTAACAGCCGAGGAGGTAAGACAAACTATTAAAAATTTTGTGGATACAGGACGAAGGGCTTATGAGAGTGGTTATGACATGGTGCAGATTCATAGTGCTCATGGCTAATTGCTCAGCGATTTCGTTTCTCCGTTTACAAATAAACGTACTGACGAATTTGGAGGATCTTACCAAAAAAGAACTAAGATATTAGTTGATATTTATAATCAACTTAAAGATGAGTTAGGCAAAAATTTTCCAATAATTATTAAACTGAATACAAAAGATTATCTTCAAGATGGATTAAGACTAGATGAGGGAAAAAAAATCGCTGAAATTCTTATTGAGGCAGGTTATGATGCTATAGAACCAAGTTCTGGTCGTTTTGATTTTACATTTAGCAAGAGGAAGACTTTTCCTACTGTTATGGATAAATCAGAAGAAAATCAGAATTATTTTCTTCAGAATGTTAATATGTTGAAACCTATAATGAGAGGTCGACCAATTATTCTTCAAGGTGGTATTAGAAACCCATTAATAATGGAAGAATTTATTAAAGAAAACATTGCTGATTTTGTAGCTTTGAGTAGACCTTTAATATATGAGCCGGACCTTCCATATCGTTGGAAAAACGGAGATTTATCACTCCCACTTTGCACCAATTGCAATGGTTGTTTAACTGTTGCAGCTTCTAATACTTTATATTGTGTAGTTAAAAAGAAATCAGAGGAAAAGTAGGATAGAACATAGAATCATCATTTCTGTTCAACATTGAGAATAATAATTCTTCACTTGTTAAGTAGTAACAAGTAATCTTCTAAAAATGGAAATATATAAAATTAAAAAAGAAAAAAAAAGTAAATAATTTTTTATTGTTATAAGTCTTTTTCTTGAACAGTTTTTCGATTGTTTGCTTTGACTCGAAAACGATTTCCTCGTTAACGTTTAGCCCTAGCAATCGCTTTATCAAGAACTTCGATTATTGCATTATTAAGGGATGGACCATCAATTACATCTCCGCTAGTATTACACTCTTTTCCCTTAATATATTCTCGAACTTTGCTTTTAACAAAGAGAACATCTGCTGTTGTTTTTTTTGCCATTTTTTTTATTCCTCTATAACGGTTTTAAAACGATTTAAAAAAAAATCTATTTAAATATAATTCTGTCTTTCTTATTTTTAAACTTTAAGGTCAAATCATCTCAAACGATGAATAGTCACCTCCTAGATGCAAATCTTATTTATCAGAAATCTAATAAAAACCAAATCCAGATTTAGCAATAATTCTAAATTTAGATAGATATGTTTACTTCCACATTGGATGTGAAGTTAATATGTCGATCTGGCAGAGAATTTTTATTAAACCTATTTTTTTTGACGGGAAATGCAAATCTAACATCTACATCTTTAATCTAATTTTTTTAAAAAAAAGACAACCGTTATATTCAAATTAATGAGAACAATAAAAAATAAGAATAAGTGTCTTTTATCAATATACAGTATAGAAAAGAAAATGGCACACAGGTAAGTTAAGTGATTTTTTGTGAGTAATGTAATATTTTCTAGAGCACCAGTCCGAATTTGTGATATTGGAGGATGGACGGATACTTGGTTTTATCCTGAAGGTGCTGTGCTTAACTTTTGTGTAAGATTGTATACTTCTGTTAAAATAACTCCATTAAGCTTAGGTAAGGTTCAGATAACTTCAGAAAATCTAAACATAGAAACCGAAATTAAAAATTATAATAATATAGTTTATGATGGGAGATTAGATTTATTAAAAGCTGCAATTAAACGAATGAATGTTAAGGAAGGCATGGATATACTTGTTAGAAGTGAAGTTCCCCCTGGCTGTGGAACAGGTACAAGTGCAAGTGTAGCTGTTGCGTTAATAGCGGCGCTAGCTCGTTATTTGAAAATAAATTTAGAACCTGATGATATTGCTGATTTAGCGCATAAACTAGAAGTAGAAGAATTAGAATTAGAAAGTGGAGTTCAAGATCAGTATGCCGCAGCATATGGGGGAATCAATTTCATGGAAGTAGCTTATCCGTCAGTGAAAATAACCCAGCTTAAACTTAGTAAAAAAATTATCTCTGATATCGAAGACCACATGATTTTAGTTTTTCTAGATTCGCGCAGTTCTAGTGATATGCATAAGGCTGTTATTAATAACTATAAGAAAGGCGATAATGCAACACTAACGTCTCTTGAAATTATAAAAAATTGCGCATATAGTATGAAGAAAGCGCTTTTTTCTGGTGATCTTTTAGACATTGGGAGAATAATGAATAGAAATTGGGAAGCTCAAAAAAATCTACATCATCTTATGAGCAACCAAATTATTGAAAAAGCAGAAAAATTGGCATATAACAATGGTGCCCTAGGATTTAAATTAAATGGTGCTGGTGGCGGCGGCTCAGCCTCAATTTTAGCCGACAAGGGGAAAACATCCTTTCTTAAAAAGATCTTAATTCAAGAAGGTTTCCAAATACTTCCTTCCAAGTTTGATTTTTTAGGTGTTCAAACATGGACTACGTAACATAGCAAAATTAAGAGTGAAAATTGCATTTTAAGATAATGTATGTTCTTTTTATAGTTTAGATATAAAATAGTTATATGGTTCCACGAGATCAAGCAGTTTTTGCTTCTACGATAAATTTGCAACACGATAATTCATTAATACATAATTTATTCATTTTTAATAAATCTGGGGTATGTTTTTATGGTAAAAACTTTACAAATTACATCACAGTCGAGAAAAATTTAATTTCCCCTTTTATTACAGCCTTAATGTCATTTTCTAAAGAAATGATCGGAAAGAAATTCAAAATTATAGAAATGGAAGATGTGAAAATCGTAATTTTTGAGAAGAATTCTCTCTATTATGGTGTGTTGTGCAATACGATTGAAAACTTAACAGTATTGGAAGATCTCATATCCAGAGTCAATCAAAGTCTCATAACATATTTGATTAAGAATAATATTAAACTTGACGCTGAAATAATATATGATAGTGATTTAAATGACACTATAGAAGAAATTTTAAGTACAGCATTGAGTAGCAAATTAGAGACAAAAAAAGGCAAAAAAGTTATAACATTTTTGAATGAATTAAATTTACAAGGTGAAATTGAGGGAATAATCTTTTTAACAAATAGAGGAAAGGTTGTATATTCATCTTTTCATAAATTAGACTTGAGAAATTTTTTAAAGGAAGTCGAATTTCGCATAAAAATTTGTAATAATTCAATATTAAAGCTTTTTTATACTTTTAAGGACAATAAATTTGTTTTTTCTGAATATATCCTCAATTCATATTTTATCATCTTAGTTTTTGGATCAGATGTGAAATTTGGGTTAGCCGGACATTATTTAACTCAGGTGGTTAATAAAATAAAAAAAATCCTTATAGAATAAGATATTGATAACTTAATGTTCGCTTTTTATATTTTAAAACTTTAGTTTACTTTTTCAGTTTAGAGTCCTTATAAGAATGGCTGTAAATTTATTAATTATAAAAGCCAAATTAAAAAATTTCTTAACATAATCTAAATAAAATTCTTATGAGTTGAAAAAATATTGACAAAATCAGAAGAAAATTTGAAAGCAGCATTCGCAGGTGAATCACAAGCAAACCGCAAGTACTTAGCCTTCGCTGAAAAAGCAGATAAAGAAGGGTATTCTCAAGTTGCTAAAGTTTTTAGGGCTGCAGCGGAAGCCGAAACAGTCCATGCTCACAACCACTTAAGAGCACTTAAAGGTATAAAATCTACAAAAGAAAACATTCAAGCAGCAGTTGAAGGCGAACACTATGAATTCACAAAAATGTACCCCGAATTCTTAAAAGATGCGAAGGCAGAAGGTGATAAAACTGCTGAAAGAACTTTTAATTATGCTAACGAAGTTGAAAAAGTCCATCATGAATTATATAAATCTGCCCTTGCTGCTGTAGAAAATGGTAAAGACTTAGAAAAAAAGGAGATTCACATTTGCCCAGTATGCGGTTACACCCATGAGGGCCCTTTACCTGAAAAATGTCCGGTTTGTGGAGCGGTAAAAAAAATATTTCAAAAAATTGAATAATTTTCTTTTTCTTTTATTATTGGTTCAAACTATATTTTCCATGGGCTATAACACCCTTTTATCTTCAGTAAATATTTATCAAAGGAGAAATCAAGGTCATTCTCAGCTTTTCTTAAAGCACCTAGATTAGCACCATTTTCATAATAATTTAGAAGAAGTTCTGACACTTTTGCATCTCCAATAGAGATCATTGTCTGAAGTCTTGCGTTTTTAACAATCGCCTTAAAGTTCAGTGCTCTTAATTTAATAGATCTAATTTTTATTAATTCTTTTTCTATTTTCTTATATTTTGTAATTAGGCTATTAAATTTCTCTTTTAGATAAGCGTCTATTTCTTTCTCATATGGAGTATTTAATTTAGGAATAAAAGGGTTTATATTTACCCTTAACGATTTACTTTCAAAACCTAAATTGTCAATTTTCTTTAACAAATTAATAATTTCATCAATATCTTTTTCATCTTCATTGGGTAAACCAATTAAAAAATAAAATTTTACATTTTTAATTTTTGAATCCCTGATCTGAGACAGGACATTAAGTATTTTTTCATTAGATATTACTTTTCCTAATGCATATCTAAGATTTTCCGATCCTGTTTCAGGTGCAATGGTTATAGTTTTTATATTCCCCATTTCAAGGACATCGATTACATCAGGAGTAAGATGTTCAATTCTCACTGAGGGAATAGTTAATCTTTTATTTTTACTTATAATATATCCACAAACTTGTTTGAATTTTGGATGGATCGAAACGCAAGAACCTATGAGACTGATGGTTGCAAAATTCGAATAGATAATTCCCTTATCAATAACACTAATGATATTCTCATAACTTCTATTTCTAAATGGAGAATTATGAAAAGATGATATACAAAATTTGCAACCAAAAGGACATCCTCGATTAATTTCTACAAAGAAGTTACTTTCAAATATTGTACTCTCTCTAGTTGAGTTTAATGTCAACTGAGAAATTGGAATTGGAGAGTTATCAAGATTATTGAGAATGCCTCTCTGGACGTTATTATTGAGAGATGGAATAAAAATCCCCTTAATTTGACTGGAAAGGTGGAGAAATTCTTCAAAACTGATATGGCTACCGTTATACCTTAAGTACTGTTTAAAAAATAAATCTAGATTTTGCTCAGCATCACCGATAAAGAATAGATCAAATATTTGCTTAAATGGTATTGGATTTGATGTCACTACTGGTCCACCCCCAATAATTAAAGGGTATTTCGACTTTCCCTTGACTATTGATTTAAAGCGTTCCTGGTATGAAAGAGGGATATTTGATTTTTCTAAAATCCATAAAATATTCCTATAATCATTTTCAAAATGTAAGGAAAAGCCTAAAATATCAAAATCACAAGGTAATTTCTTACTTTCAAAGGATCTTAGTGAATTAATAGGTGAAAAATCTTTTGAGGCAGGATACTTTATTTTAATATCAGGAAGAAATATCCTTTCACATTCTATTTTTTCATATCTGTTTATTAAAGAATAAAGGAGTCTAATAGAATAGGAAGACATTCCAATTTCATAAACATTGGGGTATATTAAGGCTAAAGAAAAGTCAATTTTTCTCCAATCTTTTCGCTTTATGTTTTCATTTATCATTTATTAAAATAATTTCTAGTTAATTAATTACCCTATTCATTGCGCTATTTAATTCTAACCTAAACACTAAGCTTTTTAATCTCTTCAACAATTAACGGTAATATTATTCCTGTTTTATTATGAATAACAATCTCAGCTCTATCATCCAAATGTGTGGGCTGGTCATTTATAATTATTAGTTTCCCTCCATGGTTTAATACATAAACAGGCAAATCGCAAACAGGAGAAACGGTTAAGGATGATCCTGCAATTAACATAACATCTGCTTTTTTAGCTAAATCTATTGACATGTATTTTTCAAATTTAGGGAGATCTTCCCCAAATAATACAACAGATGGCTTTAAGGGTGCTGCACAATATTCACATTGAGGTGGGGAGTTTTTTTCCTTTTTTAACTTATTTAAGATATGGTCTTTAGTATAACTGGCACGGCATCCTAAACAGGTAAATCTATTTATGTTCCCATGTACTTCATACACGATAACACTCCCTGCTTTTTGATGTAACTCATCTACATTCTGAGTTATAATCGCCTTTAATATATTTAATCTTTCTAGGGTGGTAATAGCGAAATGACCAGGATTTGGTTTCGCACTAAATAAAGTAGGTGCTATTTCTTCTGCCATTTTCCAAAATTTTGAAGGATCTTTCAGAAAACTTTCGAATCCACCAAACGTTTCAATTGGGTACTTCTTCCAAATTCCATTATCCCCTCTAAAATCGGGGATCCCAGACTCAGTTGAGATTCCTGCTCCTGTCAAAGCAATTGCATTTTTAGACTGTTGTAGACATACAGCCGTTTTTTTAATATCTTCTCTCTCTATTTGTTTAACTGATTTCATTACCGGTTAAAAATTCGCTACTGTTTGTATTAAATTTCTTAAGATATATATTGCAAATAAATTTTAACCAAGTAAATTATTTGAGTTGGATTAAGAAAAATTAAATTGATTGAAAGTTTTTCCCCTTTAAGAGTACAGTAATTATCTTTTTAATTTTCTGAAGTTTTTTCTATGATAACTGGGTTTACGATTATTTTAGAAGATGAAATTCTTTTCTGTTCAGATGAGATTAAGTATAATGTTTTTGAAGTAGTGCTTTTCGTAGAAAAATTGTTGAGAAGTATTAATCCAAAAAATTCTTGGCTACTAAATAAAATCTGTCTAAAGGATCACAAATTAGGAAGAGAAAGAATTATTATAAACCATATCATTACCAAAAAGAAACAACATTTATTTTTTTGTGTTGTCGGAAACTTTAATGTTGGCTCCAGTGAAGCTGTTAAGGTTGTAAATGAATTTAGTAAGCAGGTTAATAAATATTATAAAAATCCAGCCATCTTAAAACAAAATTCTAATGATTCAGTTTTTAAAGATATATTAAAATTGATTATAGCCTATTTAAAGGACAAATATTCAGAACCATTAGAAGAAGAAATTATCTTTAATAACAATGGAAACGATTCCCGAAATTCAATACTTTATGTTGGGATCTCCACTCAAGGATTACCTATTATATCTCAACTTTGTGATACTAATCTTTTAGGATATTTAGCAAAAGAAACTACGAATGAAAATATTGAAGTATTTTCATCTGATCTTTCTGCAAAATTGGAGACTATTTCAATGAATGCTCAAATACGAGCAAAAACAAAAATTAAAGAGATTCAAATTAATGATAGTGAAAATTCATCAAATAAAATTATAATTTTATTTGGAAATATAAACCAATACTCTTTAGACTTCATTGCCTCCGGAAATTTCTTTAAAATAAAAGAAATATTCAAACAATTTAAATCTAAAGTGTCATTAGATTCTATTTTTAATACTGAGTTTTCTGGGGATTTAAAACCATTTAAACACTTAAACCAATATCTAAATGAGATAATAAGAGAATTTGATAATTAAATAAAAATTATTTATTTTACAAATGAAAGCTGTCATCTTAGTTGCTGGTGAGGGAAAAAGATTACGCCCCATAACATCATCAAAACCAAAACCAATGATCCCCCTTCTCGGTAAACCCCTTCTAGAACATTTAATAATTAGTTTAAAAGAAGCAGGAATAGATCATTTCATATTGATTGTGGGTTATAAAAAGGAAGAGATAAGGAAATATTTTAAAAAACTTGCTTCTAAACTAAAGATTAAGATTGAATTCGCAACTCAAGAAGAATATTTGGGGACTGCACACGCGGCTAGTTATGCTGCGAATTTTATAGGAAATGAGTCTTTTTTGATGATGTATGGTGACATATTTGTTGACCCAAACACCTTTAAAGAGATTTTAAAAACCATTTTTGATAAAAAAATCGAAAATCTTATGGCATTAGTAGAAGTAAAAAAACCTAGTGATTTTGGTATCATAACATTAGACTCAAATAATCTTATAGAAAAAATTACAGAAAAACCCGCTCCTGAATTAAATTTAGGAAATTTAGCAAATGCTGGGATTTTTTTTTTTGATTCTTTAATTTTTAAAGCGATTGAAAACACAAATAAATCTATCAGGGGAGAGTATGAATTTACAGATTCTATGGAAATCCTAATGAATGAGTTTAATAAACAAATTGAAGGATTTAATATGCAAGATCGATACTGGAATGATGTTGGGAAACCATGGCAGCTTATTGAAGTAAATAGATTTCTTTTAGACAGAATCAAAACCACTATCCTTGGAAACGTTGAAGAAAATGTAAAAATTTCAGGATCTGTGCATATCGGAAAAAATACAAATATACTATCTGGTACCTATATTCAAGGTCCATGTTACATAGGGGAAAATTGTTTAATCGGACCAAATGCTTTTATTCGTCCTTACACTTCGATTGAAAATAACTGTCATATCGGCATGAGCGAAGTAAAAAATTCATTAATCTTCTCCGATACGTCCATTCCCCACTTTAATTATGTAGGGGATTCCATCATTTGTGAAAATGTAAATCTTGGAGCAGGTACGAAAATATCAAATTTAAGGTTTGACAATAAAACCATAAAGATGAATATTAATAATAAATTGATTGATTCAGGACGAAGAAAATTAGGAGCGATAATTGGACCCAATTGCCAGACCGGGATTAACGCCAGTATAATGTGTGGAAAAAAAATTGGTGAAAATTCAATTATCGGGGCTCATACTATTGTAGAAGAAGATATCCCTCCATCTACTGTTTACTATACAGGAAGCAATGGAAAAAGAATAAAGAAAGCTAATCCATTTTACTAAAGACTTGATCGTGAAATGTTAATAACATTGTTTAAAACATATAAATATCTACGAGTCGTCTCTAGATTGAGATTTTCTAGCAAGATTTTTCACATTTATTCTCTCAGAGCGTCTTATTTCTGATTTTCGAGACCTTTTTACATCAACTTCAACAATTTCAAATTGAGCATCCGGCACTTCTTTATCTTCTCCACCTTCGGGAATAGAAATAAGTTTGCTTTTGATTATAGCACAATTTGATAGTGGATATATTGTTTTAGCTACTCTCTGAATTTGGTTTTGAAATTCTCCATAAATAACTCCGGCTATAAACTTTTCATGATTGAGTGAATTTACAAACTCTTTCAAGATTTCTCTCATGATTTTCCGAATCAATACTATTTGAGAGCTTCTTGCTCGTTTTAAAGTTGTACAAGTTGTAGTTATACGATAGACAAAATTATCTTTAGTGGTTAGATTTAATATCGTTTGTACCTTTGAACTACCTCTTCCAACTAGAGATCGTACGTAATCATTGGTATATTGATGCCCATGGAAAACTGAATTACATTTATGAGATTCTGTATTGACATCTACGACTCTAAATTTAAGTTTTAAACTAATATCAGAATAACTATGAGTAAAATCATATAAAAGCGTTTCAATAGTTCTTCCTATAAGGTTGTTTTCGAAACCAATAATTTCACCGATTTCTTTGTAATCAAAAATTTTTGGAGCAATGATAGTGTACCAATGTTTATCTCGAAAAGATACTTTTCTTGTCTTTGCTTTTTTTTTTCTACCTCTTGCACTCATTTTATCTCGCCACTAATGTTCTCATTTTATCAGGATCATACTTAAAATCATTAGCTAAAATTGACTTCTTTTTATAATATTTGATGAGTCTGTATATTTTGGATTCAGTTCTATTAAGACCTTTTTTGCCCTCTAAATCTTTATGATTAGTTTCCATATGCTTTCTTATATTTGAAGCCTTTCTGACTAGATTAGTCAGATCTTCAGGGAGTGGGGCTGTAATATCATGGGTTTCAAGAATTTGGCTGACTTTTTTACCAGTCACAACTTTAACTAAAGGAACTCCTCGAGAATCTCTCAATATAGTCCCTATCATTGATTTTGAATTTCCTCTCCGTGCTAATTTAACAACCTCATTCTCAACTTCAGTGGGGCTTAATTCCACCCAAACTGGCTTTTCTAGTCGAGCTGGACGAGTTGATCCAGATTTTCCCTTCTTTCTGCTGTGCATTCTTGCCATTTATTAGTCGAATCTCTTGTTTTCTATAAAGTTTAAAATTAATTTTATAGTAAATGTAAAGAAATATGAAAAATAAAGTTTTGGGAAAAAAACTTAAGTTAATCCTTGAGTAAAAAGTTCTATAAATTCAACAAAAATAAAAAATACCTAAAAGTTTTGTGCTATGATATTAATAATGACATTTGATAAGAAAATAATCTATTTTATCACAACAAATGATCATAAATTCAATGAAGTTTCTGATATGTTCAAGAACAATGATTTAGAATACAGTCTAAAACAAAATAAGAGTAAAACAATTGAGGTTCAAGCAGATTCTTTAAAAGATGTTGCTTTATTTAAATTAAAGAGTGTAAAAAACAATATAAAGAACTCATTTTTTATAGAAGATTCTGGATTCTTTGTAGATGTTCCCCTTAAGGGATTTCCAGGGGTATATTCTTCATATGTATTAAATACTATTGGTAACAAGGGAATACTTAAACTAATTGATGAGTTTAATACTTCTAAAGCTCATTTTTCAACTGAAATAGCACTATACTTTAAACCACTTGACAAAATCTTATTTTTTAGCGGTAGTGTTGAAGGAAAGATCTCAAAAACAATTAGGGGAAAGGGAGGATTTGGTTTTGATCCGATATTTATCCCTGATTTATTCCCTGACAAAACCTTTGCAGAACTTTCCACTTCAGAAAAAAATAATATTTCTCATAGAGGTCAAGCAATAAATAAACTATTAAGATTTTTAGATTTCAATTAAAAAGGCTTGTCATTCCGTCATTCTTTACATAATTTTAGACATATGAAGTCTGATCTTCTTTAATTTTTATTCTTTATTCGACACTTGCTCTAAAATATCATAAGATGTAGAATCAATTAATTATCTTTTATTTTTAAATAATTTAAAATTTTAAGGTAAATATCCATTTCAGCTTCCCTTTTATTTCCAAATTTTCTTGATTTTGTATCAACAGGTAGATTAATTAATATTTTTTCGCTAACCTTATCAATTATTTGAGGTTTTTTAGCAATCCATATAGGATCATGATCAAAACCGTCTTTTTCATACTTTAATTTAATCAAAATACTTGTTTTGAATCTTTCCTGTAAGTATTCTAATAATCTACTCTTATTATTTATTGTGGAATTCTCTATTATAGAATCTAAATCTTTTAATTCCGGATTAATCATTTTATCTTCAACTGTGTAAAAATTCTGATTCGAATCTAAGAATATAGCACCACATATGGCTTCAAAAACGTCGGCTAAGATTCTTGTTCCCTTAACTTGTTGATTTTCAGTTTTAAAGAGAAACTCGTGTAAATTAATCTGCTTTGCTATTCTTTTTAGATTTTTATCACTTTCTAATACCGCTTTTATTTTTGTTATTCTACCTGGATCTCTTATACCCTTTTGAGATAATTTTAAAATGAAAACAATCTTTATTATAGCGTCTCCTAAGATCTCTAAAAACTCATAGTTAGGCTCCCCTATTTCATTACCTAATGCTGGGGTAGTTAACGCTTGTGCTAAAAGATCTTCATTATTAAAATAGTAATCTATGTATTTTTGGAATTTATCAATTTTTTCTTTCTTTATTGTGAGCATTTCTATTTAACAAATATTTACAGTTAAATTTAAAAATTTAGAGAAAACTTTCTTAAGTATGGAAGAGAGAAAAAATCAAATTCTTGATTTTATAAAAGAAATTGAAAATAGAAATATTGAATTAGAAAATTACCTTTCAGACTTATCCATTTCTTCAAGAAATGCGACTCTTAAAGATATAATGAAGGATATATTAGAGAACAACGAAGTTTTAAGACAAATAGAAAAATCAAAAGGAATTCATCTACACACTGCTGAAAGAGAGAAAAGTAGTACGTTAGAGAATATGGTCGAGAGCTACACTGCTAAAATTATAGAAAACCCCACAAAAAAAATTATTTACCTACGAGAGTTTCTTAATAATTTTCGAACTATTAATGACAGTGACAAAGATGTAATACTAAACTCGCTAAAAGATGAGAATGATGAAAAATTAAGTCAGAAAATGACATCGTTAGTAAAGATTTTTTTATGAGATCCATTGGATTCTTTTACCATCGATTAGACTCTGAATACCTTACGTAACATAAGAACGTTCTTAATTCCTCTAATTTTGATTTTTCTTGTTAGAACCTTTCCGATAAATTTTTTTATGGATATCTCATTACTTCGTAAAAATTTTATGAAGATGGGGGTTGTCGTTTGCAATAATCCATCCCAATCAATTACTTTCTTCTTCAAATTTTTCTTCGGATTATTTTTATAACCCTCCACATGAATAGTTCCTTTATCAATGACTATTAACGCCGCATATTCTCCGTCAGTTGCATTTAAAAGCACTTTTACTTCAATATCACTGAATGTTTCCTTAAACTTTTGATCCTCATTTAAAGGTTCAACTAATTTAGATATTACCCCTGCTAAACCACGAAGTTTTTTCTTTATTTCATTATCCATAAAAATCAATATAAATTATTAGTTACTTTTTTCCAATTTATGGTCTAAATTTAACTTTGCGAATATTTTATGTAAATTTATCTAATAAATTATCTTACAAATTATCTTAATAAAAGACATAGTTAAAGATTTTTTTATAAAATTACTTTTATTGAATAAATTTGTCTTTTATTCAATTTAATATCCTTCAGATCCAGAACTAGAAAAATAGTCTTCATATGCACGCCGATCTGAGCTAGAAATTCTTTCTCCTTTTATACCCTCTTTCAGTATGATGGGTGCTGTCTCGCTTTCATCATGGTGGATTTTTTTTTGTATTTTATATTCTATGTTATCCGATCCTAAATCAAATTCTTTATCACACGCTTTACAATATAGTTTTTTGTTCTTAGGGATAAGTATGTTGTCACAATCGGGACAGAATCGCAATTTTTTTCACGTATTTTTTCTATTCTTTTATCTAATTTTAAACTTTCTGGTTAAGTTTGAAGCCTTCAGAAGTATTTAAAATATTTCAACCTTATAAATTTAACTTATTCTTTGTATTATGTGTTAGGGAATATAACTTAAATATTTTAAGTATAAAATATTAAAACATTATTAAGTTTGTGAATTCCTATTGAAAGATAAAATTATTTGAATTAAATAACAGAAACATCCATATTAATAACTAATGTTAAAATTTATTAAGAAGAACATTTAATTAAATAAACAACCCGTGTATTACTCAATTTTGTCAATTTTAAAAACCTAATAAAAAAGAAATAAATTAAAAAAAATGACATCTAAAATAAAGGTTAATAATAAAGAGAAACTTCTGATAATTGCTCATAGGGGTGCGAGTAGAGTTGCACCGGAGAATACATTAAAAGCTTTTCAAATAGCGATAGAATTACATACAGATATTCTGGAACTTGATGTTCATCAATCTAAAGATGGAGAAATTGTTATTATGCATGATGGGAATACCTTCCGAACAACCGGTTATTTCGGTTCAATAAGTAAACTTACTCTTCAAGAATTAAAAAAACTTGATTGTGGAGAAGGTGAAAGAATCCCTACATTGGTAGAGTTAATAAAAATTGCAAGAGGAAAAGTTAACTTGGACTGTGAAATTAAGGTAAGAGGAATCGCAGAAAAAATATTACACATATTAAAGGAAGAAAATATGATCGAGAATACAATTATTAGTTCATTTAAACATGATATATTACTTAGATTTCAGAAATTAGATTCTCAAATTAAATTAGCTTCCCTAGAACCTACAAGAACTGAGTGGATAAAAAGCGGGATCTCAATAAAAAAACTACTGAGAACGGCAATTGAACATAAATTCTTTGCGATTAATCCCTACTATAAGCTTGTAAACTCTAAATTTGTAGAGAAAGCACATAAAAACAAAATAAAAATTTTTCCGTGGACTGTGAATAGAAGTTCAAGCATAAGGAAATTAATAAATTTGGGAGTTGATGGGATTATTACTAATGAAATTGACAAGGTTAAATCGGTTCTGAGTGAGTTAACTTAACTTTCTTCAAAGAAAATTGCCAACTAATTAATTTAATACTTTTTAAATTAAAGAGGTCTTCCGGGACTCCCTTGGTAGTAGGATTTTCCAGGTTTTCCTCTCCAATTTTTATGTAATATTGTATTTGGATAAATTGTATAACTTTCTTCCGTAACTGCATTTGGACCAACGATACATCCAGGATATAAAGTTGTATTTTTTCCCATTCTAATTTCTAATATTGAAATTTTCCCAAAAATTGAATTGACAGCATGACTAGATAAACCACTTGTGGGGTAAATGAAGACATTATCATCCAATTTAGTAAATTCCAATCCCGCATAAGCGTTGCAGTAAATAACATTTTTACCGATTTTATTGTGACCAATTCTTCGAAGAGTTCGATTCATAAGCCAAGGGAATGGGGATTTTGAAGTTAGCCATAAAGGAAATTTAATAATGAAACCTCTCTTGTGATAGTATTTCATTATTCTTCCTTCGGGACTAACATTATCATCTAAATTTCGGGCAAAAACACCTTCTTGAGGGGGTGATTTTTTATTCCATATTCTACTCCACAGAGCAACAAATTCGATTAATAATACTAAATATAGATAATAAAAGAATAATAAAATTCCTGGGATTATAAGAAAGTGGATTAATAACGGGATAACTAAAAGATTGACAAATAAATATTCAAACAAAATAAATAATCCCAAACAAATATAAAGTGGAACAAGAAAGCTGAGGAAATTTATTTTAAAGAAGTCAAACGCAGGAAGTTCTACCGTTTTTTTTTCTTTTTCATCATTCATTTAAGTATAGTTGAATTGGATATTTAAAAAATTATTTGTATGGTTAAACGAGGGCAGCTTTAAGAAAAAATACAAAATTATTAAGCTAAATAATAATTTGAATGTGTATATTTTGTAAGAATTAATTAGAGAACATATAATGTTAAATGACAGCACTTTAAAAAAGCGAACGATTTTCAAATATCCGACTTTATCACCGCTGTGGATTGCAGTCTTTATAGATATCATTGGTTTTTCCATGATATTACCAATGGCCCCTTTTATCGCAGATCAATTTAATATCAGCATATTTCTTATGGGACTAGTTCTTTCTGTAAATGCTATTTTTTCATTCTTTTTCGGACCAATTTTGGGGAAGTTAAGTGATAAATTTGGTAGAAAACGGTTATTGTTAATATCACAATTTGGAACGTTTTTAGGGTTTCTAATTCTTGCTTTTTCTGATTCAATTTGGATGCTTATTGTATCTCGTATTGTTGATGGAATATTTGGGGGTAATTTTCCTATTGCAAAGGCTATCATTGGTGATGAAGTTCCCCCAAAAGATAGAGGAATTCAAATGGCAAATATAGGTGTTGCCTTTGTTTTAGGTGCTCTTATTGGACCAGGAATTGGTGGAGTTCTTTTTAGTCTTGGCGGAATATTTCTTCCTGGATTATTTGCCTCAGGATTATCTGTAATTACCATGATAGTTACAATTATTATTTTGGAGGAAACTTGGCCAAAATCAAAACGTCAAATTCCTCATGAAATTCAAGCAAAAATTATTATAAAAATCAGGAAAAATAAAAAAGCAATGTTTTATTTGACTTTATGGGGTTTTCACACAGCTTCTTTCATGATTACAATGACATCTTTTTCTTTCTTTGCTAAAGAGATCTTTGGGATTGGAGCGTTTGAAATCGGAATCTTAATGACGATCGCGGGAGTATTAAGGGCTATAGTTAGATTTACACTTTTTAAACCAACTATTAGAAGACTTGGGGAAGACAATGCAATCAAACTCGGGTTAGGTATCTTTTTTGTATCTTTTTTAATAATAGGATTTTCGATAAATATCATAATGCTTTTTACTATGATTTTGTTTATCAGTTTTGCTGCATCTTTAACGCGCGGGCCTCTTAATAGTAAAATTAGCCAATCAGTTACACCAAAGGAACAAGGGAAAATTAATGGATTATCTTCAGGGTTAGATAGCTTCGCCCAAATCATAGGACCCCCAACTGGAACTCTCATGATTGAATTCTTACCACCATATTACCTAAGTTTTGTTATAGCCCCATTAGCATTAATTCCTTTCTTAATGGGTTTAAAAGCAATTGACTTAAAAAAAAATACTAATTCTCATCAAGTAGAGATAGAAACAAAAGAGTGATTTTTTAAAAGTTTCTCCTCATGCTTCTAAAAAATTTATGATTTGTTCATTTATTTCTGAGGCTTTTTCTTGTACAGAACCATGTCCTGCTTTTTTATTACCACAAGTTTACTATTGGGAATTTTCTCATGAATTTTTTCGCTTAGAGACCTTCTTTTTTAATTTCATCTAATCTGTTGGTAATATCAAAATGAAGAAGGGATTTTGAAGTCAACCAAATCTGGAATTTATTAATCGAATAGAAAGATATTGTAAAATGTGTTACAACTGTTCTGATACTTGTGAAATTAAATCTATATTAAATGAGGAGAATCCAGGTTTTCTAAGTAAAAATATTTCAAATAATCCAGGAATGAAAAAATATTTTACAGATGCAGAGAAATGTAGCGAATTCTGGATAGAAAACAGTAGTGCCTGTGGAACTTGTATTGCTACATGTTCAATCTCAAAAATTAGGAAAATTATAACCCCAAATGAGTTTTGGAATAATATTTAATTATTTGATCCAAGATAAAAAAATATTAAATTTAATTTGAATTATTTCGACATCCTAAAATTGGTATTTTCCTTCTAATATTCCATTATAAATATCTTTTGTTAAGAGAACATACTCATCGCTGTTTGGTAATAAAGAATATAAGGTATCATTTATCTCATTGATATTATATCCCTCTTTTTTCAACTTTACTTTCTGTATCTTATGAGTTGCAGTGAAGTCAAATTCATCAATAAATCGTATAAACTTTGGAATAGCATAATTTGGTAAATATTTTTTAAGGTAATTCACAAAACCTTTAAAATCGAAATCTTCATCAGACTTTTTATGTATCGAAACCTTACCTGCACGACCCTCAGTGAATGGAACCAAAACTCCATAAACAGAACACATATCAATTTCTTCAGAAGAATTAATGACTGATTCAACTTCCTCTGTTGAGACATTTTCACCTTTCCACCTGAAAGTATCTCCTAAGCGGTCTACAAATTGGACGTGTCCAAAACCAATGTCTCTTAATAAATCTCCGGTGTTGATATACATATCCCCCTTTCTAAGGGCATCCCGAAAGACTTTTTTTTCGGTAGCTTTTTCGTCCTTATACATATAAAAGTTGTCAGGATCCGTAATTTGCCCAAGTAATAGACCAACTTCACCTTTTTTTACTTTTTTCATGCGACCTCTCTCATTTCTAAAGGGTTGATCCTTTTCAAGATCATATCTTACAATAGCATAAGGTGTTAAGCAAACTCCACAAGTTTTATCAAGATTATGTATATTGGCAAAATTTGGAACAAAATCTTCTGTAGCACCATAAAACTCTCTGATTTCTTGGATATTAAACCTTTCTTTGAAATCTAACCAAATATCGGGTCTAAGGCCATTCCCAACTATTTTTACAATTGGATTGTCTGCATCGTCTGACTTTGGAGGTTGATTATACAAAGATCTGCATATTTCTCCAACATAATTAAAGCATGTTGCATTAAACTTCCGAGCTTCATTCCAAAATTTACTGGCGCTGAATTTTCTTGCGATTGCAATTGCAGATCCTTTACTAAGTGCTGCAGCAAAAGCTACTTTAATCCCATGACTATGAAATAACGGTGTAGTGATATAT
>SDBU01003465.1_pt1 | contig 20029 bp, 22 predicted proteins | sample 2277071 | NCBI WGS metagenome assembly SDBU01 (sample SAMN10397929, study PRJNA504765) | marine sediment metagenome | isolation source: marine sediment core GS08_GC12, 126 cmbsf | place: Arctic Ocean: Gakkel Ridge, Loki's castle | collected 2008
AGATTTAATTTGGATAATTAACGAACTTGAATCTTCCCGTGAAGTCAACGATTTATTGAGAGCAAGAATCGAAAAATTAAAGGGGTTAATAAAAATAACATGAGATATTTAGGCGGCAAAGCGCGTTTCGGTGAAGAAATAGCTAGGGTTGTACGGTCTAAGCGAAGATTTCAACATCAATTAATCAGGGAACCTTTTTGTGGTTCCTGTTGGGTATCCCAATATCTCAATATGCCATTGATTTGTTCTGATATCTTTTTACCAATTATTCAATTGCATCAAGCTATACAAAGAGGTTGGATACCACCTGACCACATTTCAGAAGAAGAATATAGTGATTTACGTGAAGAATGGAAAGAAGGTAACAGTAACCCTCTAATTGCTTTTGCCGGCATTGCTGCCAGTTGGGGTGCTAAGTGGTGGGGTGGTTATGCTCGTGGAGGTAATTTAGGTAGACAAAATTATGTTTATGAGTCTAAAATATCATTATTAGATAAACATAAAAACTTAAAAGGTGTGATCTTTGAACATCGTAACTATAAAAATTTGAATCCAATAAATGAAGTCATTTACTGTGATCCACCTTATGCCAATACTACTGGGTACAATGATCAATTTAATAGTAAACAATTTTGGGAAATTATGCGTCAATGGTCACAAAATAATATAGTTCTTGTTTCAGAGTATACTGCACCTTCTGATTTCAAAATCATCTGGGAAGTAGAACATTTTGCTATAAAAGGTTCAGATTCAAAAATAACAAAAGAGAAGGTATTTCAATGGAACCATCAAGATTGTAATTTAACTTAAAGGTTAATTAAATGATACACCCTCTTAAAACAATTTTAGCAGAATACGATATTTCCATAGAGTTAAACGACATGCTCCGTACTTATACTTTAAGGTCAACACGAGCCGGAGAATATATTATTTCTCGTTTCATGGTCCAAAAAGGTAAGGATCTAGAATTTGATTATATTTTACCCGCACTTGAATCGTTTCAAAGACTCAGAAAGGCAATCTAATGGAATACATTAGTATAGATATTGAAACTACAGGTTTGAATCCTGAAGCTTGTCAAGTTATAGAAATTGGTGCAATAAGTTCTAAAGGACCGACTTTCCATTGCTACGTAAAACATGACATTTTTCAAGGCGAACCTTATGCGTTATCAATGCACTCTGAAATCTTTAGGCGTATAGCTGTAAAAGCACCAGGGTATGATTACCTTAAACCTCGTGAAGTAAGTTGTGCTTTTTATAAATGGTTAAAGATTAATAATATCGAACAACCTTTCACTGCTGCCGGTAAGAATTTTGCTGGTTTTGATTTGCGTTTTCTTAGACGACTTCCTAATTGGGAAAAATTTATTAAAATACGTTATAGGGTTATTGACCCAGGCACACTTTATTGGTGGCCTCTTATTGACGGAGCCTTTTTACCTAATACAGAACTTTGTCTAACTAGAGCCGGTCTTAATCCTACAGTCGCTCATACCGCTCTGGAAGACGCTCAGGCTGTTATTGACTTAATTGAGTACAAAATCAAATAAGGAGCAACAATGATATACTTTTTACCTTTAGTTTGGCCTCTTGTCCAAATTGTAAATACAGTAGCAGCCTCAGTTTTTGTTGCAAAACATGTAAAGAAGTGGTGGAAGAAACCGGATGAAGAAGCAGTCAAATTGGCAGAAATAGTAGAAAGGAGACTTTACTAATGAGACTTAAAGCTGTAATAGAAACTAGGTGTAAATATCACGGTAAAGAAACAAATAAAGAAAAAATATTTCAATGTTACAGAGAATGGCTTAAGATGCAAATAGGTGAGACAGTAACAGCGGTGATAGTAGATGAAGATATAATAACAGGCGAATCAGTAATAGCAATTACAATAGACGAAAAAGAAAAAGAAACAGGGAGACTTTACTAATGAAAATTAAAGCGACAGTGATTATAAAAACAGACTATCGCGGTAAAGACAAATCAAAAGAAGAAATTCTCACAAGATACGAAACAGATATCTTAAAAAGGTTAGGCTTATTTCTTTATAATTCAGATGTGAAGATTAAAGTAGAGGAGGATACAGATGCCTAGAGGCATGATCCACCTGAACGGCAATATTTTATGTGCTGTAGATGTTGAAACTACGGGCCTAGAGGTAGGTTTCCATGAACTGCACCAGATAGCTATATTGCCTCTTGATTCCAATATCAAACCGAATAAAGATATTTTACCTTTCTATCTTAATCTAAAAATTCTTTATCCTGAACGTATAGACCCGAAAGCTATAGGTAATAGGCAAGCGTTCATGGAAATGCAGCAAAGAGCCATGGATCCTTTTACTGCGGCTGACTTATTAGATTCCTGGTTTGAACGGTTAGAGTTACCGATCTATAAGAAGATTTGCCCGCTTGCTCAAAATTATCCATTTGATCGATCCTTCCTTATAGAATGGTTAGGCAAATTAAATTTTGAGCACCTTTTCCATTTTTATTATAGAGATACTATGGCTGCCGCTATCTGGGATAGTGATATGTGTAATTTCAAAGGTGAAAAGATATTTTTTACCGAGTATGGGCTCAGGTTTCTGGGTAATAAACTCAAGGTCTACAACGAGAAGCCACATGACAGTCTGCAAGATAGCATCACCACGGCTGAATGTTATCGTAGAATGTTGATGAGGAATGTTTAATGACTGAATTTTTACCGGATTTCAAAGTCTATCCTGTATGTAAACAAAAATTATTCAAAAATGAATTTTATCTCAGTAGCATAAGTGTTGATGGTTTAGGGAGTCAATGTAGAAAATGTAAACGTAATACCCGTGCGTATTCCCGTGAATCTTTTCACGGTATAAATGAAGCTCAATACGAATTAATGTTAAAATCACAAAATGGAGTTTGTGCGATCTGCGGTAAACTTGAAACCATGAAACATCAAAGTGGGAAACTTCGATCTTTAGCTGTAGACCACAACCACAAAACATGTAAGATACGTGGTTTACTTTGTAATAGATGTAATATAATCTTAGGTCAATTTAATGATGATCCAAGGCTCTTGGAAAAAGCAGCCCAATATTTAAGGCATCATCCTTCCAACGAATAAAGGAGTTAAAATGCAAGCGACATTAAAAGCAACTATTACTTTTGTATATGAATATGAAGTTGATACCATTGATTATAAAGTCAATACAGCTGAAGAAATGTGTAAAATAGATGTAGAAGTAATTAAAGATGATGCAGGACTTTTTATTGAAAACGCTAAAATGTCTGTCAAAGTAGAAGAAATTACTCCTCAAAATTAAGGAGCTATCAAATGAGTAAACCAAAGTTTGTAAATCAAAATGAAAAACGAATTTACACTTGTAACAATGTTTCTGAACTTATAGTAAAAGAACATTTAGAGCCAGGTGATCGCATTAGATTTACAGTTATAACCACTATAACTACTGATTCTTATAAACTTCATTATGCATTGAAAAAAGCAAACCACGTACTTACGGTGAAATGGAAAGATTAATTATTCCTCAAAATTAACATGACTGTTTATACCGAGTAACATTTTCATTTCTACTTTTGCAAAGCCACTAATCTTGGCTTGTTGCACTAGGACTCCGTATTTTAATAATTCTCTTTTGCAGGTTTCTGTTAATTCTTCTTCAATTTTAGTACAAAGATTTTGTTGGATATAGTCATATGGATATTTACTAAACGTATGGATAACTGCTGACTCAGCTATATCGTTGATGGTAGTATCAACAGCCCAATTTCGACAGCCAATAGCCTTGACAATATCATTAATAGAGTAAACTATCAGGGCACTTACCGCAAGTGTCTCACCATCTAGGCTCTCTACAGCCTGCGGTTTCACGATATTGTGCGTTTGCCTAGCGACCACAATGATTTCCCAATCAGTTGTAAGTGGCCAAATCCACCGCCATCCTGGCTTCAACTCTATTACTTTATGGCCCCACCGCCATTTTATACCACCGTGTGTTGCCCGCACAATCACCGGTCTTGGTATGAAGCTGAGTAGACCGTTAAATATTTCAGCTAACCAACTGAAGTCCATTTATTTAACCTACACTTTGAAGCTGCGAGTCTTGCTTTGATGTGCATAAAACAATTACAAAGTTGGCACCTTCCTATAGAGTAGTGCTCACACTTCTTACAAATCTCTAACCGTTCTTCACCATTAATTAATTTTGGATTCTTGGCTACCGCTTTTACGGTATCAATAAATTCTCTCGCCTTGCTATGTGACATTGGTTGAAATATACCTGGTCTTATTTCTTTAAGCATCTATAGTACCCGCTATAGTTTTTAGATAAACATCAGAAGTTACAATATCTGCGACTGTTGGTTCAGTACCGTATATATCAGTATAGCCACATTCGTTACAAGCACCATCATTAACACCGGTCCACTGACATGATTTACTAAAAGTCCAAAGAGAATCAGCGGCAGCAAATAAAATTAATTTTTCAAATTCAAAATAAGCACGAACTGCAAGAATATAAATTAAACCGTTAGGTGTACATTTACCTTCAAATCGAAGATAACGTTCATCCTCATCACTATGTTTAAGATCTACTTCAAATGTCGATTGTGTATGTGTACTTGGATATATTCCTGTATCCCAAGAATTATAAATAACAGCAAGTGCATTGCCATAAGCAAATGCCTTACTGATACTACGATTATCGTATAATACTCGTGCTAAATTCGGCGTATTCTGTGTACTGCCAACTAATGCACGACAAAATACAGCATTCTCTAAAGCCAAAATATCTATTTGTTCCGATTTAGTATCTGCTATTGCTTGAAAATTGTCACGTTTAGTTTCTGCAATTAATACCTCTTCAGGTGTTTCAGCAAGATCAGCTTGTTCATCCCAATATTTTGCTCTTGATCGTGCATCTTCCCACTCTGGAATTAAAACTTCAATTTCATTATATGTTCTTTCTATTTCATCGGCATTAGGTCGATTTTCACTATCGTCAACTAACATATACGGTGATGAGAGATATGTTTCATAACCCAAAGTTTGAAATGATGCTACCGGTGCACAGTCTGCTAATCTCCATTTATCAAAACCTATAGGCTTTAATCTTGATGGATTTGTCATACCTTCAATAAACGCCCAACCATTAATAAATTGATTAGTATAACTTGCTAACGGCCCTTCATCACAATTGCACCAACCTTGATCAATTGCCGTTTCTAATTCATCAATTATTGATTGTTCCCATTTTTCAGGAATAGTTTCAAAAGTATTTTTGGGACATATATCTAATAATTTTTCTTGAGCATCAGTAATATTTTGTTTAGACCAACGTGCAGGGGCTATTAATTCTGTTAAGGGTCCAGGAGACGAACAGCCAGAATCTGGAGATTCAGCTAAATCATTTATTCTACCAATTAAATCATTCCAATTTTCAAGTGTATAAGGCATTAGTCTTGTAGGAACGCAGTTCCTGCTCCCCACTTCTCGCCTTCAGTATCAAATTCAAAATCGAATGGTTCGATATTTGTACCATCAGTAAATGAGACACTCGTTTTAATAGCAAAAGTTTCTTCGTTTAATATTAAGAAATTAGTTAAATAACCTGTTACATTTGGATATTCTCTTGTTTTGATTTTAGTATCTTCTAAAACAATCCAATTTGGATCAGAAGGTAATTCTGGAAGTTTGGGGTCATTAGGTTGTGCCGCATAATTCAAATCTAAATAAGGATCAGGATTTGCTGTTACAGTCAATTCACCAGTAACTGTAGGTATATTTAATGATTGCGGTGTGAATCCTTGATCTGAAGGATAAATATCTCCACGATCATTTTGAGGTCCAAAAATAATGTTTGGGCCACCAATAAAAATTCCACTTCCAGTATCTATACCATCAGTGTTTCCAATTGGCAATTCTCCGGTAGCATTCATCCCTACCCCGCCGCCGCCATCAAGCCCCAAATCTACTTCATCCTCTGTCGGGAAAATATACATAGCGTCTACATCAGCAGGCCAAAAGAAATCATAACTTACCATCGTCCCAGATTTTATAGGAAGCCAACAACTTATTGATATTGTTTGGTCTTCAGAATTAAAATCTGCTGATTGTATAATTGCTTTTACTGGGGCAATTGAAACATAATCAGCGTCAAAATCTAATAAAATAGCATCAAAAGTTTCTAAATTCAATTTACTGAGAAACGTGTTAAAATTAATTTGTTTCCATGTGTTTGATTTTCTTATCAGCCAAAAAGTGGCTACTTTTAGAATAATATCCGGTTGATTGTAAATATAAAAATCATACTCTTCTTCTTGTATACCATATTTACTAACATTATGTCTTAATATAATTCTATTTGGATCTTTTTGTGCTAAACTTATACGCCAATTTGCTGTATATTTTGTAACAATATCTTCTGTTGATGTCATTGATACTTCTATACTTTGATTTTCAATATCATTTTCACCAATGGTATCAATTGTAGTAGGTTCTTCAGCCAAATAATTAAGATAAAAGATATTATTAACTAATCTTAAACTGCAACGTGCTTGAAATGCAATTTCACTTAACACATCAACAATATTTTTTCGTTGAAGATACGCAAAATTTGCTGGAAAATTTGTTAATTTAGTCTCAACAGCATTGAAAGTTGTATTATCATAAGTGAAATCTGTATATGTATCAATAAGATCTTTAAGAATATCAACAATATTTGGACCTATATCCGATTCAAACGTCACATATAAATCATCATCCCATTCTTGATCTGGGATTGAACTTAATGATGTAGTAGTAACAACTTGAACAGTATCTATTGAACCATAAGTTACATTACTTACTGAATAAAGATCAGTAGGTAAATCAATAAGCCGTTTTATTCCATTAAAATCCTTAAATGCTTTAACACGTAAAACTGTACCTGGGATAATACTTACAATATAAGTAATTGGTTCATCTGACGCTACTGATACATTTGTACCAGCATCTGCCCAATAATGTCTTGCTCGTTGTCGTGCATTCGGTCTACCTACAGATGTACTACTATAAATAATTTCTCCTACAGTTTGATAATCGGTCAAACCGCCATGGCCATCAGGCACTTTTGAAATAAAATTAAATTTTTGATTTGGTTTGAATTGTGCAGGTGTATAGTCATTGGTTGCACTATTAGCCACAGCTACATTATTTGCACTGTGGACACGGCTACCGATATTAAATACATCACCAATAAATGCACCACTAAATAAACCACTACCTATTTTTAATGTTAATGGTCCTCTTGGAAAATCTTCTCCACCTAAAATCCTTAGTGAACTTGTACCTTCCCCTTGTGATTCAGCATTTGTAATCGTAGTCGCTCGTCGATTTGACGCATCAGTATTTGTCAAATTATAACTAGCCGAAGATGCCGCAGCTTGATCCGCCAGATCATTATATTGATTATTAAATTTTGCATATTGCACTGGATCATCTGTCACCCAAGCCGATGCACAGAAACTCACATGCGACATTTGCCAACCTAACATAGCTAAATCAGGTGGATTTGTACCTAATGACACGTTATTATGGGAATCTTGCCCACTAATAATACCGGTACCTGCTAATGTTATGCCTGTAATTGCTTTTGTAATTTGGACACAGGGCACATCTACCGCCGTACCGTAAACCATTGGCCAAGGTGTACCGATTAAATCAGACGGAATAAAAGGAAATTGTCCTTCTTCCGGTGAAAAACCAATTTCTTTATCTTCAAGTTGTGATATTATTGAAAAACTAACAGTCCTAGCACCTTCACTCCAAATAATTGGTGTATTAATTTTACCTCTAAATAATAGGAATTTGTCGTCAAAATCAAGACCATCAAACCATTGATAAACCCAAACATCTTTTTTATGTATATCGTGACTATCCATTAATTCTTTGATTGTATTATCACTGTCATCTAAAATAACATGAATTTCTTGATTATCATTATTATTAGAAACAGTAATAACGTTATCCATTACCGAGACGCTTAAAATTCTTCCGTCAATACTGTCAATATCTCGATCGGCATAATAACTTATACCATCGGCCCATTGTACCCCGATAACAAAAATAGGTTCAGACCCATATTGTGTAGTAATTTTAGTGAGAGCGTTAGCTGATAAATTTCTCATTGTTCAATACCCTCAAACTCTAAAGTTATGTTATCCATTGATTTGTTGATTTCAAAATTAAAAGGATTGGATGTAAAATTACCGATCCAAACTTGATCTAAATGATCGGTTAATTTAATTTTAGAACGATAGTAAGATTTAATAAAGGCTCTTAGCTCTAAGCTTTTTAGTCGCGATAATTTGAACTGCATAACCAATTTACGTCGATTATTCTTTGTTTTGACGTAAGTGTACAGGGCTCCGGTCATTGTACGCTTTTTAATGACTTCGTCTAATGCGGCCTCACTATCACTATGTCCCGGATTTGGGAGTAACGTAGTTGTTTGAACCAGAGGGTAAGGTGCTTGAAGTACGACAGTCATTATGGTGCTGCATCCATCGGTACTAGATCCTGATAATAGACAATGGCTCGAACTTGACCGCCCGCTTGGAAATTCTTAGCTGAATCACAAGTGACCGTAATATCAACTTCAGCATTAGCAATAATCGTGGCCGCACTAGCATCAATCAACACCATTGCTTGTGTATCCTTAGCAAAAGCGTAACCGCCACCTAAGGTATGTGCTACACCCCCATCAAGTTCAGCTTCCCAAGATACACCACCATCACCTGATGCTAAAATAACATCTACCCTTAATTGACATCCAATAATTCTTGCACCTGCTGGTACATTAACTTGAATAATAAAAGTTTGTGCAGCCCCCGCCGTACCGACGGCTTCCGCCATCATAGTTCTTAAACCGCCACCAGAAGTCGGAGAAGTATGCCATATTTCTCCGCTAAAATAGACTTCATTGGCATTTGTATCGCCTTTAATAATACCACCAATATTTAATTCATTATTTGCATCAATAGCAGAAGCATCAATATCGTGGCCGATAATTATATTATCATGACCAGTAGTTGTAGTATAGCCAGCTTGCCAACCGATAAAGATATTATTAAGTGCCCCTGTCTCTTGTGTATAACCGGCTAGAACACCTATAATTACATTCTTTTCAGTATTGTAAAGTCCACCTATACCGTTTCCTGCTTGTTGACCTATAAAAATGTTATCATCACCAGTTTGTTTATTATAGCCAGCACTTCTTCCAATACCTACATTTTGGTTCCCTGTCGTATTGTGAAGTAGAGCATTTGCTCCAATTCCTGTATTACTAGCTGCATTACCAGTATAACGTAAAGCGGTAGCGCCTACAGCGATATTAAAACTTCCTATACAACTATATAATGCAGCTGCTCCTATTGCTACATTACTATTTTGTATTGTTATATTATTCAAACTCTCAGCACCTATTGCCATATTGCTGTCACCAAAAGTCAATTTATATGCAGCACGGTAACCTATTGCCACATTACCATCACCAGTACTTACGTTAGCCAAAGCACTACGACCTACACCTACATTTTTTTCACCAGTAGTCAAATCTGTGAAAACATCAAAACCGACGCCCATATTACGATAACCCTCAGTACCGCCAGTATGACTTAAATTACTACCACCATCACCAATAATTAAAGTATCAACAAAATCAGTTTGATTCGGAAGATAAATAATTTGTTTATCATCTATACCAAATTTACCATTAATTTCCAACTTAAAAGCAGGGTCAGCCATACCAATACCGACATTACCTCCAGTAAAAACAAAATCACCGGCAGTGATTGTATGAACAGCATCACTACCGTCCCATTGTATTGTATAATCTGTGGCATCAACTCCAAGATATAGTTTCTTAGAATCACTAGGAATATATAAATCTCCATTAATTTTAATCAAATCATTATCAAATTCACCGTAAATTAATGGTGTAGCTGTATTTGAATTATCAATATATAGCCTATTAGAAATAGCTATTTGTCCTACCGCAGCTTGATAACCGATACAGATATTTCCATTACCTGTAATATCTTGACCTGCCATATTACCTAAACAAACATTTTCATCACCAGCAGTATTATCCATCAATGATTCATCGCCTACTGCAACATTATTATCACCTGTAATATTTTTATTTACCGCACGGTAACCAATACCAACATTACGTTGACCTGTTGTAGTATCTTCTACCGCTTGATAACCGATAGCGATATTACTATCACCTTCAGTATTTTCTGTGAGAGCACCTAACCCAATAGCAACATTATATTTTCCATCAGGTGATGCCGAGGTACTAAGATTATTGCCACCATCACCATAAATAACTGTTCCATCAAAATCAGATTGATCTGGAAGATAAAGTACTTGAATACCATCAATAATAATTTTACCACCTATACCTAAAGATACTGTACTTGCCGTCCAAACAGCCGCGGTTACAGTAGCATCCGTGCATATAAATATTGTATTAGTAAGAGTATTCAACCATTTGGACCATAAATAAAATTTCCCATTACCATTAGTATCGACACTATCATCATTAGCGTCAGGATCAGTTGCAGCGGAATGAATAGGTCCAGAACGATCAGCTAATTCTTTGAAATTATTGTTAAGAATTAAACCGGCATCCCCTACAGGATCAGGTGTCCGAACATTTAAGCCCCGATAATCTGTAAAAGAACCCATTTTATTCTCCTATGAAGTTGGTCCATTGATCGCCAATGAAAGCATCATATGCAAAACCAACAAATGTATGCCAAGTTAACATAATTTTTTCTACTTCAATTGTCATTGTGATAGAATTACTGCATCCTTTACCATTTCTAATAATAGGATCATTTGATACAATTACACCAGACCAAAATTGGCCTTCCCAATCACGTATTCTTATTATTTTACCTAAAGATGTGGCAACAAAAGTTAGTACGTCTTGACTATCTGCTTCAGATAAACCATGAAATTCTAATATCATTGTCTCCATTTTTGGCCAAATAGGATCGGCAAAAATAATTAGAGTGCCACCGCGTGTCTCTCTATTAATACGTTGAAAATTCAAATTATTCTGATTTCCTAATTCAGGGCCTCTTAATGTAAGTGTATCTGTTGGACTATTTAGTGGGTAAAATAACTGAATATTGTCATACTTAATTAATACTGGACCAATTGCATTTGGAGGTAAAACATCTATACTACTACTATTACCAATAAAAGGTGAATACGTACAAAGTGTCTCGTCACGAATTAATGTGTATGAATGGGCTTGTTCGATAATTATAGTATTTGATGCTTCAACATTTAATACTTTTATTAATGATGCAGTTGAAACAATAGTTAAAATATCTGCTCCACTATTAGTTTTAATGAAACTTGCTGTATCAGTAATTGTAATAGTATCAATAGCCGCTACCGGATCAGTTCTAACAGCACTATCGACAATAGTTATAGTATCTGCTGCAGATTTAAGTATCCATTTTGTTGGATCGCTTACATAATTAGCAGCAGTTTGTTGTACTGTTAAATGGTGATGTTTTTCACGGTAAAAAGTTGTTTGTCTAGTTGCATTTTGTACAATACCTGTACTTATAGTTGTCCATGTTGCTGTATCCTCGTCAAAAACATCTTCAGTTATAATTAAAGAATCTGATGCTGATAAACGTATACTTCCACGATAACCAGTAGTATCTACAATACTTATTGTATTTGTTGCGGTAACATATCTCGGCCCTGTAAAACTAGCAACTTGGGTAATAGTAAGAACGTCAATAGCTTCACGTGGCGGTAAACCAAATGTATAACTAGCAACATCTGTTATTATTATTGGGTCAGATACATCACGCTGTTTTGATGACAAATCAGCAGCTTGGACAATACTAATAGTATTAGAAGCACTAACACTAAGATTTATCCAACTTGCTGTATCTGTTACTGTTATAGAATTTGACGCACTTACTTCATAAGTCGAAACTATATTAGCTATATCTACAATAGTAATTGAATTTGAAGCAATAAGACTACGTTGACTTGATCGTGCAGTTTGAGTAATTGTTATTTCATTATATGCACGATCAAACCCCATCGACACTAAAATTTCAACACTTTGTCGTGTAACTCTAAGGGGACCACCCCCTTTAGTTAAAACTTCAACACTTTGTCGTGTGACTCTTAAAGCCATTAACCAACCTCATAACCAAATTCAGCAGCATCAATTGCGGCCGCCGACCAAGTTGTTTCTGTAACTGGATTTTCCTCTAAAAGTCTTGTGATTATTGTATAACTAGATGTAAGAGCTTGGGCATCATCTGCATGTATCGTTGAATTTGAACGTATTAGTGTTTTGAGTGTAAAATCATTGGCATCTGTTTCTTTTACTTCCGTACAAACCATTAAACCAGCAATTAATCTAATATCTATAGTATCTTCATATTCAAAAATATCTTGATGTGCTGATGTTGAAGACTCATTATACGTAGCATCATCATCGACAGTTACACCATCGTTAACGCCATCATAATTATCAACTTCTGAAGGCGTAAAATCAGCCTCTGCGGTATCACCATCAGGGTTAAGCATTACAACTTTCATTGGCCCTAAAAAGTCATTATTTCTTGATCCCGTAGTATCAAGAATATAAATATCATCAAAGAAAAATGAATCAAATCCTAAAGTAGGATCACCGTAAAAAACAATTTCATTAACATACGCATTTCCCGACATTTGTGTATCTATTGTATCATCAGATAACACATTAATATCATCCACTCTTAACTCATATGAACCTGTTGTATTCTCAATTTTAATTTTAAGTTCAATATAATACCATCTATTTATAATTAAGCCAAGTGCGGCAGTAGTATCGAGTGTCGTAGTTCCTCTCTCTATTCTTAAATCACCAGTAGCTCTAGTAGATATTCTTATTTGTACTGTACCACTATCTTGTAGCAATAAAAGGTCTTCATTATCATTATAATCTTCACATTTGAAAACAAAACCTACAACAATAATTTGAGTATTATCTATATCATGTCTAAAATAACCATTACCGTATATTTCTATAGCTTTGCCACCATAACGTCCTGTCGCAGTATTTATATAAGACGTATTATAACTACTGTATTTTCTAGTAATATACTCTCGTATTGTGGTATTAGTAGTACCACCACCTTCAAAGCCTTCTATCCAAAGTAACATAGTTGTCCCTCCAAATAGGCATCCGTGCCTACGCCTTTAATTTTAGCAACTCACTGTGTAGGTGACTTTCAATTCATCAGCAAGAATAACAGTTGCATCACCTGTACTCCAAAGAGCTGTCGACCAAAGAATACCGTCAGCAGCGTGGTCACCTTGAGCATCAGCATTAACACCTAGACCGCAGATAAATAATCCCTTGACAGTTTGAGGATTAACAATAACAAAAGTAACAGCTGTACTATTTGTCATCGCCTTTGCAGATGCAGCATCCTCATTCCATATACCACGTTTAGTGTTATCTCCACCAATTGTATAATCATTAGCTGGCAATTCATCCCAATCATTGGCAATATTATTAATATCATCATACGTATCTGTCTCATCAAGAGCAACATAGTTAGTATCATCAATAAGACCGATATACCAAGTAGCAGCAGCAGCCGTATTATGGAACATTACATCCCAAAGAAAATTCTTACCTTCAATTGTTACACCATTCTCAGCTTCAAGTATTTGAAGCAATTTACCATTACGCCAATGCTCTACGGTAAAATGACCCTTTGGTATAACTGTATCCATTAATCTGTGATTCTGACTAATTTGTCGCTTTGCTTTTCGGACAATTTGACAACTTGCTTTTTGAATAACGGCAATCTCTTGCATTAAAAACTCCTTGAAGTATTACGTCGCATTTCCCGTCGAAATGCAGACATGGTTTCTCTTGCTGTCGCTTTAGCGGATACGGATTCATTTACAACAATACTAACATCACCGACATTAGTTACTGGTCCACCTTGTTCTCTAAAGATAGGTTTAGTTCCAGAATTAATTGCAACAAGTTGACTATAAAATTTTCTAGTTGCGTCTGCATTAATTACAAACTCACCAGGTGAAAGCATAGCCGGTATAGTATCTGTTCCTTGAGGTAAGAAACCACCTAATTGACGATAAATCATACCACCGAATTGACGACCTACCGGAGACGCACCACTTAATTCTCTATTTCGTTGCCTTATTAATTCAATCTCTGCTCGCAACGTATTTTGTATTTGATCTGATGAACTAAGAATACTGTTTGCTGCCTCTTGTGCGGCAACACCTGTTTGCATAAATTCAGGAGATATTTTATTTAGTATCTCGGTAAATTCTGTGATACTAGACGTTTGACCTTCTTTTATTTTTATTGTTTGTGATACTTTAGCGGCTTCTTTTAATTGTTCAATTAGTAAATCAATACCTGGAATATCGCCAAACTTTTCTAATGCGAGGATTGCAGCATCAAACTGTTTAGGGTCAGTAAAATTATTAATTTGTTTTTGTGCTTGTACTGTGGCATCATTTATTGCCTTGAATTTATCAATTAATTTTTGTGTAGCTTCTGAAGGTGCTACGCCAAGTGCCTGTTTTGCAGCAACACCAAAAGCACGGAAAATACTTATTTGTCCAATTAATTCACCCCTAATAGCTTTCAAACTAGCTATAACATTTTTATTCGCGTCATCTAATCCTTGTTGTTCACCTTTTAGACCTGTTGTGGCTCGTACACTTTTCTCTAAGGTTGAAGATATTCCTGGTAATACTCTACTTAATTCTTCATGACCTTTGAGTGTAGAAATATCAATTTCTAATTTTTCAGCTATAAGTCGTACCGGAAGTGGTATCGGTTTATCTTCAAATAAACTTTTAATATCACTATAAACTTCATCTATACGTTGTTTATAAAGAAATTCTAATGATATTGGTTTCCTTGTGAAGGCATCTTCAAAAGGTTTAAGTAAATCAATGGCTTGTTTTTCTAAATCTAAGCGTTTGAAAATACTTATTTTTGTGCCAAAACCGTCAAGTTCTTTTCTGTAGGCTTTTAATAGCGGTTCAATAGCAGCTTCCGCTTCTGCGGGTGTAGCAAATAACATATCACCTATATTTTTACCTGTTTTAACAAAAATATCAATTTCTTGTAATTTCCGCATTATATCTATAATACGATCCGCTCTTGCAGTTTCCTCCGCAACTTGACTTTTCGCTAATTTAGCTCGTTTTGCTTCTTCCCCTCTAATTCTTTTTTGAATAGATAACTGAGAATTATATATCCCAGTTAATGAACTAATAGCATTTTGTTTTGCTCGATGATAACCTAATTCTTCAGCAGTTGTTACTGCTATTTGTGCAACAGTCTTTGCCTCAGAAAATAATGAATCAGCATATTCTTTATGTCCGTCTCTAAATGCTTGTTCGGCTCTAAAACGTAAACGTCCTGCTTGCGATAAGGCTGCCTCATGTTTTTCATAAGTATCAAGTTGACTAATTCTAAAATTAAAAAGTGTACTATTTAGTTCTTGTTCTAAACTAAATGTTCTTTTTTGACTAGCAATAATATTATCAGCCGATTCCTCAGTAATGTCGTTAATCGCATTTATAAAATTAGTATGTGCTGATATTCTATCATCAAGTTGCTCGTCTATTATATTCGTAATATATTTTTCAGTTTCAATAGCGACAGTTTTAATCTTATTTGCGGCTTTAATTTGTGCGATTAAATATCGTTGGATTTGTCCAAATTGCCCTTTAATACGTTTAATACGTTCTTCTGCAAGTTCTGCCTCTTCAATATTAATTTCATTAATTGCTCTTTTCTCTGCTTTAATTCTAGTTTCAATACTTTCAGTAGCTGTTTCTGTAAATTTTTGATAAGCTACTGCTAATGCAAATATAGCAACACTTATACCAGCAATTGTTGCTATAAGTGGATACATTACAATACCGAGGGCCGTAAAAGCTACCGCAGCAAAACCTGCTGCTGTTGTAAGCCCTTTCAACATATTAACTGCACCACCAAAAGTATCAAAAATTTCACGAATAACACCTAATGCTGGTCGACCAAAATCAAAAAGTAAGGCATTACGTAATTCTTCTATTTCAATTTGTACAGCCTTGGCATTAGTTCGGAAAACTAATTCTTTAGCTGCAAATAATTCCTTGCTTCCGGCTTCACTAATAGCTTCTAAATTCTTAGCTACTTTTTCTGCTGCTTGACCTGTTAAACCTAAGATGCCACGTACCGCACGCACCCTAGAGAATAATTCACCGATTTCAGTTGCTGTCCCACCAGCAGCGTCAGCTAATTGATTTAAGAAACCAAAGAAACCGAATGCTTGGATTGCTGCTTCTGCTGATACAAGACCCATATCATCATAGACATCTTTCAATGCGTCTGTAGGTCGAATTAATTTTAGCATCGTATTCGTGATTAACGTAAATGCTTCATTATATTTCAAACCACTAATTGTCAATGTTGCAATTGCAGTAAGAACTTCATCTAATGAAACACCTAAATTACTGGCAAGTACCGCAACCCTACCAAACGTATTTGCAAATTCTTCACCACGTATTCTACCTAATCTAATTGTTTCAAATAACTTACCACCGATGACTTCAGCTTGAGCAGCAGAATAACCAAAAGCATTAATTGTGGCGGCTATTAGATTGACCGCAGCATCTGCACTTGTAACAGCAGCAATAGAAAACTGAGCAGCAGCAGCAAAGAATGTAAAAGATTTCTCTGCTTCAGCAACTTGATTAGATAAAGTCTGATAAATACCTTCAGCAACAGTTTCAGCTTGAACACCAAATTCATCCGATAGTTCACGTACAGCTTCTGATAACCCTTCAAAATCATCTTTAAGAGAGCCACCAATAGTTTGAATTTCTGCTAAACGATTTTCTAGATCTATAGTATTGCGAACAGCCTCACTAAGTGAACTCGTAATTTTTGAAATCATCTGGTGAATAACTTGAATTGCAAAAATACGAATAACGCTTTTCCACGATAAAATCATATCCTTACTAGCTTCTTTAGTCTTATCTCCTAATTGTTTTACCGCTTTAGTTTGTTGTTTTGTTGCATCGCTTGTTTTAGCAATTTGTTTTGTTTGTACCGCAGCGGCCGCTGTATTCTTTTTGATATTAGCCGATACACCGGCAGCATCTTTATTAAATTTTCTTGTGGCTGATGCAGCACCCCGCATCGCTGCTGTCCATGATTTTAACTGCACTTCCATTGCAGCTAAAGTTTTTATAGCATCAGTAGCTTCAAAACCTAAAACGGTTTTCAGTGATTCTGCCATCAAATTGCCTTCAAGTTGATTGGTTTATAGAATGGTGCAGGTAATTTAACCGTTTGTACAGCTACTTTATAAGCAGTTGCACCGGCTTCAAAAGATAACCACGGTGCCGATTTACTTACCCCAACATTTGTAAATTCTTGTATCACATACTGCGGTACTTCTGTACTTATAGTTATTAGTGCTCGTCCTGGAGTTTTCCAATCTGGGATAGCAGTACCAACTAATTCACCTAATTCAACTCTACTCTTTACACCTCTAATTGGTGTCACTATTAAACTATTATCAACTAAATTTGCTAAAACTAATAATGAACCTTGCGACATTCCTGACCATACAGGAACTCGACCGGTAGTAGCATTTAACCATACGTTTGTAACTTCAAACAACTTTTTTTGAAGATACTCCTGTAAAAATGTTAAATACGCCTGCCGGTCGAGTTTAATTCCCGTAAATTTTCCTGTAAACTTCATTGATTTTCCTCAAGACAGCGAATCTGATTATACGCAATTAAATTACTTTTCATATTAATATTGCAATCATCCCAGAATTGTTTAACTCCAGGTGGCATGATGTTAAAACGTTCGCAGGCACCCCAAATAGCATAAAGACCTTCTCGTCCTTTAGGTATAATTAGTCTTCTGGCTGTACCTGCTGCAAAAGTAAAAAACGTTCACGTGCCGCATCAATCTTACTTTCACTCAAGGCGTTAACACTAATAACGCCAGCAACAATACGATTAATTTCCATTTGACTAAGACCGGCACTTTTCATTTCATCTTGGAATAACAACCAAGTTGAAGGATCACCTACATCAATAACATCCCACTCTAAACCTTCAGTACCTTCTAACGATGTAATAACCATCCATGCCATTCTTTTCTCAGCATGTTTATCTAATAGTTTTAGAAAAGCAGTATCTTTCAAATTAGGTACATCAACACCATTAATTTTACGTAACGGTGGTTCTGGTACTGGACACATCTTTTCAAATGACGACATGTCCATAACTGCATTAACCATAAATATGAGATCATCATCCATCCCTCGCGGGATGGCGACGATTTCTCGGTTAGGACCTTCGATCTTCTTGCCTTTAATTTTCATTATGCTCCTCGTGTGACAGCAGCAACGGTGGCGTTACACTTCCCTGTACAAGAGATTTGAGAATCAGCCAAATTATGATCTAACTTTTCATGGCGGAAATACGGAAGAACAATCTCTTCAGTATTGTCACCACCACAACCTGGATCATAATAAATTTCAATATCAATACAGTACGGCTCACAAGCGTCACTTGAAGTGGTAAGCCATGTAGCGGCTTCGCCAGTCTGCTTAATGACTTCCTCAATTGTAGGAACTGCACTACCACCGACAGCAGTAAGAAATTCCCAAACAAAGTCAAATGAAACATCCACCGGGATATCATCGCCATCACGTACAGTATCAATATTTCCTCGATTCAAGATATAGTCTCTATTCACACTTTCGGAATAATTAACATTACCCTCACCGATTTTAATTGCCAATCGTCTACCACCAAACGTCACATCTCCACCTGCCGCAGTAGCTACAACTAAAACGGGTGAAATCGCAATTCGAGCAGTTGACGTAGCAGAAACACCGGGAGTCGTTTCAACAATAATAACATCATGCCAATCACCACCTGTTAAGTTAGCACCATTACCAGAAATGTCAGTACGAACACCAGTGGCATCCCAAGTAACAACAATCGGATTCGCAGGAAAAGGTCCACCAGTTACAGCGATAGCTGCAATTCCACCACCAAGAGCTTCAAGATTAGCTTCAACCAAAGCGGCTGTACAATTGTAAGCTAATGGTGCAGCCGGACCTAATCCCCCCCAATCCAACGTAAACGTACCACCTGTAATCGAAGGATTAATCTCAATAGTCTGTCTTTCAGCGACACCAGCTACACCTTCAACATCCGCGATAATAGGCAATGTACCGTCAGGAGTAATTGATCCAACGTTAGCAGTCAATAAATCCTGAACACCGGCAAGAGCACCAGAGAAGGTAATATGGAAATTACCAGCACCGGCACCGAGAGCCACAATCTCAGCAACTGTAGCTTCACCAACAGCAATACCGTCTAATGCTTCTAACGCCATTTCAATCTCACCGATTGAAGCATCCCAGTCAATCAGACCCGTAGTTTCAGCACCCATTCCTGCGGGAGTTGTGAGGGTGAACGTACCGCCAGTCCAAGTACCACCAACCAAAGCATCTTGCTGCTCAGCAACAGCGTCAACACCGGCTATAGTATCAATTTCAACTTCAACATCAACAAGACTACCACCGGTAAGTGATAAGCCATCACCAGTGATTGCACTCACTGCTGTAGCAGCTAAATCACCAGCAAAAGTAATAATCCAAGTCGGTGGAGTACCGGTAACAGTAACATTACCAGCACCAATTGTACTTAATGCTTGAAGTGCAGCTTGAACAACGGCAGTAGAAGCATTCCATACAATTTCACCGGTGGTTTGACTACCGTAAGTGAGATGGAAATGTCCACCACTTACATCGTCATCAATATCGACTGTCTGAATTTCATTAGTACCTGCACCACCGGTACGACTTGTTACAGTGTACTCAGTCTCATCGCTACCGAATTTTACACTCACACCAGTCGTAACCGCAGGATCAGGGACC
>SDBU01003466.1_pt1 | contig 20028 bp, 26 predicted proteins | sample 2277071 | NCBI WGS metagenome assembly SDBU01 (sample SAMN10397929, study PRJNA504765) | marine sediment metagenome | isolation source: marine sediment core GS08_GC12, 126 cmbsf | place: Arctic Ocean: Gakkel Ridge, Loki's castle | collected 2008
GGAGCCAGGAAAAGAGAGGCTGGGGTCTGCCCACCGGTTGAGATAATAATAAGGATATTCAGCTGGAGCTATTGACCTTTAGGAATATAGTATGTTGTGACTCGAGTTACATTATAGCTTTCTGTCACGCTATGCTAGTTCGAACTACGTGAAAAGTATGGCAAATAAAGGTGTATCGAAAAATGGCGGACGTTTTTTATCTTGATGTCGGTGTCTAGGTATATAGGCAAACAAATGCACGTTTTTACAAACATTGGGTCGATTATTGCACTGAAATAACAAAACAAGCAATTGTCAACCCTGACCTGATATTAACCTGCGCCTAAACCGAAGCTAACCCTAACCTGACATGGCTAAACTGCTAGTCGAATTTCATCATTTACTATCTCCCTGAAGCTAATTTTGCTATCAATTGTAGAAAGGTACTTCCTAAACCGCGTGTCGGGCGTTCGAGTCGCACCAGGGGTGCCAGACTTTCTCCAAGACGCAGTGACATTTTGTCAAAGCAGTGCTTGCCAGGTGGGGGGAAAAGGGGCTAAAATATATACTGCGCAGGAGTGTAGCTCAGCTGGTAGAGCAGCGGTCTCCAAAACCGCCGGTCGGGGGTTCGAATCCTCCCACTCCTGCCAGATTATACCGGCTGTTCTTAAGCTGACGGTCACTGGCTCGCTAGGTGCTTCCTTAACTCGCTGAGCTGCCTCAGGTGGGACTTCTCTTCGGCTATTATCCTGTCTACCGTCGGCTGCGCTCGCCGGGGCATTATTTCTTTCATTTGGTAGTAAAATAGTATGGAATCCTTTTCCGCGCTGATAGCCAGTTCCATAGCCTCGATGTCACTATCCATCCGAGCAGCCATTTCACTGGTGAGCATGTCGTCAGTGAAGATAGCGCTGTCAACGAGTGCCTGAAGATAAGCCGCATATTCGCCGGGGTAAGTCTCCGAGGGCTGGTACTTATCCGCTTCTCCAAGCATGCCCTCAAAAATCCGGATATGCTCTCGTTCCATGTCGACCAGGTGCTGAAATACCTCACGAGCGGTGGCATTCTCGGTGGACTTGGTCATGATGTCGTAGAAGGCAATTCCCCTCCTCTCGATGTCAATGGCGATGTTAATCAGCTCGCTCCCAGAAAAAGAGATAGACACCGTGAAATACTCCTTTCTTAGAATTTTTTACCGAGGCGGTGTCCTGCTTCTCTGGTCAAGGTGAAATGGATGTTTTATGACACCTACTCTGCCTCTTCCCCCTTTTTCTTGATTTCCTGATAACTCCTGATTACCTCTTCCACTGAAGTTTCATCTTCCAAGGTGGTAAGGTCTCCGATGCTGGCAAGACAACCGGTCAGTTCTGGCTGTAGAACAGGTCATCGTAGAACTTTTCCAGCTTCACCTTATGTTTGAGTTCCTCTTGAGCCAGCCTTTGACAAAGTTGCTTCGCACCCTCGTCTCGCATCACGCTGGTCATTTTGGAATAGAACTCGATTGCCTGTTGCTCGCGTTTCATGGCGAAGACAAGCGTCTCCTGCAGGCCGGCGCCTTCAATGGTATCGGCACCGGTCAGATACTCGCTAATCTTCAGGTCTGGCACCCGCTCCCGGTGCCAGCGCTGCTTCTCTACGCCCTCTTCCTTAAGCCTTTTTAGCCCCTCCGCGTGCTTAACTTCTTCCTCGGCCAGCTCTTTCAGCAATGCCTTGGCACCGGGGTCCTGGGTCTTACTTTGTGCCGCGGTGTAAAGGGCCTGAGACGCGATTTCCTTGTATATTGCCGTGTCCAGTAGTTCAATCAGTTCCTCTGTCATTTCTTAGCCATCCTTGCTCGAAATAGAATGGGCGATGACTCAGGTCTTCGCGCTGCCCGCACATTGTATACCCGTTGATAGCCGGCGTGGAGCAGGATGCTAGAGCCCAGTAAAACCCTATTTGATTGTCGGCTCTGGCTAGTTACTGTCCTGCTGTTTCTCAAGCAGGGCTTTTTGCACCATGTCCAGGATTATTTCTTCTCTGGTGGCGTGCTCTTCAATCGTCTGGCACATGCGGTTAATTGCCTGCTGTATATCCGACTCTTTAGTCAGCAACTCCTCCCGGCCTAACCCCTCCAGCTTGGCATCGGCCACCACCCTTTTGGCCTCATCGATTTTTTTGAGTATTTCCCGGTGGTCGATTAAAAGTGCTCGCATAAATAGCTCACCGAGTAGCGGGGGCAGGGCCTCTTCCTCAAAGGCAAAGTGATGCTTGAGACCTTCGTCAAGGCTCTTTATCCCCTGCTCCAGTGCCTTTTGCTTCTCGGCCAGGGCCTCTAGTCGGCCGGGAACCCAGTCGGTGCGGGCTCTTTGCAAGCTGGACAGGGCTTCCCGGTCGGTTACCGAGTCTCCGACAAGCTTTACGTGCTCTCTGACTTTCTGGTGCTCCCCGATAACCTGATTGATTATGGCTAGTTCGTCTGACATTTTTCACCCCTTCTAGCCTGAGGGCTAGATTTCTACGAGAATTGTGTTCCCCCCAAACCGTTCCTCCTATTTCAACCGGCCTTCCACGACACCCCAATTGATGTTCTTAAAGAAGGCTGCTATGTAGTCGGCACGTTTCAGCCCGTAATCGGTGATGAAGGCATGCTCGAAGACGTCCATTACCAGAATGGGGATGCAACCGGCAGGATGGCCGGTCTCGTGTTCGTTAATCCACTGGTTGAAGAGCTTCCCGATAACGTTGTCCTGATACAGAATCGTCCAGCCAATGCCCCGTATTGCTCCCGTACCCCTGAAATCCTTTTCCCAGTCTTCGTAGCTGCCAAAGTCCTCAGCCAGCTTCCTGCCCAGCTTACCTGACTGGTCTAAGGCCCCCTGCCCGTCAAGGTTACCGAAGTAGTACTCGTGGAGCCGCATGCCATTGAACTCAAAACCCACCCGCCGCTTTAATTCGGCATATTCCGGGGTGCCCACTTTGCCTTCCTTCAGCATGGCAGCGAGGGTATCCATCACCTTGTTGGTATTGGTCACGTAGCCCTGGTAGAGGGTGAAGTGGTTGGTCAGCAGCGTTTCGCTGAAGCCCTCCATGCCAATGAGGTTACTGTAGTCATTTGCCGTGTAAGCCATTACCCTTCCTCCTCTTTCAGCAGGTCACTGAAGACGTCAATATGATAGTTTTCGTTGTCCCTGATGCGCAGGAAGAGCTTTTTCAGGTCGGGGTCGTCAATCTCCTTGGCGGCACGGTCATATTCCGCCGCCACCTTCTTTTCAATCTCAATATCAGCCCTGAGCATATCGGTGGCCCTGGTCGACTGGTCAACCTCGGTATGCTCGATGGTTGGACTGCTACCGCCGTCCACCATCTCCTCGGCCAGCCAGCCCAGGTGCTGCATCTCGTTGATGGCCTGGTCTGCCATCTCCTCTTTCATCTCTGCGTTGGGTGACAGGTAGGAGTGGAACAGGTACTGGAGGATGACGGTATATTCGTGCTCAATCCCCCGGTCGAGAACTTTGGTAACATCATCCCGGCGACTGCCTCTTACGTCTTTGGCTCCTTTCCTCTGCGCCTTCTCGATAAAGTGCTCAAAGTCACCTCGGTGGGCTTCTTCGTCAGACAGGATGCGCCGGAGTAACCGCTTTATCCTAGGGTCATCTATTGCCTCGATGTGCTCCTTATATTGCTTGATGGCTCCTTCTTCCAGCAGCACGTCGTTCTTCATCCAGTCGGTTACCGCCCCATCGCCCATCCGCATCGTCCCCCGCTTCAGGCTGGGGACACCGCCCAGCTCGACTACGGTCTCCGCCAGCCAGTCCAGGTGGCGCATTTCGTCCCGGGCCATAGCTTCAATCTCGCAGGACATCTCCCCTTCACCCATGGCGTAGGCATGGTTCAGATACTGAATGATAGCGCCATGCTCGTCCTCCAGGTCCTTGTTCAGCAGGGCAATGATTTTGTCCTTGTCCATTGTTCCCTCCTCTTCGCTATTATTGACTGAAGTGAACACCCTTGCACTATTCCGTTTTTTCGAACTCGCTCTTACTCGCCCCGCAGACAGGACATACCCAATCGTCTGGTATCTCTTCAAAGGGTGTTCCCGGTTTGACATCCCCGTCGGGGTCGCCCGCTTCCGGGTCGTAGATATAACCACAAACAGTACACTGGTATTTTGCTGCCATAATAGCTTTCTCCTTGTCTACCAAATAAGCTCGGGATTAACCTCCATCCAGGGAAGGATGCTCCGTCTTAACGAACCAGGCCGCCGGGTCTTTGAGATACTCGTAATAATCAAGGAGAACCAGGTGGTGCTCCCTTTCCTGGGTCGCCAAGGCCTCGTAGAACTCTCGCTCCGCATCATGGGTGGCGGTTTTCTCCTGGTTTTTGTAGAAGTCATAGGTCTTGTTTTCCATGTCCATCGCCGTTTTTACCGCGTCAAGCTCACCGGCAGCAGCTGGTACATTGGAGGCCGAGCCCTCCGTTTCCCTGGCGAAAATGGTCCTCAGTGCCTGGCCTCCGTCAGACTGAAAACTAACCTCGGGCCAGGCCTTTCTGGTGCGGATGGCTTCAAATATCTGCTCAAACTTCTGCCGATGAACATCTTCCTCTGCCGCAAGCTGTTGCAGCAGCTTCTTACCCAGTTCGTTACTGCTTTCCTGGCTGGCTTTCAGATAGTATTCCTTGCCGTCAATTTCCATTCGGATGGCAATTTGCAGTGCCTCTTGGGTCCGGTCCTGTTCCGTCGTCATGGCTGATTTCCTCCTGGCGGGCAGATTTCTTTTACCGGAATGCTGGGAGACTCTTTGGACTTGAAAACAATATTACTTTACAGAGATAGCCGTTGTATGCGACTTTTGTCTCACCTCCGGTGACCAATAATTGCCGGGAATTTGCGTATAGGAATTTTAGACCTCGCTTTTCTCCTTGTCAATATTTTCGGCTATCTTAACAAGCCTTCCTGGGAATCATAAGTCAAACCTGTCCTTCAGGATTCCGGAAAGGGTTGTGAGATAACCAAATGCTTGCTCTACCAGCTGTTCCTCAATCGTTGAACTGGTGCTCCCCTCGAGGGCACAGATTGCCGACTCACCACTGGCGCCGACTCGTCCGATGTTTTTCAGGCAGCACCTCGCCGGGGCAATCAAGGCTTGCTCGGCAATCACCTTGGCCGACAGGTCAGTGTTCTGGGAGACTACCTCCCAGTAACCGGAAATTAAACTGGCCAGGGTTTCCGGGGTCTCCTTGCCGAGGTTTTCTGAGTCAGTGGGGACGATACCCCAGGAGATAATGCCGCCGTCTCTGAGGAAGTCAGCCACGGCCGTGGCGTATCCTTTGGGCATGAGTTCCAGTTGATAGGCATCAAAAGACAGAATCTCCACCCCTAGCCCTAGAAGGTACGGCAGGTTAACGCTGGCGCAGAGGTGCAGTGCCCTGGGGCCCTCAAAACCAGCCAGGAAACTCTGGTAGTCCTGTACGGTCTGTACGTCGTTATACCCGGAGAGGCCGCTGAAGACCCAGCCCAGTCCGGGCTCATCAAGCCAGACAAACGCATTTTGGTTCTTCTCCTTGAGCTGCTGGTACTGGACGTTGACTTTCCTTTGCACGAAGTCGAAGAGGAGTGTCCTGCCCCCTTCGTGGTAGATGATGGGCCTGGAATCTTCGTCGGTGACTCTGAAACCAAAGCTTACCGGTCCGGTTACCTGCCCCCGAATGGCGGGATAGTCTTGCAGGTCTTCAGCCAGGAAGCGGTGATATACTGCGGAATATCGCGGACTCAGGGTAAAGGTTGCCGGCTCATTCATTCTCTGGGAATAATCGCCCAGCTCCTCTTCAAATCTGGCAGTATTGAAGCCGACTTTTTCCTCATCAGTATCAACCACTATGCCGGGGAAATTCTCTGATGTCTGGGCATACATGTCTTCGTAGAAGCTGACATGGGGTAGCTGGGGCCAGAAGGGAATGTCCAGGCCAAGGCTGAGTTCCAGGGCCTTCTCCACATCGGTGTGGGGCATGATACCCATGGCGGTGGTCTTGCAGCCGGCAGCCAGGTTCAGCTTTTTACCCTTCACGGTTCAGCCTTAGCGCCTCTGACGATTTTCATAAGACGGAATTTAAGTCTCCCTATCACCAGTATAGCACACCGTTAGTGAATCATTTACCTCTTGGAGCACGCAGTACGGGGTCCACAGCCCGAGGCATTCTGAGGAGGAATTTGACATCTGCCAAACAGCAAGATAAGATTTTAGCTACAAGCAGGTGAGCATGGCTATCCTGAGGATGAGAGGCTAATCTCCAATCTGAAGCGGGAGGTAAAAGATGGCCGACAAAGAAGTAGTTGTATACTCTACGCCTACCTGACCCTATTGTAAGCGGGAGAAAGAGTATCTTTCTCAAAAAGGGATTACTTTCACCGACTACGACGTGGCCGAGGACAGGGATAAAGTCAAGGAGATGATAGAGAAGTCAGGACAGATGGGTGTACCGGTCACGATTATTGGCGGTGAAGTGGTCGTTGGTTTCAACCAGGCCAAGATAGACGAACTGCTTTCAAAATAATGTTCCCGCTGAGTAACGGGCGGTTGACATCAGGAGGCAGCGATGTACGATTTGATAATAATCGGTGGGGGGCCGGCTGGCCTTGCCGCCAGCGTATATGCGGCCCGCAAGCAGCTTAAAACGTTACTCCTCAGCGTGGATATCGGCGGGCAGGTAAATACTACCCTGGGTGTGGAGAACTACCTTGGCTATCAGTTTATTGAGGGGCCGGAGCTGATTGATAAATTCCAGTCCCAAGTGAGCCAGTATCCTATAGACCAGAAAATCGGCAGCAAGGTCTCCCGGCTGGAGAAGATTGAGAGCGGCTTTGAAGCTATAGGTGAGACCGGCGACAGGTATCAAGCCAAAGCGGTAGTCCTGGCTACCGGGAAGAGACCCAGGAAACTGAATGTACCGGGCGAGACGGAGCTGACCGGGAGGGGAGTAACGTATTGCGCCATCTGCGATGGCCCCGTTTTCTCCGGGCAAAGGGTGGCCGTAGTGGGCGGGGGCAACTCGGCACTTGAGGCAGCGCTGGATATGGTGAAGATTGCCGAGCATGTAGACCTGGTTTCGCTGACCCCGTTGACCGGAGACCCGGTGCTTATTGATAAGCTGGGCGATGCCAAAAACCTTAACACTTTTATCGAATATCAGACGGAGAAAATCGAAGGTGAAGGTCTGGTCGATGGGATGCGGATAAAAGACCTGAAGACTGGCGAAAGTAAGCGGCTGGAGGTCACCGGGGTTTTCATCGAAATCGGTCTCGTGCCCAACTCCGGCGTGGTTGGCGAGCTGGTTAAGCTCAACAGGTGGGGAGAGGTGCCGGTAACTCCATCCTGCGAGACAGAAATCCCCGGCCTTTATGCTGCCGGGGACGTGACTGACGTACCGGAAAAGCAGATAGTAGTTGCTGCTGGCGAGGGAGCCAAGGCAGTACTCCAGGCCCACCGTTACCTGCAGCGATTGGAAGCATAGCCGGTTAGTGGTGCTACGCTCTTAAGTCTGCTGGTGATGGCAAGCCTACTTCTTTTCCTCAGCCAGATATTTCTCGGGGTCCTCATCGAAGGCTTTCTTGCAACCCACCGCGCAGAAGTAATATTTTTCCCCTTTATATTCGGAGGTAGCTGCGGCGGTGCTCTCCTCCACCTTCATCTTGCAAACAGGGTCAATTGCCATCGTGACACCTCCTTTGTTTAGTATGACAATTTAGCTGGCTGAAATCCCCTTAGCCGCAGCGAGTTCGTCACCACCGTGATAGAACTCGCCGCCATGGCGGCCGCGGCTAGAATTGGGTTCAGAAAACCGTAGTCGCCCAGGATGAAATGTAGTCCAGAGGGCACCCCGGTCTGCCCGAAGGCCAGGTAGAGTATTCCAGCGGCCACCGGGATAAGAGCGCTATTGTAGGCGAAAGCCCAGAAGAGGTTCTGCTTGATTGTCCTCATGGTATGCTTGCTCAGGGATATGGCGGTGACAATTCCCATCAAGTCGCCGCTAATCAGGGTGATGTCTCCGGTCTCCATGGCCACATCGGTACCCGTGCCAATGGCGATGCCCACATCCGCCTGAGCCAACGCTGGAGCATCATTGATGCCGTCGCCGACCATGGCCACTACCTTTCCCTCCTCCTGTAGCTTCTTGACCTCCTGGGCCTTATGTTCCGGGAGCACCTCGGCGAGGATACGGTCAATGCCCACCTCACGGGCAATAGCCTCAGCGGTGCGTCGGTTGTCCCCGGTGAGCATTACTACCTCGGTACCCATCTTGTGTAGTGCTTCTATCGCCTCTTTGGCGTTGGGCTTGAGGGTATCCGCCACGGCGATGATTCCCAATACCTGGCTGTCCAGGGCGAGAAACATAACTGTCTTGCCTTGCTCCCAGAGTCGGTCGGCTTCTTCCTCCAGCCCGTTCAGGGAAAGCCCCCTGTCTGCTATCAATCTAAGGTTACCCAGGAGAAGCTTCTTGCCTTCCACTGAAGCCTCCACGCCATGTCCGGGGACAGCATTGAAATCTGAGGTTGAGGATAACTTCAGCTTCTTCTCTGAAGCAGCGTTGACTATAGCTTCACCGAGTGGATGCTCCGAACCACGCTCGGCTGAAGCGGCTAGTCGGAGAACCTCGTCCTGGGAAGAGGAGGGGACAGCGACGATATCGGTTACCCTGGGTTCGCCCTGGGTTAGCGTGCCGGTTTTATCCAGCAAGACACTTCTTATCTGGTGAGACCTCTCCAGTGCCTCAGCACTCCGGATAAGGATACCATTCTCGGCTCCCTTGCCGGTGCCGACCATAATCGCCGTCGGAGTGGCCAGTCCCAGGGCGCAGGGACAGGCAATAATGAGCACGGCCACGAAGTTAAGCAGGGCAAAGGTGAGGGCGGGAGCTGGCCCCACAAAATACCAGACTACGAAGGTAATGAGGGCAATGCCAATCACTATCGGCACGAAGTAGCTGGCGATAACATCAGCCAGGCGTTGAATGGGAGCCTTGCTTCCCTGGGCTTCCTCCACCATGCGGATAATCTGGGCCAGGGTGGTGTCCTTGCCCACCTTGGTTGCCTCAAACTGGAAGCTGCCGGTCTTGTTAATGGTAGCGCCGATAACCTCATCACCCGCTTTTTTCTCCACGGGGATGCTCTCCCCGGTAATCATGGACTCATCAACGCTGGAATGTCCCTGGCGAACTATGCCATCCACCGGCACCCTCTCGCCCGGTCGTACCAGGATGAGGTCACCAGCTTGGACATCTTCGACAGGAATTTCCTTCTCCTCACCATCCCGGATAACCAGAGCCGTTTTAGGCTGCATGCCTATCAGTTTCTTTATCGCTTCTGACGTTTGCCCCCTCGCTCTGGCCTCCAGAAAACGACCCAGGAGGATTAAACCAATAATTATAGCGGCAGTATCAAAGTACAGGGCAGGTTCCCGCCCGGCAGCGACGAAAAGACCGGGGAAGATGATAGCTACTGCGCTGTAAAGGTAGGCGGCAGAGGTGCCGACGGCAATCAGGGTATTCATGTCGGCGGTTCGGTGCCTTAGTGCTCCCCAGGCACCCCGGTAGAATCGCCAGCCCGCCCAGAACTGCACCGGCGTCGCCAGAGCCCACAATAGATAAGGCTTGCCGATAAATGAGGGTCCAAAACCCAGGCCCATAATCAGTGCTCCGAGAATGATAGCCAGGATAAACCTGTTTCTGGTGGCCCGGATCTGACGGCGGGCGGCTACGGTAACATCTTCTAATGTCTCCGCTTCCGAGCCCAGATTATAGCCAGCTTCGGCTACTGCTCGCCGCAGGTCAGCTACATCCGTTCCCTCGAGGTATTCTACGGTGGCTTTTTCTGAAGCCAGATTAACACTGGCGGAAACTACCCCCGGGACACTGGTGAGAGCCAGCTCAACGCGGGCAACGCAGGAGGCACAGGTCATCCCGCCTACGGGGAAAATGGATTTCTGGGTCGCTGCCCCGTAGCCCAACTGGGAGATGGTGTCTTTAATCTTGGCCAGGTCTACTTGGGCGGGGTCATATTCTATGGAAGCCTTTTCCGAGGCAAAGCTTACCCTGGCTTGTTCCACGCCGGGGGTTTTCGCCAGCCCCTTCTCAATGGTGGCCGCACAGGTGGTGCAGGTCATCCCGGTGACTGGAATGGTCGCTTTCTTTTTTCCCAGCTTGGTTTCGTCAGGCATCGTTAGCCTCCTCAGGCCAGGTTTAACCTGGCGACCAGGAGCAATTGGCTCCCGGTTTCGGCTTTTCGGTCCTTCGCCGCTAGATTTCTCGATTCAGTATCTTCTGCTTCAGCGTTTCCCACTCACTCTTGGTCAAAACGCAGGTATTACCTTTTTCTCCAATCTCGACCTGCTCCTCATCTATTTTGACTACCGGACAACATGAATGTTCTCCGCACAGTGTTACCGTCTTCACCATTTGTTATCTCCTTATCACAATTTGTGGTCTTCTATCTTATATCATTCATGAATCCTATTACTAGTGCATCATGCCTCCGCCCATCATACCACCCTTGCCATTACCCATCATGCCTCCGCCCATGTGACCACCCCAACTGCCCCGGCCATGAGACGGGGTTCGTCCTTCCTTATCGTAGCCTTCACCGTGGCAGGGCATATCGTCAAAGTCCTCTCCATGTGCTTCCTCGGCGGCTTCGTGCATTGCCTGCCAATCGCCAATCTCACAGGCTTCGTGCATAGCTTCCCACGCGTCCTCATTTGCCGGTGCCCCTTCGCCGTCATCAGGGCCGTGAGCAAACATAGTTCCAGCGGAACCGCCAATCAAAAGCCCTAGAATCAGTAAAATCGAGCCTATCCATAACAATTTCTTCATCTAACTTTCCTCTCCTTAACTTACATGGTTTTGTTGCCAATGGCTGATTTCTTACTCTCACCTGTCTATTATTGCTATGATACTTCACCTCCCCTCGGCTCACTTAGCTTCCCGGGTAGCAGTTGCTTGCGAACCAAATATAGTATGGCTACCAGGGAAGCGACAAGAGCGAGCATGGCGATTATTTGAGCCTGCTGCAGCCCCCAGACGGTAACGTTTTCCTGCCGCACAAAGCTAAGGACGAAACGCCCCAGGGAGTAGAGCGACAGGTAGCTGAGGAAGACCAGGCCATCTTTCTTGAAGTGACGGCCAAGCTGCAGGACCACCAGCAAGGCTATGGCATTCCAGATTATCTCGTACGCTGGATAGGGATGTGTCGGTAGGCCAAACAGGTTTGGCGGAATCAGGGCATTGGGATGGGTATAAATGAAGCTCCAGGGCAGGCTGGTAATGCCACCGTAGGCATCACCATTAATAATGCAACCGAGCCGGCCTGTGATATGTGCGGTAAGTAAGGCTGGAGCTAGCGCGTCGGCAAGGCGACCTAGCGGTATCTGTCTTATCCTGGCGTAGGCAACGGCGGTTATTCCACCTCCAGCCAGCGCCCCCCAGATAGCCAGACCGCCCTGCTGAAGCTGCAAAATCTGAAGCGGATTACCTGCGTAGTATGCCCATTGGTCTATCACATGGAACAGTCTGGCGCCCACTATCCCGGAAGTCACCACCCAGAGAGCAAGGGAGTAGATTTCCCCGGTGGCGATTCCTTTCTTTTTGCCCTGGTGCGCTGTTATCAGCACCGCCGCGACTACTGCCAGTATTATGGCCAGGCTATACCAGCGAAGCTCAAAAGCCCCGAGATGGAAGATTACCGGGTCAATACTAATGACAATGCCGTTCATTGTTTCTTGTTCCAATCTCCATCCCGATTGACTTACCGCTTGATGGCCTTCCGTATTGTTTCCATCAGTTCTTTGATGTGACCTTCGCCGTGTTCTTCGCGAATGGCATCAGCGACACAACCCTCAATGTGACTTTGCAAGATACGTAGTGAGACCTCGTCGATGGCTGCCGAGAGCGCCGTTAACTGCTGAACGATGTCAATGCAGTAGCGGTCTTCTTTAATCATTCGCTGAATACCCTTGGCCTGGCCTTCAATTTTCTTCATCCTGGTCAGGAGAGAGGGCTTGTCCTGGCCGTATCGGTACTGTCTTGCTGCTCTGGCCATCTCGTTTAATTCCTCCTTATCAGATAGCTATGGAGCAGGTGAATGTTCTAAGATATACTCTATACTACCATACAGTATATCTTTTGTCAAGCATTTTCCTATTACCGATAAAATACCTTTATGAAAAAGTGTGAAGGTGACTGTAGACTACGCCGAAGCCTCTTTCCATTCCATCCGAGCTAGGGACTAGGACAAATCCTTCTTGATTTGCCCAAAATCTTCTCTGGATATCACTCCCTTGGCGTAGCGTTCCTTGGCCGCGTCCAGCGGGTCGTGCTTCGGGGTATCGCTACCTCGCTCAGTTAGCTTCTTAATTCCCCAGACAATAAGAGCAATTATCGCACCCCAAAATATTACCATCCATAGCCCACCGAACATCATCCACCAGCCCATACCTGTACTCGCATCCCACATGTGAAACATGATATCAACCTCCTTACTCAAAAGTAAAATAGTCTCTAAAGCTATCTTAATTTTTGCACATCGTGAAATACAGTTCTATGACTTAAATCACACTGGGGCAACTATTTTGGCGAATATCTGATATACGCCCAAGCAGCTAAAACCATTGTTTACGCTGGATGCTCTGGCCGCCTTATCTCGCAGATAATTCCGTCCGGGCAGCTTTCGCATTTTTCACATTCGAGCTGTAGTGTAGTGTGGGCTATGCTGAAATTGTGGGCCAGGTCGTGGTTAACTGTCTTCACGATTTCCGCACTTTTGCTTACCATCTGGTCCTCAATAAGCAGATGGGCACTCAGGGCGTGGATACCCGAGGTGATGGTCCAGATGTGGAGGTCGTGCACCTCATCCACTCCCGGGATGCTTTTGAGTGTCGCAATTACTTTTTCCGCCTGAATGTGTTTGGGGACTGCTTCCAGGAGTATGTCCGCTGACTCCATGACTAGCCGTGCTGCTCCCCAGAGTATGATGCCGCCAATAATAACGGCGATGATGGGGTCAACGACATACCAGCCAGTAAATATGATGATGACGCCACCAATAATCACGCCGACTGAAGATATGGTGTCACCAGCAATGTGCCAGAAGGCGGCTCTGATATTCAGGTTGGCCTGGCTTACCCTCCTCAATAAAAGTAATCCGGCAAGGTTGGCGATTAGACCAATGGTAGCCACCAGTAGCATTAGCGGCGCCTGAATCTGGGGTGGCTCTAAGAATCTCTGGTAGGCTTCATAGAAAATATAGAGAGCCACCAGAACCAGGGTAACACCATTGGCCAGGGCAGCCATGATTTCCACGCGGTGGTAGCCGTAGGTCCGGGTTGCTGTTGCCGGTCTTCTGGCTATGGTCAGGGCAAACAGGGAAAGCCCCAGGGCCAGAGCATCCACCAGCATGTGCCCGGCATCGCCCAGTAGGGCCAGACTGCCACTCAGGATGCCGCCGATAACCTCGGCGACCATGACCACCAGCACGATGGCCAGGACAATCTTCAGTAGGCGGCTACCCGTACTAGCTAGGTGGCTGGCTTCGCCTTGATGCTCGTGAACCATTTCCTTATCCTGCCATGATACAAATTGTGGCTGTATTGGTTATCATAGTAATTATTCCAGCCACGGTATGTGATTTATATCATATTCTTTAATAAGTATCATATCATACTATAGATAATGTAGTGTGAGAATGAATTGTATGGTTAGAGCAAACCGTGGTGCTGTGTTAGAATATCAGTAGGGGAGTAGGTCGGCAGGTGGTTATTGAGAGGAGGTGAGGTGGTTTGAAGGTAAGGGTGGTCAGGGACTTATGTATTGGTGTGGGTAATTGCGTCGCTTTGGCGCCAACGGTATTCAGCCTTGACGAGGAGAACAAAGCGGTAGTCCTTGACTCATCCTCGGTTGATGATGACACCTTGCTCGAAGCGGCGGAAAGTTGTCCGGAAGAGGCTATCGTTGTTGAGGATGATGAAGGAAATCAATTGTATCCCTAGGCACGGGAAGCTTGGGGCCGGTGAGGTGCGGATATGAAAAAAGTATACTTAGATAATGCGGCCACTACTCCTCTGCTGCCTGAGGTGTGTGAGGCCATGTTACCCTTTCTGGGCCAGGATTTTGGCAATCCCTCGGCCCTCCATGACTGGGCTGACCCGGCCCGGGAAGCGGTGGAGAACGCCCGGGCCCAGGTGGCGCAGCTTATCGGGGCTGATGAGGAAGGGATAGTATTCACCGGCAGCGGCACGGAGAGCAACAATTTCGCCATCAAGGGGCTGGCACTGGCCCGTCAGGACAAGGGCAAGCACCTGGTCGTCTCCGCTATTGAGCATTTCTCGGTGCAGCACTCGGCGAGAACCCTGGAGAAGTTGGGCTTTAAGCTGAGTCTGGTGCCGGTGGACAAGTACGGCGTGGTCGACCCGGAGGAGGTACGACGGAGCATCAGGAAGGATACGGTGCTGGTGTCAGTAATGCACGCCAACGGTGAGGTGGGTACTATCGAGCCGATTAAGGAGATTGCGAAAATAGCCAGGGAAAATAATATTGTTTTCCATACCGATGCTGTGGCTACCGCGGGAACGATACCGGTTGATGTGAAAGAACTGGGGGTGGATGCCTTGAGTCTGGCGGGGAACCAGTTCTACGGGCCACAGGGTGTTGGTGCTCTCTGGGTGCGGAAAGGGGTTCGTATTATACCGCTCCTCGATGGCGGTGTGCAGGAAGGAGGACGGCGTGCCGGTACGGAGAATGTGGCGGCTATTGCCGGTCTGGGCAAAGCAGCGGAGCTGGCTAGTACCGACATGGCGGCTCGAATAGAGCGTATTACTCCGCTCCGCGACCGCCTGCTGAAGGAACTACCCGATAAGATTGACCACGTGGTAGTTACCGGTCATCCCCAGAATCGCCTTCCGGGAAACGCCAGCTTCTGCGTGGAGTTTATCGAAGGCGAGTCCATGCTGATGCTATTGAATGCCCGGGGGGTGGCTGTCTCCAGTGGCTCCGCCTGCACTTCGCGGGCGCTGAAAGCATCACACGTGCTTATCGCCATGGGACTGTCTCACGAGATAGCCCAGGGTTCCATCCTCTTCACCCTTGGCGCTAATAACACCTCTGAGGATATAGACTATGTTCTGGAGGTGATGCCCGCTATCGTAGACAGGCTGCGGCAGATGTCACCACTCTATGCTAAGTTTATCCAGTCAAGCAAAGGAGGCAAGTAGTATGCCAGTTTATAGCGAAAAGGTAATGGAACACTTTATGAATCCGCGCAATGTTGGGGAGATTGAGAATCCTGATGGCGTTGGAGAAGAGGGTAACCCCGTATGCGGGGACATGATGACCTTCTACATTAAGGTTAAGGATGACCGTCTGGAGGACGTTAAATTCAAGACCTTCGGTTGCGGGGCAGCCATTGCTGTCTCCAGTATGGTCAGTGAGATGGCCAGGGGGAAGACTCTGGAGGAGGCGATGAAAATCACCCCCCGTTTGGTGGCCGATGAGCTGGAGGGCTTACCCAAGAACAAGTTTCACTGCTCTAATCTGGGTGCGCAAGCCCTGCAAAAAGCGATAAAGGATTACCAGAGCAAAAAGAAAAAAGGAGGAGGTGAGGGTTGATGACCGAGCCTAAAGAAACTAAAGAGCGCCGTTCCTGTCCGTACTGTGATGAGGAGATGCTGGAGTCGGACTTACCCTATTGCCAGCTCTGCGGGGTAAGCGTATTCTACTGTCCCGGGTGCCGTAAACCCGTATCCCGGGAGAACCGGGTGTGTCCGCACTGCGGAGCCGAGATAAAAGGTGAGAGCAAGGAGGTGGAGAATTAAGTGGCGGAGAAGGAGAAACTCACCATAGTTATGTTCAGTGGAGACTTAGACCGAGCCTTAGCGGGGTTTATTGTGGCGACTACCGGTGCCAGCATGGGCATGGATGTCACCATGTTCTTTACTTTCTGGGGGCTGAACATCATCAAGAAAAATGAAGGTGGCATCAAAAGCAAAGGAATAATGCAAAAGATGCTTAACCTTATTAACCGGGGCGGCTCCCGGCGACTGAAAATGTCCAAGTTCAATATGCTGGGTCTGGGTACCTGGATGATGAAACGGCTGATGAAAGAGGTTAATATGCCATCACTAGACGAGTTTATTATCATGGCCAAGCAAATGGGGGTGAAAATGGTCCCGTGCAGCACTACCTGCGGGGTGATGGGCGGCCTAACTGAGGATGCCTTCCGCAGCGAGGTGGCGAGCATAACCGGTGCCGCCTATTTCCTGGGTGAGGCGCGTGAGTCTAAGGTAACCCTATTTATCTAACCGGTCTTTCACTGAGGTAAATTAAGGAGATGGAGATGAAGGCAGATCAAAGCTTGGACTGTGTTGGTCTGTATTGTCCGATGCCTATCGTTAAGACGGCAGAGAGGATTAAGAAGCTGCAGACGGGTGAAGTGCTGGAGGTGGTGGCTGATGATGTAGGGATAAAGCAGGACATGACCGCCTGGTGCAAGGCCACCGGGCACGAGTGTCTGGGAATGGAGGAGGAGGGTAAGGAAATAAGGGTCTACGTCAAGAAAACACATGAGTGAAGCCTAGCTACGTTAGCAGAAAGGAGACAGCGGAATGAAAAGACAGGTGAGTCTCTTGGTCAACGATGTGCCGGTACCACTAGGCTATTTTGTGGAGGGATTTATTGACCATACCACCGGCGGCATGATAGCGGCGCTGAATGGTATCGGAGAGATAGAGACCCTGGAGCTTTCTATCGAAGGAGATGCGGTCGCCATCAACCTGAATAATGCGGTGGTTCCCATCAATGCTTTCGTCACCGAAATCATCAGGAATACCGTGGCCGGCATGGTTTCCTCACTGAGGGGGGTGAGCGAGATTAACCGGTTGAAAATAAACATTGCGCGGTAAACGCCTCCGACAACACGTTAAGGGTAAGCCAGCAAAGGAGGGATAGTGGCAGTAAATCTTAGACTGACTCTGTTAGCAATTGGTCTGGTTGTTCTCGGGGCCGTTTTATATTTCGGGATAGAGTGGGCCCTTATGTCATTAGTGCCCACTGTAGGTCCGGGATGAGTGTGACTCCTATCCAGCAGGTTCTGCTGGAAAACCGGATAAGGTGTGGAGCATCTGGATTTGACCGGAGAAGCTATTAACCTGCAAGTAAGAACCGGCAAGTCAGATAAGTAGAGAGGCGTTGGGACTTGACGATAACTGACGTCTTCTGTAAGATGTTCGGTAGAATGTGAGCCCTCAGACTCTGGAAATCGCCAGGGAACTCTCCGTCTTCGTTTATGGGCAGTTCTGGCCGAGGTGGCGGAATGGCAGACGCGCTAGCTTGAGGGGCTAGTGAGTGAAAAACTCGTGGGAGTTCAAATCTCCCCCTCGGCACCAATGAAGTAGGCGGAAGTAACTCAGCGGTAGAGCATCTCCTTGCCAAGGAGATGGTCGCGAGTTCGAATCTCGTCTTTCGCTCCAGCCTAGCTAAGCCAGCTGTGGCGCCGGGTCTAGTGCGGCGACAGAGTTGGCTCTTTTTATAATATCGTTGAATTTATGGCGAGGGAACAGGAGGAGACAGGTGACAGAGCAAAAAACTGAGGTGTCAGAGGAGAAGATTGCCGCATATAAGGAGGCGTTAGTCAGAGAAGCCGAGAGGAGAGGTTATTTCTACGACAAGTATACCGGGTGTTGTTCTCAGGCTACATTGTTGACGCTTCAGGAGCTTTTTAGTCTAGGAAACGAGCTGACTTATAAGGCGGCCAGCGGCTTCTTCGGGGGAATAAGTAGAGCCGGCCATACCTGTGGCGCGCTGATTGGTGGAGTGATGGCTCTGGGTCTGAAATACGGTAGAGAGCAGCCAAGCCCACAAAGAACCCGCGGGGAGATGGCGGATGCGGGGATCAGGTTGGTCAGGTGGTTTGAGCAAGAATACGGAACTACCTCTTGCCGCGAACTTATCGGGTATGACCTGACGGACGAGCGTGCCCGAGAGGAATTTATGGTATCGGCAGTCCACGAGGAGTGTTTTAAGAGGTGCGGCAAGGTGGCCGGAAAAGCAGCCGAGATTATCAACGAGTTAGGTTGAACTCGGTCAGATACCAGCAGTTAAGAAAAGGCCGGAACTTCCGGCCTTCTCTTAATTGGAGCCGTAATTACGCACAGCGGCTGATTGAGGCTTTGGGGGCGGTGGTCAGATTTCCGGTACCAGTGTCGGGCGTCCGGGTACGGGAACGGAGGAAGCCTCGATAAGGTCTGACCGCGATAGAAAAATGTTGGGGTAGCCCCGCAAAGAGAACTGTTCCAGGGCCCGTTCCTTGCCGGAATCATCGAGATAGAAAACACAGTCCACGGGCACTACGGTCCAGTAGTCTCTCAGGTAGAACCCCATTACCGCATGGTAAACGCACACGTTGACCGCTCCGCCCGTTACTACCGCATAGTAATTGGTGGGGTCAGGCACCAACTTTTGCAATACCTCATCCAGGTCTTTTCTAAAGAACGGGTCATGGGAAAACTTCTGGATAACGATGTCCCCTTCGTGAGGCTTCAGCTCATCGACGATTTCTGTCGCCGGGGTTCCTAACTCGAGGTGCGGAGGTCGGCCGAAAACAGTGAACTCGGGTTCCTCAAGTGTGCGCACCGACTGAATATAGATGATAGGGATACCGGCGGCGCGTGCTTGCTCGGCGAGTCCACGGGCAGCGGAAACAACCCCTGGCATGATACGGGCACTCGTCTCGCTGTACGCTATTCCGCCTGGTTTACAGAAGTAGTTCTGCATATCCACGATAACGAGGATGGCGTTTGCCGGATTAATACTGATGTTTTGTAACGATTTCATGACCCCTCCTGCTATGTTAGAGAGAAACTCTCAAGTTTATGTTGAGGTTCATAACGCGGGACTGTTTATTCTGGTTTCTGCCTCCTCTGGAGAAATAGCTCGCCGGTTTGGTAGTACTCCCCCTTGACCGCGAGGTCGGCCTGCTGCTCGTTTTCCTCGGTCCAGTAGCCCAGACTATAGCCATACCATGGCTCCTGCAGTTTGAGTGAGGGCAGACCAATCTCCTGCCATAGGTTGAGCGCATCCTCCATGAATTCTTTCTTGGGCAGGGATACCGGAGGGAAACCCCACTTCAGGGTAGTATCCACCAACAGGCAGGAACACTTTGGCACCTGTTCCGGTTCCATGAAGGCGGTGCTGCGTTGCTCAATTGATTCTGGTGGTGGTGCAATTGAATAATCCACGGTATCCACGGCGGGAATCCTAACGATGCGCATGTCACGGTGGGGCTGGGAACGGAAGGTGATGGCCCAGTTGACCATATTGGCATCCCAGGGGTTAATGTCTTCATCCACGGCAATGATAATCTTGCTGAAAGCCGGGAAGTTTTGTGGCATGGCCTTCAGTGCCCGCCATACTTCATCGCTGGCAGTGTTCTTGGCTATCTTGAGTACTACGTAGCGGTCACTGCCATTGGTGAAGTGCACGGCCACTTCATCTATGAAGGGCATGTTAAGCTCCTGTCTCAGCTTGTTGGGAATAATGTTGGCGCAGGCTATCTGTCGGATAACGCTGCTTTCACTGGGCGGGTATTGACTGATGAATGCCTGCCAGATAGGTTCCTTGCGATGAGTGATGCAGGTTATATTGAAAAAGAAACCCAGCTCTCGTTGCCCCACGTAGCCGCTGGCCTCGCCGAAGGGCGCTTCTGGCTCTAGCTCCTCAGTACTTATCTCTCCCTCGATTACTATCTCGGCGTGGGCCGGGACCTCAAGGTCTACCGTCTTGCATTTTACCAGCTCTATCGGCTCACCAGCAATACCCCCGGCGATAGTAAGCTCGTCTACGTCGGTTGGGAGCTGTGAAACGGAGACATAGCCAATATTTGGTGCCGCCCCGATTACTACGGCTGCCGGGAGGGGCCTGCCCAGCTTTCTGGCCTTACGCCAGTGAAAAGCTATGCCGCGGAAGTGTTTACCTGCGTAAGTACCGGTGCGCGTGGGTGACTTGACCTGTGCCCGGTAGGTACCCACGTTG
>SDBU01003467.1_pt1 | contig 20027 bp, 14 predicted proteins | sample 2277071 | NCBI WGS metagenome assembly SDBU01 (sample SAMN10397929, study PRJNA504765) | marine sediment metagenome | isolation source: marine sediment core GS08_GC12, 126 cmbsf | place: Arctic Ocean: Gakkel Ridge, Loki's castle | collected 2008
TAGTTACCACTGATGTAATGACAATCTCCAGGGTGACAACCGGAAACCAGGACTCCGTCAACCCCATTCTGCAGAGCCTTTATAATATACAATGGACTTACCCTTCCTGAACATGGCACCCGTATAATATGCACATTGGGCGGATACTGAAACCTGTTAACCCCTGCTAGGTCTGCACCTGCATAAGAACACCAATTACAGAGGAACGCTACTATTTTGGGTTCCCAATCATCTTTAGTTTCTTTTACCTCTTCCAATTTATCTTCTCCTAAAACTCTCTATTTTGGCGGCGGCTGGTAAGAAAAATTTGAGATGCCCTGTATGCTTCTTTGTTTTTGAACGCTCTGATTTTGATTTTCAGGTTCCCGTGCCGGCTGGCCGCCGTTCAGACTTTTGCACTATTGACCCAACATCATCTGTTTTAATGTCATCGAACCAGTCCGACTCAATCTGTAACCATCTCTGGATATATTCCCGCGTACAATAACGCCGGTCATAACCGAACGCATAAATTGCTTCCTCCCCGGAGCCTTTTAACCGACCCGAAATAACCGTTTCATAATCATGTTGGTCACTGACAAAAAAACTATCCTGTTCAAAGAGGCACTCGTTTCTGACCACGGCGATGATTTGTTTTTCTGTTGTAAGATATTTCAACACTTTCATTCCTCCAGCACCTCCTGCCAAAAGCTTTCATTAAAGAATTTATCTTCGAGGAATTCATACAAAACGGCGTCCTTTTTTATTAGTTGTTCAGGGTCAAATAGGTAAAAGCGAATGCCTTGAGCCAAGTATTCACGTTCGTTTGTTTGAGCATAGGGTGAGACGTAATTGCCTGCTTCAAATAGTTGTTTGATTGTTTGACCGACATTCTTCAACCGGGGTGTTCTTCCATAACCTTCCGATAAACGTCTGCCAATCCCCTCTGAACCGAGCAAATGGTCAAGCCAATGAGTCACTTCTTCTTGGCTAACCCCACGGTTGCGCATCAAATATGTTACACTGACTTTTGCGATTTGGGTTTCCGTATTATATTCTGCGCTTTCGGCTGTGATGATTAATTGCCCTCGCTTCGCTGTAGACAACAAGCGCAATAACGATATGGGAAAGACACTCAACTGACGAAATAATTCCTCGCGGACGGCATCAAGATTGGCAAATCGTCTTTGGACATCTCTGCCTGATTTTTGTAGCGCGGTTGGCACGATGTAGATGATGCCTCTCCGTTCAGCCTCCATCAGTAGTATTCGCTTTTGCAGATTAATTGGCTCGATTTTTATCCCTTCGCTAATGACTTATTGGTTGTCCTGAACTACCGCTTCGCCGATTCACTTTTTATATTTTTTGTGTCTTAAGCCACGAAAGAAAGCTTAACTGGACAAAAAATAAGTCACTTCGTTCATCGTGTTGACACAACCAACATAAGTTCGCATCATGCTAGCCAGGTGGCGCCGAAGCTATTCAAATCGCACTCAACGCACTAAGAATCTGTTCATCCCTGAAGCCCTTCACATTGATTGCGGAAGCTCGGCACGTTGCAGAGCAAGCGCCACATCCCTTACACAACACCTCATTGATTACTGCTGCTATCTGCCCGGTTCTCTCATTAACTACCCCCAGCTCTATTGCCTTATACGCGCACACTTCGACACAGGCGCCACATGCACTGCATCGTTCCTCTCGTACGTAAGAAATTTTAGCTTCAGTCTCAATGGTATCTTTGCTCAAGACCGTAGCTGCTCTACCAGCGGCAGCCCTCGCCTGGGCTATAGTTTCGCTTATATCCTTGGGATAATGGGCAAGTCCGCATACAAAAACACCGTCAGTAGCAAAATCGACCGGTCGAAGCTTGACATGTGCTTCAAGGAAGAAACCATCTGCATCTAAAGGTACCTTCAAATGCTGCGATAAGACCTTGCTCTGTGGGTTTGAAACAATTCCTGTACTGAGTACTACAAGGTCAGGTTTAATAGCTAACGTCTTCCCCAATATCTTATCGTCTACTTCAACTATCAGCTCATCTCTGTCCTTCCAGACATCAGGTTTTTCCTCCGCATCATACCGTACAAATATAACTCCTTTTTCGCGGGCAGACTGATAGAATCTTTCTCTGAGTCCGTATGTCCGAATATCACGGAAGAGAATATATACTGAAGCCTTGGGATTCGCTTCTTTTACTCTAATAGCATTTTTAATCGCATTTGAACAACATATACGGCTGCAGTAAGCTCTCTCATCATCCCTGGAGCCAACACACTGAATCATTACAATAGTCTGTAAAGACGATACCATTGACGTATCTGGTTGAAATAACATCTCTTCAAACTGACGTTGTGTAATCACGCGGTCATCCTGGCCATAAAGATATTCCTTAGGTTGATACTCCTCTCCGCCAGTGGCAACAATAGCAACACCGTGTTCAATCTCAGTCTGTTCACTTTGTTCAGCGGAGATTGCTTCGCAAGGCTCGCAACCTTCGGCTTCGTGAGCCGCTGGTGTTTCTAACTGCGGAGTCTCTAATGTTGTCTTGAAATTTCCTATATAGCCGGTTATGCCCTTAATATTAGTATTCGTGTAGAGTTTTATCTTGGGATTTGTGCGAACCCTTTCAATGAGTGATGTCAGATTCTCCGCAGTCTCTTCGCCTTTGAGCGTACTAAGAACGTTTCTGAGATTTCCTCCCAGTTCTTCCTCTTTTTCCACAAGGTGAACCTGGAAACTCTGGTCGGCAAGGTCCAATGCCGCGGTCATACCTGCAAGACCTCCACCTATTACTAAGGCATCTTTACTAATCTCAAGGTTCTCCTTGTAAAGAGGTTCGGCGAGCATAACCCTGGCAATAGCACTTTGTGCGAGTTTTTTTGCCTTTTCCGTCGCCCTTTCAGGTTCATTCTGGTGAACCCAGGAACACTGTTCTCTGATATTGGCAAACTCAAAAAGGTAAGGGTTAATGCCTGCCTCTCTGATGGTTTTCTGAAAGAGTGGTTCGTGCGTACGCGGAGTACACGCACATACAACCACGCGGTTGAGACCTTTTTCCTCTATAGCACTTTTGATGATTTGTTGGGAATTCTGTGCGCATGCAAAAAGGAGTTCCTCAACATGCTTCACTTTGGGCAACTCTGACAAGGATTCTACAACCTGTGGAACATCCACGATAGAAGCGATGTTTATACCGCATCGACATACAAAAACCCCAACTCCGGATGGCTCGCCTGTAATATTTTTCTCAGGTGGATATTCAACAAGGATATCCTTCTTTGGGAGTTCACCTAAAACTGCGGCTGCCGCTGAAGCTGCTCCACTTGCCTCCATTACCGATTCAGGAATATCTTTAGGTCCAGATATGCTCCCACAAGCGAAAACCCCAGGGCGATTTGTATTAACCGGCTGGAAAGTATTTACCTCTAAGAAACCGGTAGGGGAAGTCGCGGAGACTCCCTCTGCAGACACGTTTAACCGCTGGATAGCCTCCTTCGATGATTCTGATGGTTCGAGGCCTACTGAAAGTACTAAGAGGTCAAACTCTTCCTGCTTGATTACCCCCTCTTGAGTATTATATTGAATTATAAGGTCATCCGTCTGGGGATTGATTTCGACCGAGGATATACGCCCACAGATGAAACGTGTGTTGTATTCTTCCTTTGCCCTGTCAACAAACCTATCAAATCCTTTGCCGTAGGCTCGTATGTCCATGTAAAATATAGTGGTCTGGACGTCTGGTAAGTGTTCCTTGGCGACTATAGCGTGTTTGGCAGCCTGCATACAGCAGACAGCGGAACAGTGCGCATTTCCAGCCTGTACATCCCGTGACCCTACGCATTGAAGAATTGCAATTCTTTTAGGTTCCTTGCCATCTGATGGCCGGGTCACATGTCCGCTGGTGGGACCTGATGCGCTGAGTATTCTTTCGAATTCAATGCTTGTAAGTACATTAGGGAAGATTTTGTATCCATATTCATCTTTGAGCCTGGCATCGAATTCCTTAGTACCAGATGCAAGTATTATTGAACCAACCTCAAAGTCAAGTATTTGCTCTTTCTGTTCAAAATCTATGGCTCCTGCCTCACAGAATCTCTCACAAATTCGGCACCTTCCCCTTTGGTGATAGAGACAGTGTTCCTTGTCCATGGTTGGAAGGGCTGGTATTGCCTGGGGAAATGGTATGTGGATACATTTAGTTTCATTCAAACCTTTATTGTATGGGTCGGGGATTTTTGTTGGGCACTTGTCCACGCATACAGCACACCCTGTACACTTTTCTTCATCAACGTAGCGAGGTCTTTTGAGAACCTGTACCTTAAAGTTGGGAGGAGAACCTTCGAGACTCAATACCTCGGCATTGCTAATAATATTGACATAGGGATGACTCCCAACACTGACCAATTTAGGTGAAAGTGTACACATTGCACAATCATTAGTTGGGAAGGTTTTGTCGAGTTGAGCCATCCGGCCGCCTACAGAGGGGCCTTTCTCAACAAGAAAGGTCTCTACCCCCATATCCGCGAGGTCCAGCGCAGCTTGAATACCAGCTATGCCTCCTCCTATTACCATTGCTTTCTTATGCGTTGTCATTGTCTCACCTTGATATTTGGCCTATTTTTGCCTTGAGTTCTTCTATGACCTGTTTCCTGCCTTCAATCGTGTTTTTCACCATATCACGCCTTATCATCTGCGAGAATCTGTCTATTTCGTCGTTGTTGCTCAGTATATCCGGAGGTACATGCTTATCTTTGATAGCAAGGTATCGAAGAGCCCTCATTATATCCGTAAAATTTACTTGTTGAGGACACCGCGCATAGCATCGATAACACATCATACAAAACCAGATTACGGGTGAACTCAGAACTTCCTCTCGCATACCAAATAGTATCTGTCGTATAATCTTTCTGCAATTGTATTCCTCATCAATGTTTGTCACGGGACATCCGGCAGCGCAGGTGCCACACGCAAAACATCTCTTGATATTTTCGCCACCCGGGAGGGAAGAGATTTCATCACGGAAATCTGGGTCCAAATCCTCAACAACGATTTTATCGGTCTCCTCTTTATTAATCACAGTTTTACTCCTTCGGTTTAGAAACCAAGTTTTTGGCAAATCCCCCCTTCCCCCCTTTGCCAAAGGGGGGATAAAGGGGGGATTTCGCTAATTGCCTGTACCAGTTTCAGCTTGTAATTCACTTTCCTGAAAAATAGACACCGGAGGTTCCTCTTCTATATCTCTGCCAGGGACATATTCAAACATCTCCTGCAACTCACTCCCAATTAACTTGAATAAACTCGATATAGGAAGCTGATTGGGACAGGCACTATCACACATGCCACAGCTTACGCAAGAAGTCGCCATGTGATTCATCCGTGTAAGGTGAAACATCAACGTATCAGTGGGCATACGAATCGCGCCTCTTCGGTCTGCCCATTTCAAAAACTGGTCTGACCTATGCTCAAAAATCGACGATTTGAATAAACATTCCTTGCAGTAACAGATTGGACAAACGTTCATGCAGTTATGACAGCGAATACAAGTTGATAGCGTCTGCATCAATTTCTCCATGCTATTTGTCTGTTCCCTTAATTCGCTAATAACTTTATCCCGCTCTTGTTTTCGTCCATCAATAATTTTCTGAGTTACTTTCTCCCTATCAGCTAAATCTTCCTCTTGCAACTCAAGGGAAAGTTTCTCCTTCAGTTCATCCTCAAATCGAGCCCCCACCATCACCACTATTTCCTCAGTAGGGTCGCATCCCCAAAAACCAAAAGTTATATCTGCATTTAGCGGAACAGGATATTCACAAATCTGACAGGAATTCCGGAAATTGTAGTCTTCCACCGCCTTTATTTCACCGTTCTTGACACCTTCTAAAAATGCCTCCGATGAAAACCCACCGTTGTCGCTGTCGCCACTGAGGGGCGACGCTACGGTCGACGCTACCATTTTAGCGTAATCTCTAACTTCATAGGTACCCAAGCAATCTACTCCAATAGTCACTACATTCTCTAACTTAACCTGTAGAAACTTGGTAAGCTCTACAACAGCCCTTAACTCACAGGGTTTTAATACCACTCCTATTCGACCTTCAAAAGGAGTTGAGGTTAAATCTGAAAGCATCTGGGCTGATTGTACTGCCATGGTAGGAGCTAGCGGATTAGCATATTCTAACATACTTACATCCTTAACTAAACTCTGTGCAAATCCATCCTCACTGGGAAGCATCCTGGGCACCAATAATGCGTCTAGAAATTCACTCTCTAATAATTGTGCTAAAAGTTTTCGTAAACTCCCCAAAACGTCTTTATCTTCCACTTTTATTATTGCACTCTTCATCACTTTTTACTCCTAGACCATCCACAATCCTTTAATGGGATTAGGCCCTTTCTCCTTCAGATTTTCTACCATTTCCGTTATAGTATCGGCAAACAACTTCCCCTCTGATGCACTAATCCAGCGGAGCAACACCCGTTCTTCATCGTAACCCAACTGACTCAGTATCTTCTTTAATATTGCTACCCGCCGACGCGCCTTATAATTCCCAGTTTGATAATGGCAGTCACCTGGGTGACACCCTCCTATCAACACGCCATCTGCTCCTTCAACCAATGCCTTTAATACATACATGGGGTCTATTGCCCCTGTACACATAAGCCGCACTACCCGTACATTTGATGGATACTGTAGTCGGCTCGTCCCAGCGAGGTCTGCTCCAGCATAAGTACACCAGTTACATAAAAAGGCCACTATCCTTGGTTCAAATTCATCCATAAAATTCCTCCTGATAAAGAACATGTCGTTCTTTATTAACTGATTTTTTAACTCCCGTCGCAGAAGTCCCCCCTGACCTCTTTGAGGGGAGGTTTCAGGAGGGGATGAATGCGACAAGAACACGTATACGTCTTTTATGACCTCTTACGTGCAAAGAGTAAGTTCCTCCTCGCCCTTGTTATCTCGTGTTGTCATGTTTAGCACACTATTCCTACCCCACAGAATTGTTTAGCACTAAACCACAGAGCCCCCGACTGGAAGAACATCTGGAGGTGTGGTGCAACGAGTAACTTCTCCTCTACGATGTTACGATAAAGGGAGCTGGTCAACCTGGGACTTGCCTTATCCATTTCAGACAAGCCCCTTCTGATTTGTATGGCTCTTTAGAGTCATTGAAAATCAGGAGGGGTTGTTGACCTTACAACTGACGTTCAACATCAAGTTCTTCATCTAAACAATTTTTACAGTAGTATATTGGCAACCGATTTCGATAGACAAATCCCTTCGCTGGTATACCACACCTATAACATTGATGCTCTTTAATCGTTTGCAAAGCCTTGTGTAGGCTTAACGTTTGTGCTGTTCCAATATTCGAATCCTCAATTCTCAGATCATCTGTTGTCATTTGATTTAACCACCTATTGTATATTCTACTGCCCATAATTATACAACACAAATGTTAAGTTGTCAAGAGCAAAAATTTACTTAATCTTAACACGGAGTTGTCCTAATTTTTGTCTCAATCTTTTAAGTACCTGTACCTGCTCCGAACCACCAAAATCCATGCTGATGACCTCATTGACCACCTTCTCGGCTTGGACAGAGTTACTACTAAACACCAAATCGAAAGCTTTCTCGAACGCATCTGTAGCCAACTGATAATTCGCCTGTCCTTCGTTTATCAGACCGATGAATACATACGCTGCAGCCAATCGTGGTGAACTGGGACGACTTTTGATAAATTCGTGAAATGCCGCGAGTGCTGCTTTATGGTCGCGTAAGTTCTCATAATTGACGACTCCAATGCGGAATTGCGCGGCATCAGCAAAGCTATCCATATAGCCTTCTCCCGAATATAAATTATGCTCGGGATAAGCGATTATCTCATGATATGCTTTCAGTGCATCAGTATATTTGTTCAGGACGCGGTAAATTTCAGCTAATTGATATTGAGCCATCACCGCCTGCGTAGAATCAGGATACTTGTGAATGACCTCTTGATATGTCCTGGTTGCTGCATCCGTATCCCCGAGGTTATGGGCGTAAATTATACCGATTTGGTATAGGGCTTTGGCAGCCCATGATGGTTCTTGTGCCATAGCAACAACCTTACGATATTCCGCAATTGCTTCATGATAGTTGTCATGAAGCACATGCAGCCCCTCTTCGTAGGTTTCCGCAATGCGGAATTGAGCTAGAACAGCGGTAATCGTCTGAGGGTGTGTTGCTATATCTTTTTGCCATTGTTGAATAGCAGCCCTAAGCTCCGTTTTTTTGAGTGAAGCTTTTGCCTGTTGAGCGTACTGGCTTTCGGGTGCGATGCTGATGACGTTTTGATAGAGAGGCAATGCTGCTGCATAATCGCCTGCTCTTATCAGTTTTTGCGCTTTTTGCCACTCAACCTTCGGCATATCCGTTTGTAATCTGCGAATATTCGCTTCAATTTCGGTTTCGATTTTGAGTGTATTTTCGCTGTATCTGCCAATATCACCTAATCGAACAGGGTCAACATCCGGTAGATAGACATTGAGAAAAATCTTATATGCATCAATTGCGCTTTTGTAATCCTGCAATCGCTCATAGCATATCCCCTGCCAATAGAATACGGCGGGATATTTCCAAAACGCGGGATAATCCGTGATAATATGAGTAAAAGCCATGAGCGATTCATGATATTGTCCCTGGCTTTCACGGATGCGCCCGATTTGAAAATATGCTTCGGCTGCAAAATTGCTGTTCGAGTAAGACTGAATGACTTTTCGGTATGCAGTTACCGCTTCTTCAGAAAGATGAAGTACTTTACCAAGAATATAACCCACTCGCCATTGCGCTTCTGGAGCTTTTGCGACGAACGGATTTTGTTCAACTACCACGCGATATTGTTCTATCGCTTTTTGTGGTTGATTTAAATCAGTGTGGTATAATTCTGCTATATCAAGGCGCGCTTGGATTGCTGGACTTTTATGTGCACTGTTTTGAATGATGCGTTGCTGTTTTTCTAGGTCGGATAACGCGTTGCGGATGTTTACAATTTTGCGTTGGGCAATCTGATAGGGAAAATCACTTTTAGAATAATCGTTGACGATTTCTTGATAAAGACGTATGGCATTGTTATATTCTCCCATGCGACAATATATATTACCCATTTGCATTTTGCTCAGAATGAGGTCAGCGTCTGAAATATCCTTCGGCGCTAAATGAATAATCTTTTGGTACGCTTTTATTGCTTCTGGATAGTTATGCATATAATCGTAGTAAATTTCACCAATTTGACTATATACTATCGCCAACTCAACATCTTTCGTAGTTTTAACCTGCTTACGCAAACGAGAGATAGCAGCATCATATTTCTTGGCATTGATGAGTTGGGTTACTTCACCTGGAATTTGCGATTGCGCTGTGGAGAGAAGCGTTGATGTGAAAATAATAAAAAGAATTGATAAAAGTGCGTTCCTCATAATAACAATCTCCGCTTAGAGGTAATTAGGTAACTTGGTAATTTGGCAATTTCCGTTTTTCCCAATTACCAAATTACCTAATTAGTTTATATTCCACTTTTGAATGGCTGCAATGTGCTTCGCTCTCTGCTGACCACTGATGTTACGCGTAATCCCGCATCCTCTTCGCCCAAGCGATTTAATATTTCCATTGCTCTGAACTCATCTCTCGCTACATAACGCGTCAGGAGCGCATTTTCTAATTGCTGATAATATTCCGTTTGAACGTGTTTTTCTAAGCGTTCCGCGGGAGATGTGTGGACAACGGCAAGCGCGCCTTTTTCGACCATTTCCGGTGCACGCGCAAATTGAGGCGTACCAAATTGAGACGCACCAATGAGAATTCCAGCCCCCAAAGCAATGGTGATAGAAGTTGCTCGGATGAATAATGAGGGACGAATCCAGATGTGTTCCCATAATTCAGTAAAGATACTACGACGCGGCAATACCATTGTTTCCGCGTTGGAATCGGCTATTGTTTCTGCCGCGATTCGCCGATATACATCGGCTTCAAAATTATCCATGACGTGTTGAGGCACTGCAACTTCTGGTTCTGCACGAAGCACCTGCAATGTTTCCTGTAGCGAATGAACCTCCCCCGCACACCTTTTACATTTGCTGATGTGAGTTTCGACAATATGCCTCTCCGCGTCTGTGACATCATCGTATATATACAAACTGTATAAGGGAGCAATCCCACGACATCCTCTCATTTTTCTCCGTCCTTTCACTTTCAAGCGGTAAAATAAAAACGAATGTATTCTTTTTTGTTTGCCGAGAGTACGAAGGCAAACGGAACTACAATCTTTTCAATCATTTTTTGGATAGGTTTTTAGTTTCTGCAATACCGCTGATTTTCGTCGGGTTGTAACGAAGAAGGATATTTATGAGTTTACTTATACGTTTTCCTACTCTCTGCTCAACTTTTTGTTTTTTGCGTAGTAACTGTTCGCTTCGCTGATTGCTTCGTGCCTCGCAAACGACTGGCGGTTTCGATACGGCTTTGCTGGTTTCGATACGTCCTTCGGACTACTCAACCCGGCGCCTCAACCCAAGTCGCTGGTCTTACGGAACGGCGATGAACGAAGTGACTTATTTTTTGTCCAGTTAAGACACAAAAAATATAAAAAGTGAATCGGCGAAGCGGCCTTTCACAAAAAACAAGTCATTATGTTTAGATCTTACCTTTTTCTTTCAACGGAGCCAACAGTTTCCGGAGTTTTTTCATTGCGCGGTGATGATGTACTTTTACGCTTCCATCTGCCATACCTAATGTTTCGGCTATCTCCTTTATTTGCAGGCCATGGTAGTGATATAGGATAAAAACTTCTTTCTGCTTCGGAGATAATTCCTCAATCGCATCCTTAATAATTTGTCCGAGTTCGTGCTCCTCTGCCATTCTCTCTGGGTCGCTGTATATATCGGTCGCAGTCGGCATTGAGATAGATTCCTCTTCATTATCTAAAGAGTGAAATCGACGCCGCGCTTGAGCACGATGATAATCGGTGCATCGGTTGCGAGTAATAGTAAATAACCATGTTTGAAAACTAGCTCGCGGCTCCCACTTTGGTAGCGCGCGATACACTTTCACAAACACCTCCTGAGTAATATCATAGGCATCTTCATGGGTGCCCACTTTGCGGCGCACATAGCTGATGATTTTCGATTTATATTTTTGCATCAGTTGGCTAAAAGCGCGTTCGTCACCGGTTTTAAATTTAGCGATAAGCACTTCATCTTCGGTCATTTATAACTTTTCCCTTCGCTACAGGTGGCTTTCCTGACCGTAATATAGTTAAAATGGTAATTGGGTAATTAGGTAATTAGGCAATTTGGTAATTTCTGTATTAGTCAGTGATATGTTGCAGTAGAAATTTGACCTTTTTTAACCGCGATGAACGCAGTAATGGGGGAAGGACACCTTACCCCCAAACCCCCATCCGAAAAGAATGTGAATCGGCTATTCCCCCCTTTGAGAAGGGGGTAGGGGGATTTATAGCGATCTTTTCAGAGATCGCAGAGGAGACGCTGAGAACGCAGAGATTGCTTCCTTTTTTTGCCAAAGTATAGAAAACCTAAATCGTTTAAAAAGTCGTTTTTAAAATTGCAACATCTTACTAACCAATACACAATTTGGTAATTTCCGTTTTTTAAGATTGCCCAGCGCCGCGGAGCATGGCGATTTTTCCTGTCCGGATAATCTCCTGGATACCGTAAGGGCGCAGCATTTCTATGATAGCTTTCAACTTTTCCTCATCGCCGGTCGCCTCAATCATCAATGTAGTTGGCGTCACATCGACAATATGGGCGCGGAAAATCTCCACAATGTTAATGATATCTGACCGCGACCTACCATCCGCGCTGACTTTAACCAAGGTGAGTTCTCGGTCAACATATTGGTCGCCCGTCAGGTCGGAAACTTTTATCACATCAATGAGTTTGTTCAGTTGCTTTGTAATCTGTTCGATGATTTGCTCGTCCCCTGTACTCACAATAGTCATCCTTGAGACATCAGGTTCATCAGTTTCTGCAACAGTTAAACTATCAATGTTGTATCCGCGTCCGCTAAATAATCCTGCGATGCGCGCTAACACGCCGAAGCGATTTTCCACTAACACAGAGATAATATGTCTTCTCGCAGCCATTATGCCAGCCCTCCTATCATTTCATCCAGCCCCGCGCCCGCCGGCACCATAGGATATACGTTCGCTTCGCTATCCACGATGAAGTCTATCACGACGGGGGCATCAATGTCAAGTGCTTTTTCAATTGCAGGTCGCACTTCATCGGGTTTTTCTACCCGCATGCCGGTTGCGCCAAGCGCCTCTGCAACTTTTGCAAAATCGGGATTGTCTTGCAGAGATGTTATTGAATATCGCTTTTGGAAAAACAGTTCCTGCCATTGCCGAACCATGCCTAAATATCCGTTATTGATAATCATCACTTTCACGGGAAGCTTGTTGGTGGCCATCGTAACCAATTCTTGCAAATTCATCATGAAACTTCCGTCACCATTGATGTTAACGACCGTTTTATCTGGACATCCTACCTGCGCGCCAATGGCTGCAGGTAGACCATAGCCCATTGTCCCCAATCCGCCTGAACTGAGGAAATGGCGCGGGTAGGTATATTGATAAAATTGAGCCGCCCACATCTGATGTTGTCCAACATCTGTGGTAATTATTGCTTTGCCTTGAGTTGCTTCGTAGATTTGTTCGATGACGAACTGAGGCATAATTGTATTCTCATTCTGCGAATATTGGAAAGGATATTTCTCCTTCCACGACTGAATTTGTTGACGCCAGGGGTCAATATCAAGTGTCTGGACGAGTTTATTCATCTCCACCAAAACTCGTTTGGCATCGCCAACAATCGGCACATCAACTGGCACGCTCTTTCCTATGCAAGAAGGGTCGATGTCGATGTGGATAATCTTTGCATTTTGCGCAAATTTATCGAGACGCCCAGTGACCCTATCGTCGAATCTGGCGCCGATAGCAATCAGGAGGTCAGTTTCCGTAAAAGCATGATTAGCATAACGAGAACCGTGCATGCCGGGCATTTTGAGAGATAGTGGATGCGTCTCGGGGAATGCGCCTAAACCCATCAAGGTGGCAGTAATTGGAATGCCTGTCTTATTGACAAACTCACGCAATTCCTCCGACGCGCCCGAAGTAATTATTCCCCCTGCAGAGTACACTACTGGCTTTTCCGACTGATTAATCAATTCAACAGCACTGGCGATTTGTTTCGGATGCCCGTCATATCGTGGATTGTAGCCGCGAATGTTTACCTTCTCCGGATATTGAAACACTACCTCCTCTATTTGCGCATCTTTAGCAAAATCAATGATGACGGGACCAGGACGACCAGTGCGGGCTATATGAAATGCGGCGCGAACAACTTCGGATACTTCATCAGGTTTTTTTATTAAGTAGCTGTGTTTACAAATAGGACGCGTAATTCCCATGACATCGGCTTCTTGAAAGGCGTCATTGCCTATCAGATGGGTGTATACTTGCCCTGTTATCGTGACAATAGGGATGGAATCCATGTATGCCGTCGCAATACCCGTGATGAGATTTGTTGCGCCCGGCCCAGATGTCGCCATCACCACACCCACCTTGCCTGTTGCACGCGCATAACCATCGGCAGCATGCGCAGCGCCCTGTTCATGTCGTGTCTGAATTACGCGAATAGCTGGTTCATCATATAGGTCATCACAGATATGAATCACCGTGCCACCTGTGATACCGAACATGACTTCCACACCTTCGCGCTTTAAACTTTCTACTAGAATCTTGGCTCCTCGCATCTTCATTGAAACATTCACCCCAATCAGTTTCTGAATTTTATTCGAGATAAAAAAAGCCCTTCCCGTCTCAACTTGGAGACGAAAGGGGCTAAACCTTACCGCGGTACCACTCCAATTCCCCCGTTGGAATTCGGAATTCGGATGGCGCGTGCGACCGCACGCGCTACGGAATTCGGAATTAAAACTGAGGGCACTCGTACTGTGGTAACGGGCAGTAGCCGTCTGAGCCTACGTTTCATCAAAAACCAGAAATTTCAACCCAGAAGCTCCGGGGCGACCTTCAGTCGAGAGAGCTTCAGGACATCTCTCAACCGGTGAATGTCCCTCTCTGTCAAGTTCATCGACTTACTCCTCCCCATCAAAGCTGTTATTCGTTCGTATGCTTATCTTTAATTCCAAAGTATACACAAAATGCAACCGATATGTCAAGTTTTTTTTGGGGAAAATCTGGTCTCCCCGAAAATAATCTATTGTATTGATAACCAGATTATTATACAATATTGGACTTTGGACAAAGTCCAACCCTTAAGCAAGTTTTAGAAAACATTGTAAACTTCTCCCCTGATGGAGACACACTGAGGGTGCTTGCCTGCGGCATTTGGGGTAGGATTATTCACAGGCGCGGTCTCATACCACGACGATAGCCAGAAGCGTAAATTTTTGTTGGACTTTATCTCAACGTCTGTGCTACAATATTTCAAAGTACCAATTCAAATATTAGGGGGACTTTATGTATAATAGTTAAAGTTCATTTTTAGAGCTTACTACTTCAATTTCGCCCAAATAAGTAGGGATTCTACTAGTGGATTGACGGCGTCCAATCCCAGCAGTGGTAAGGTCTCAACCCGACTCAAAAGGGTCAAAACCGGAGTGTTATACCTTTGCAACCCCGACCACAACTGTCGCGGTGTTATCGCAAGAAACCTTCCGCGGGAAACTCCCATTTTCCCTGATTCCAATCATGGAGACGAAAATTAACCACTAAGGCACCAAGACACGAAGAAGCCATAGTTTTCTTGGTGTCTTAGTGTCTTGGTGGTAAACGAAAGGTCCCTTGGCACTAAAGTGACCCTTTTGATTAGGCTCAAACTCAGTATTGGAGCGTTTTTGCACTATGTCAGAGTGGCACCTAAAACAGGCGTTGTTTGGGCGAAATCAAGGTACTAAGCAATTTCTCTCAACAAATCGGAGTAAGGTAGTCCATCATTATTCCTCCCGTGCAGGTTCGATAGGCGGTTCCACTGGTAATGTCACTACGAATTCCGTGCCTTTCTCCACCTTACTTTCAACTTCAATCTTTCCACCGTGTTGCTCAATAATCTGGTAACTCACCGCTAGCCCAAGCCCCGTACCGCTACCAACAGGCTTTGTGGTGAAAAAGGGCTCAAAGATTTTCGGCAACACATCCTCTGGAATGCCCTTCCCATTGTCTCGGACGGACATTTTCACAAAATCCCCATCAAGAAGCGTCTTAATCCACACATCACCTTTCCCTTCAATTGCGTCAACGGCATTGGTGAGCAGATTCAGGATTACCTGATTCAACTGTCCCGGATAGCAAAGAATCTTGGGAATCTCCCCAAACTCCTTGTGGACGGTGACCCGATTACTCAAACGGTTGTTAATGAGCGTCAGGGTACTGTCGATGCCTTCGTGAATGTCGGCTTTTTGAAATTCGGCTTCATCCAACCTAGCAAAATTTCTCAGACTTCTAACAATTTCACCGATTCTGTCACTCGCGGTGACGGTAATCCGGTTATTTTCTTTGAGAAGCTTTATTGCCCGTTGGAACTGTTTATTGTTTTGGATATCATTTAAAGTGTCGCTGGTTTCTAATACACTCATAATTTTGTTGATGCATCGGGTTAAAACATCTGCTGTGCTATTGACAGCACCAACAGGATTATTAATCTCATGTGCAACTCCGGCAGCCAAATGACCTAATGCCGCCATTTTTTCCGATTGCACTAATTGGGTTTGAGCCTGACGGAGTTGATTGTAAGTTTTTTGGAGTTCAGTGTGGGCGGCTTGGATTTGGTCGCGCGATTCAGCTAGTTCAACGTTCTGCCTTTCTAGCCCTTGATTGGCTTCTGCTAATTCTGCTGTTCGCTGCTTCACTCGGTTCTCCAATCCCACGTTCAGTTGATACAATTCATTGGAACGCTTTTCGAGGGATTTGTTTGTCTTTGCAAAATTGCGAGCTAGGTACACGGACATCGAAATCAGAAGGCAGAGAACCGCATAGTAAGAAGGGTTATCAATTCCTTTTATAGTTGGTCCTAAGATATTGAGGTCCATCAGTTGCTCGCAGATAGCAGTAACGCCCAAAACCATTGCTCCAACACCGATAATCCACGCCCCATCTTTCTTTTTCCAGATTGCTATAAAAATCACTCGTAGTATTTCCATTATTAGGACCAAACCAAACAGGTAAGTATAAGGAAAAGCGCTGTAGCTGCACAAGGTCCAAACTCCCAAGCCAATCCCACTGATGACAAAGAAAAAGAATTGTTTTGGCAGCTTCCGATAAAAGATCGAATATGCAAATCGGATTCCAGCAACGGACACGAATATTGATAAGACGCGTTGTATCATCACTAAATTTGAATTTACATCTGTTTGATAGTCCACAAACGCCGCAGCAGCAAAAAGACCTGTAAAGACCGCGTAATAGAGATTTTCTCTGGAGCGAGGATAGAACAAAAACAGCAACAGATGCAGTATTGCAAAGGCGAGTGGCACGCCTGTAAAAAACATCTGTTCATTTGCTCTCCTTCTCACACGATTGACTAGATGTTCAACCTTGTAATTTGAATCCCCAAATAAGATAATATTAAAACCTGCGTTCAAGCCCGATTTATAAAGCGCATCTACCGAGAAGTTTGAATAGCGAACGGCGATGAGGTGTTCGGTTTTGTCCTTAAATAAAATTTCCTTAACCATGTAGACATCTACTTCTGATTCTTTTGTTCTGACCTGTCCGAATTGTTCAATCTGCACTCCATCTAAATAGATTTCAGAAGCCCCTCTCTGATACACATGAAGCGCCAATGGCGTCTTCCAAAGTGTCGAATCCACAGCGAGGTGAAGCCTGAACCAGCCGATGCCTTTCCAGTTGCCTTTGGCAAGTTTGTTTGGCTCAACCCATGTATTTACAATTTCCCAGTCGCTATCATCAAACGCCGGGTCTGCCCACGCCACATTATCTCCAGCGTGATATTTCCAGTTATTGTCGAGTTGGATTGAGTTATTCTCGTTTTTGAAGCTATCTGGCGAGAGGACGATTTTGCCATTGATTTGAGCAAAGCTACGAAAAGCAGATTGAAAGCATAAGCTAAGAAGAACCAGCGTCAAAATCTTTTTCATACTTTTACCTCCCCCCAGCTTTCTGGTTAAATCAGTCCCCAAATAACGTGCCAAATTATCTTGACTTTGGTAAATAAAGAGTAGGTCAAGTTGCAAGAAGGTTTAAACTGTCAAGTAGAATGGATGCTTATGAGAGAACACCGTCATTGTATAAAATTATCATCCTTGCTACTTGACAATTATTACTTCCATTCAACTTGACCTACGGGTTGAATTATCCATTCATTTTTAATCTACCAAAGTCAAGTTACATCTGTCTAGAAATGTATACCAATCAAAGCTAAAAATCCAAATTTCCTGAAGTAGTAGGCAGCCAAAAATGAAAGCACTCCGTTGAGAAGGATAATCTCACTCATAAGGGCAAAAGGAATTTCGTTGATTTCTTTTAAGTCAAGAATAAGCATCACCGATGGTATATGTCCCAGGGCGTGGGTTCCCTCATTCGTTACCCCAGGGGAACGACTTGATGCGGAATGACCTCTCGGCTAACGGCAGGACAACTTTAATGCCGCCGTGTGCTGACGAAGCATGGATTGCAAAGCCTATCTCAGTCGCATGTCGAGCATGCTCCACATCGCAGGATGTTCGCCCACCTGTTTGTACCGCCTGCACCAAATCTCTCACCATTGCCTTGCCAGCGGGCCATTGCTCTGTTTCCTCGGGCATCTCTAACGGTTGCAGGTTCGAAGAACCACCCGAAGAATCTAACCAGATGAAACTCTCTCTGGCGTCCTGGAGGAGGACAAGACGTCCCTTTTCACCCAAGACTTCAAAGCTTATGTGACCGCCGGCTGGTGTAACATAAAGCACAACCCCATTAGCCAGGCCAATTTGGCCTCGCCCCGTTGGGTCCATGCGTTGAGATGAATTCGGCGGTGTCCCCGAAAGGTCATCCACCAGACCGCTGACCCACGCCGGCTTTGACGCCCCTACCAAACCCAGAAGGGTGTCATACCAGTGGCATCCGTGGTTTATCAAATTTGGCAGCCCGTAGCCGACTACACTCGTGATAGCACCGATAGCGCCATCAGCAATCAGCTTTCGCAAAGACTGGTACCTAGCCATCCAACGCCGGTCCAACGCAAAAAGCAGCGGCACGTTTTGGCACGCGGATGCAATCCTATCCGTCTCGGCCAAGCTCGTGGCGAGGGGCTTATCGCACAAGATGCCCCGTACCCCGGCTTGAACCGCTAACTCAATCTGCTTTGCGTGTAGGGTTTGGCGCGTTGCGATGCACACAAGGTCGGGTTTTATCTCCTCAAGCATCCGTGAGTAATCGTCATAGGTCGGAATGCTACCCAAGATATCGCGCCAGCAATCGACAAACTGTACTCTGGTGTCTGTACCACGGTCAAAAACAGCTACCACTTGGGTCTCTGGCACAGCATTAAAAGCGGTAGCGAAGTTGTGACTTCCGGGTGTCAGCGTCACCATGCGGTGGCAGCCAGCGATGGCCACACGTAACTGCTCTTGGCTTTGTTCCATCGTTTCCGTCATTTTCCTTTACTCCTTCCGTTGCATTAAAAGCACTGGGATAAATCCCGGTGCTGAGAGGGCAAAGCCCCTTTGGGGTTGGATTCTAGCCCGTAGGACTTCGCTCTTTCAGCCCAGAGGTTGACCTCCGGGCTTAATAAGCGTCACCAGCTTGAGCAACTCCTCTTTGTCAGCCAGAGATACCATTATGTCTTTTCCTTGCCATCACGATACTGTGGGAGCGTAATAGTAAATGTTGTTCCTTTGCTTAGTTCGCTTGAAACATCAATGCGCCCTTTATGCTCATCAACAACAATTTGGTAGCAGATTGGGAGCCCAAGTCCTACACCAACTCTCACGCCCTTTGTTGTGAATCCCGGGTCGAAAATGCTATTGATATATTCTGCTGGAATTCCTTTTCCGGTGTCGCTGATTTCAATTTTGACATGCTCTTTTTGGATAAAGGTCATTATTTTAATTTCTCCTTCTCCATCAACTGCTTCAGAAGCATTTCTCAGCATACTCCTAAAAACTTGATTTAAACCGCTTGGGGAACAATAAATTTTTGGGATGTCGCCGTAATCCTTTGTGACTTTTATTCTACTTGAGAATTCCGGTTCCATCTCCATCAAGGCAATGGCGTTATCTATCCCTTCGTGAATATCAGCAACCTGCCATTCCGCCTCATCAAGCCTGACAAAACTCCGCAAATTGGCTACTATTTTTGCTACTCTCTCTGAAGCAATTTGGCTCGTCTGATTCATCTTCTCCAATGCAGCAAGCGTTCTGCTCAGTTGTCTGTTTTCTTTTATTTCCTGTAGATACTCCTCGGTCAGCAATTTTTTGATTTTGTCGATTGCACGGCTGGAAACATCATTATTGCTGGAAATCACTCCTATTGGGTTATTCATTTCATGCGCTACACCCGCGACTAACTGGCGCAGTGATTCCATTTTCGCCGCTTGAATCCGTTCAGCTTCTTCCTTGTGTTCGGTAATATCTACAATAAATACTACACTCCTTTTTGTCCCCGGTATTATGCTGACCGTTATCAAACAATCTCTAATATTTTTCTCTCTATTAAGAAACTGAGACTCGTAGTTCTTTGGAGCAGTGTTTGGGTCTATTCTTCGTAGACGATGATACTCTTTCAGTCTCTCCAAATTACCTTCAGTGACGAATTCAGTCCAGCTTTTTTTGTCCTCAGTTTCTTCTTTAGAGTAGCCTGAAAGTTTTTCGAATTCCGTATTTGCAAGGGATATCGTTGTGTCTTCCTCAATCATTACTGCTGCGGTTCCGGTCGTTTCAAAAATGGTTCGATACATTTCCTCAGATTTCCGTAGTGCTTCCTCCCGCTGTTGAATCTGTTCCAACATCTCGTTGAACCCATCAATGA
>SDBU01003468.1_pt1 | contig 20026 bp, 21 predicted proteins | sample 2277071 | NCBI WGS metagenome assembly SDBU01 (sample SAMN10397929, study PRJNA504765) | marine sediment metagenome | isolation source: marine sediment core GS08_GC12, 126 cmbsf | place: Arctic Ocean: Gakkel Ridge, Loki's castle | collected 2008
GTATCCATGGTCTACTGGCAAGAATAGAGCATGTCCGTCCGATTGAATTAGTTGTGCCATACGGTTTGCCATTCCCCATTCCATGTTAATAATCCTCCTTCCTGAGTTTATGGTTTGTTGCCTAGTTGTAAAAGAGCTGACCTAACCAGCTTCACTATTATGGTACAAGGCACCAGTTTAATTTGTATCCCTTTAGTTAGCCCGGCTTTGTATCTGTCGGGTTCGGAAAGGCGAACTCCCTCCCCAAGTCATTCCCAAAACAACAGCTATAATCCCGTTACTTATCATTGAAGCTTCCAGCACCGAGCCTATTTGGTATAAGCAGGAGTGCACCAGCTACCGTATTTGGGATTGTTGCCGCGAATGACATCGGCATAGATTTCTTGCAGCTTCCCGGTTGCCTCCCCAATTTCACCGTTACCTATCGTCCGGCGGTCTATCTCAGCTACCGAGATGATATTGGCCGCAGTCCCGGTTAAAAAGCACTCGTCAGCGGCATAGAGTTCACTACGCTCAACCGGTCTTTCAATCGTTTCCATACCCAGCTCATTTTGGGCCAGTTTTATTACCGCGTCCCGGGTAATACCGACCAGAATACTATTATAGGTGGCTGGAGTGACCAGCTTGCCATCGATGACCAGGAACAGATTCTCGCCGGTCCCTTCCGAGACATAACCGTCCCAGGTAAGCATAATCCCCTCGTCAAAGCCATTCTCGATTGCCTCGGTCTTGGCCAGAGCGCTATTGACGTAAAGCCCGGTAAGTTTGGCCCGCGGCACCTCCTTGGCCCGGCGCCAGGAAGAGACGCAACACCTCGCCTTATCCGTATCCAAATACGGTCCCCAGGGGAAGGCAAAGACTAAGAAGTCACACTCCAGGTCATGAAGGCGGACACCGAGAGAATCAGAACTCCAGTAGGCAAGAGGTCTAACGTATACATCCTCTTCAAACCCGCACTTCTCTACCAGTTCCACCGTTATCTGGCAGATTTCATCAATACTGTAGGGCAGGTTCATCCTCAATACCTGGCAGCCCTTGTGCATCCTTTCATAGTGCTCTCTCAGCCGAAAGAGGTAGAGCTGGCGCTGCTCGCTATTCCAGTTACCCCGGATACCCTCAAAACAGGCGGTACCATAGTGCAGGGAATTGGTCATAATCCCTATCTTGGCTTCTGATAGAGGAACAAACTGCTTACGAAAATAGGCGTACGATGGCATCTTAAACCCCCTTTTATAGACAGGCTTTATTATAGCCACTAGCCAGCGAGAAAACAAGCATCTTGCTAACCATTACCTAATCCCACCTGTGGTAGACCTCTGTCAACCAACTATTGTATAATATGGTAGGTACAGGGGGTATGAATGTCACTAGCTGAGTCAGGCAATTCATCGAAAACCTCGGCAGATGTTATTAAAGCCGAGGTTTTCTCATCATCGGTGTCAGTAACGGAGATGGAAGCAATCGCCAAAAGGATACGCCGCCACATTATTACCATGATCGGGAAGGCCAGCAGCGGTCACCCTGGTGGCTCCCTGTCGGCGGTGGAGGTCGTCACCCTCCTCTACTTCAAGGTACTGCGGCATAAGCCATCAGACCCCCAGTGGTCAGACCGGGACCGGTTCATCTTGAGCAAAGGGCATGCCGCACCGCTCCTCTACGCCACTCTAACCGAGTGCGGCTACCTGCCAGGAGACGAGCTATACACTCTTAGAGAACTGGATAGTTGTTTGCAAGGTCATACCGACTGTACCCTCACTCCCGGGGTAGAAATGTCAGCCGGCGCCCTGGGACAAGGACTATCCTTTGCCATCGGCACCACTCTGGCGGGACGTCTCAACGCTCAAGACTACCGCGTCTATGCTCTGCTGGGTGACGGCGAGTGTGATGAGGGACAGGTATGGGAAGCGGCCATGGCCGCGGCCCACTTTAAGCTGAATAATCTGGTGGCTATTGTGGACAACAACGGGCTGCAGCTTGATGGCTGGAACCGTGACATCATGAACCTTGAGCCCTTCAACCAGAAATGGCAGGCCTTTGGCTGGCATGTTATTGAGGTCGATGGTCATAACTTTACCGAGCTTATGGACGCTTTTAACCGGGCAAAAATGATTACCGGACAGCCTACGGTCATCATCGCCCATACGACTAAGGGTAAGGGGGTCAGCTTTATGGAAAACAACCCCGATTTTCACGGCAAAGCCCCCACCGCAGCTCAGGTAGAGATAGCATTAAAGGAGCTAGCGTAGCCGTGACTGGGGAGGTCTCGGTAAGGGAAGCCTACGGCAAAACCCTGGTCGAGTTAGGCCGGGAGAACCCGGACATTGTGGTGCTGGATGCCGACCTATCACGGTCAACGATGACCGAGTTTTTTGCTCAGGAGTTCCCTGACCGCTTTTTTGACTGTGGCATCGCCGAGCAGAATATGATGGGAATTGCTGCCGGGTTGGCCGCCTCGGGTAAGATAGCCTTTGCCAGCACCTTTGCCGTTTTCGCCCCGGGAAGGTGCTTTGACCAGCTCCGGATGTCCATTGCCCAGCCCGGTCGCAACGTTAAACTGGTCACCACCCATGGTGGCATCACCGTTGGTGAGGACGGCTTCTCCCACCATTCAATTGAAGACCTGTCCCTGATTGGCTCCCTGCCCGGCTTTACCGTGATTGTCCCGGCGGATGCCATTGAAACCGACCGGGCAGTGAGGGCAGCCGCCGCCAGCTATGGGCCGTTCTATATCAGGCTGTGCCGTCCCAAAGTACCGCTGGTCTACGATGAGAACTACCGCTTCACCCTGGGTAAGGCGATAACCATGAAGCCAGGCAAAGATGCCACTATTATCGCCATCGGGCTGATGGTGGCAACAGCCCTGGACGCCGCCAAGGACCTGAAACAGGAAGGTATCGACTGCCGGGTACTGGCTATGCCCACTTTCAAGCCAATCGATGAAGCGGCAATTATTGACGCCGCCGCTGAAACCGGAGCTATTGTTACCGCTGAGGAGCACCTGGAGCATGGGGGACTGGGCAGTGAAGTAGCGCTGGTAGTAGCCAGGCACCATCCAATACCCATGGAGTTTATCGCTATCAAAGATACCTATGCCAAATCAGGCAAGCCAGCAGAACTCCAGCGAAGGTACGGTCTGACCGCGGAAGACATCGAGCGAGCCGTCAGGTCAGTACTGAAAAGGAAATAGCCGGGCGGCTATTGGGTTTCCTCCACGGTAACCTCCCCAACCTCCCCCTCTTTCACGGTCTGACGTATGTATTTGTAGATTTCCACAATGGTGGCTGTCAAGGGGATAGCTAATATTAATCCCCAGAACCCGGCAAGGTAAGCACCCAGAACAAGTAAAGCTATCGCTATCGCTGGATGTACCCGCAGGTAAGCACCTTGAATTCTGGGGACAAGCAGATTGTTTTCCAGCAGTTGAACGAGCAAAAAGAGTAGCGCTACCCAGATAGCCTGCTGCGGCGCGATGGCTAAAGTAACTATCACCGCGGCAGCACCGCCAATCCAGGGCCCTAATATTGGGATAAGTTCGGTTACTCCGGCAAAAGCTGCCAGCGCTGGGGCAAACCTTATCGCATAGTCCACGTTCCCTGATATTAGCCAGAATATGCCATACAACCCAATAAAACAAAGGTAGGCCACGATAGACCCAAGTAATAGCTGCGCGCGAAAATATCGCACCAGTATCCCGTCAATAATTGAGATAATGTTCTTAGTATGTTCCGCCACCCATGGTGAGAGTGCCGAATAAAAAGCCCGGCTTAGTTTTTCCCAGTCCTTCAGGATATAAAAGAGAAAAAGGGGCAATGCGGCAAAACCAAACATCAAGCTAAAAGTGGTTGGTATAATTGAAACACCCTTTAAGAAGGCATCCCGGATAGCATCACCCACGGCTAACCCGGCATCCAGAACAAATTGGTCTACCTGCTGGCTCATCTCCGGAGGGAACTGCTGCCGAAAGACTTCCGCCCAGTTCTGCAAGGTGAGTACTCCCCCGACAATATACTGGGGGGCATGTTTCACCAGAGCTAAAAAGGCATTCACTACCGCCGTGGCAACAAAGAAGGACAGAAAGACAATCAGCCCTAAAGTGATGAGAAAGACCAGTATTATTAGTGAGACTCGCTTCGCTTTCTGCCACTTCTCCTGGCCAGGCAGCTTTCTTTCCACCCATGAGATAACTGGCATTAAAAATTGTGCCAGCACCCAGCCCAAAACAAAAGGTATGATGGCACTTCTCAAAGCATAGAGAAGCCCGAAGAACATGACTAGAATCAGCAAGAAAATTATCAGGCGTCGATGTCTGCTGAATACGCTTCCTACTGAGTACAAGCCTAACCTCGCTTACCCCAGTACGGGTTTTTGGGGAATACTAGTGGAGACCACTAGGAATTGTCAACCGCCAAAAGCTGGGCTTGAGGCAACTGCTCACATAAGCGCCGTCAACCCTTGGAACGGCGGAAACCAACACGTAGCCCACCCCGAGCCTTTTCAGCATTGGCCCAGATAGTCTCAATAATGCCGTGCAGATACTCAGACAAGTCCGATTAGCCAACTTACTACCGGTGGTGAAGGGCTTAGGTTGCTTTCTCCTTTAGTTCCTCGAACTTTGCTTCTGCCTTCTTCTTTGCCTCGGCGGCAGCCTCCTTTGCCTTTTCCGCAATCTCAACTGCCTTCTCTTTCGCCTTCTCCGCCCTCTCCTTTATCATCGCTCTTGTCTCTTCACCCGGTCGGGGAGCATACAGAAACCCGATAGCCGCACCAATGACTGCTCCCATAACAAACCCAATGACAAATCCGGTACCTGAATCTCTATCAGTCATCTTTCCCTCCTTTTCTGGCGAAAAGCCTTCTGACGGCTGCAATTCCTTGATATACCCCTTGAACCACCGCCACTATCTGGACTATTTGCTTAACTCCTCCCCCTCCCACCAAAGAGGTGAGCCCCCGCATAGTTCGGGAAATGATTTTCGCTGAATCCAGTATCGATTTTACCCGGCGATAGACCAAGAATATTAGCACGGAGATAAAAATGAGCACTCCCGCTGCTACGAGCGCGGCAATAATGATAACCAAATCACGCAACCAAACAATGTCCATCAGTCGCCTCCGTTTCCAAAAGTTCCCTATTACATTCTACCACTATTTACGGTGGTGTAAAGAGGGTACCATGACGGCGGGATTAGAGGTGGTATTCGCCCTGCTTAGTGCTGTTTGAATTTGGCTCTCAAGGCCTCCATTTCTTGCTGTCTATCGAACTCCTCCTGGCCAAGGGGTTCACAGGACTTTAACTCATTGTCCTCCATTCTAATGGTGAAGAGTGCTGTACATTTCCAACACCGATACGGGCCCTGATAGCTTGAATCAACCAGCGAGAAACTACCCTCGGTGTCACACTTAGGACATTTGATTTTGACTATCATAGCTCACCTCACATGTTCCCATAATATTATGCTGTGTCAGCAACACTGACACAACCCAATAGGGACACTTTAGGTATTTGAGCTGATTTTGTCAATACCGGTTAAGAATAAGGTAAACCCTTTCCACGCGGAATGTCGTGACAACCTTGTGAGGTGGTGATACACTAGACAAAACAACTTTTTTATGGTAATCAATTCCACCAAGGGAGAGAAAGAAGCGTTTTCATACTGTATCTGCCCAATACCCCAAGGACAATATCAGGAGGTAACAAATGGAAAGGACTTGGATGCCAATAGCTGCTGGGATTCTGAACATAATTTCAGGCGCTACCCGTTTGGTCGGTGGTCTCATTATCCTTATCATCGGTGGGCTGGACGAAGGGATGATGAGCTTGTTCTGGTTCGGAATGCCAGGTACTCCAGTTATACCATTGGCGCTGCTGAGCATGGTGGCCATACCGGTAATCGTTCTCGGGATATTGGCTATCGTGGGGGGCATCTATGCCCTGCAAAGAAAAACGTGGGGCCTGGCACTTACTGGCGCCATCTCCGGAGCTTTTCTCTCGTGGTTCCTGGGGATACCGGCTATCATACTAACCGCGCTATCGAGAAAAGAGTTCGCCTAGACTCAATGAGTTCCGGTCGTCCACCTTTCCTGCCGCGGGGAAGTCTCACCTATGCGGATGTAGCAGCGACTTCAGGGTGGGAGGATTAGAGATAACAAGTAAAACCTGAAGACAATCCTACGCCCGGCGTATTAAAGGTTGCCTCATCCTGAGGAAATGGGTAACCCCCACCAGGCAGGGTAAGCCGATACTGTAGGCCACCAGCATTCCAGGAAATCCCAGCCACCAGCACACCAGCGGCAGCGGGATAAACAGAACGCAACTGGCTTTAGTTACATCACGCTTGAAATAGAGAACGGCCAACGTCGGCCCGGCCAGAATCAGCACCGGCTGGGTGATAAGTGTGGCCAGGACACCAATAGTAGTGCTCTCCCCACGCCCACCCCGGAAGCCGAGAAAAACCGACCAGTTGTGACCAACAACCGCCGCGGCACCAGTGAACAGTACCACGGCCAGCGGCAGACTGGCCATCTGCGCAACAAGGATAGCCAGTGCTCCCTTACCGACGTCAACCAGGAATACGCCTATCCCGGCTTTAGCCCCCATCTGGTGAAAGGCGTTGGCGGCGCCTACATTGCCATCGCCCCCCTGCCGAATATCCCCACCCCGGAGCAGATGCCCCACAACATAGGCGGTGGGGATAGAGCCGAGCAAGTAGCCCACGATTACTATCAGCCAGGGCATATTCACCCTCCGACTGGTGCCGGGGGTGGGACTCGAACCCACAAGGATTGCTCCGGCGGATTTTAAGTCCGCTGCGTCTGCCTATTCCGCCACCCCGGCGCTGGGTGAGGTTATTTTACTGCTTTTGGGGGAGAGGTTCAACTCTATTAGACGCAAAACCATTTGCATTAAACAAGAATGGTGCTACAATTAAGTAAACATAACATCAAGGTGGGAGAAACGTCAATGAGTACCATATACCAATTAACATTCTTCCTTGCCCTAGCGCTGCTTGCCATACTGATAACAATATTCGTTTTCGCTGTATCTCTACTAGGTAGAGCTATGGAGGCGGCTGCCAAAACTGAAAAAGCGCAGCTGCTCGAGAGAAAACAGAGTAACGAAGAAGCCATGGCAGCCATAAAGAAAGAGATAGAAGAAGCAGAAGGTCAGATACCCAAGGGATTGACACAGAAACTAGCGAAATTAGAGAAAAGGGATAAGGACTTTGGCAGGGAATTGGCCAAAATTAGGAAATCGCCGGAAGTGCTTACAGTAAGAGGAGGGGTAGTTCCTCCAAGTGCTTTACTAATAGGTGCGCTAATCCTTAGTGGTACGGCTTGGGGTTTATCCAATATACAAAATTTAGTCTCTATAGCTCTTTGGCTTATGGGTTCGGCGGCCATAGGCTACAGCACTTATCGAATTTATAAATCTCTAAAGGTCATTGAGAGCGTTGCTATAACTTCTGAAGAGGCAGCACTGAAAAGAACAATAGAGGCATTTAAAATAGCCCAGAAAGAACTTGAAGAGGAGAAAAGGCCAGAATTGGAGCTATTATTCTTGGGAAAGCAACCTCCGTTCCGCGTGAAAGCTGATTCAGAGATGAGCCTCCTATTAGCACTAAGTCTAGGTAAGGGAGAATTCGCTGAGGACGTTGCAGTTCATATCTGTGCCCCTCCAGGATTTGATTTTCCAAATCAAGCAACTTACACGCTGACTCCAGACCACGTTTACGCAAACTACATAGCTAGGGTGTGGCATCTACAAAAAGTCTTTAGAGCATTGGACTACCGTGTAACAATAACCATTAAGTCACCTCCAATTGCAGGTACCTTTAAAATGGTTTATTACATATTTTGTAGAGGTTCCTGGACGTACGAAGGGACTGAATTAGAGATTATAGTAGAGGGAAAGCCTACTTAGCGAAATATATTAATCTGGAGGCGACGGGCGGATTCGAACCGCCGAATAGGGGTTTTGCAGACCCCCGCCTTAACCACTTGGCCACGTCGCCCCCGTGTTCTTTTATTGTAAGCCAAAACCGAAGGTGATGCAAGACTTACCTCTAACCCCAGTCTCTTGACAACTCAGCCACTATTGTGCCAGACTACACACGCTTTTCCAGTATTCTCTATCCCGGATTCCAAACCATAGCTGTAAGCTGAATCCGACAGAGAGGAGGATTTAATCATGGCACTTCGAGACCTCGGCACCATCATTGAAACGGACGTCCTCGTTATCGGCGGGGGCATCGCCGCTTTGTTTGCCGCAATTAAGGCTAAAGAGAAGGATAGTTCTCTCGATGTGCTCCTGGTGGACAAGTGTACCGCCGGGTTATCCGGGTGCTCCGCCCATGCCGCGGGGATGCTGCCCTACTGGGAACCGGGCGACGACTTCGACAAATACGTCGAGGAGATTATCGTCGACAACTCCGAATATCTAATCGACCAGGACTATGTTCCCCAGGCGGTGCGACAGTCCTATGATAGGGTTCATGAAATGCTGGACTGGGGCGTGCAGGTGCAGCGAGACGCCAACGGCAACCCGATAAGAGTACCCATAATAGCCACATCCTGCGGGTATGGAACGCCCTTTATTGGCGGGACACAACTGACCTGGAAGGTCAGGATGCAAGCGGCAAAACGGGCGGCGAGCTTCATGGACAGAACGTTTGTCACGGACCTGCTCATGGCCGACGGCAAATGTGCCGGAGCCGTGGGATTCAACGTGCGTAGCGGCGAATTCTACATCTTCCGAGCCAGGTCCACCATACTGGCTAACGGCACGGTGTTCTTTGGCCGGAGGCCACAGATGGGACAGGGCGGCACCACCGGGGACGCCGCGGCTGCCGTCCTCAGGGCCGGGGGACAAATACGAAATATGGAGCAGCTGTGGGCTACTCACGGACCAGCGGCTCTGGACTCTTCCGGGGTTCATATAATCTTCGGCTCCGGTGGCATTATACGGAACGCCAAAGGTGAGCGAATCATGGAGAAATATAACCCCAAGCTCCTGGAACTGGCCAAGCGCTACGAGGTGGCTCGCGGTATTCTCCTGGAGTGGAAGGAGGGGAGGGGGCCCTGTTACCTCGACTGCTCACACCTGTCTCCGGATAAAATTACCCACATAAAGACTTCTCTGCCGCGCCTGGCCCTGGCGCTGCAACGATGGGGGATAGACCTCGCCAAAGACAAAATAGACTGGGTGCCCTACGGACTAACCCCGCAGACGGTAGCTGGGGTCAGGGTTAGCAGTGGCGATGGCGATGTTCCCAATATTCCGGGACTGTGGTCGGTAGGTAACGCCAGTGATTTTTGCGGTGGCGCCGACACCACCGCCGTCACCGCTCTGGTTGGTTCGGCCAACATGGGAGCTAGGGCCGGGGCCAGAGCCGCCGAACATGCGGCTGGCACAAAAACCCTGCCGGTGGATGAAAAACAAGTCGAGACGCTAAGAAATGACCTGTTCGCTCCTATGCAGCTAAAGGCCAGCTCCATGACCCACCGGGATGCCGCAACCGAGCTATCTGAGGTCGTACACCAACACATAAACCTGCTGAAGGACGAACCCCGGCTCAAGCTGGCGCTCAGCGAACTGCAGGAACTGGAGGACAAATTTAGCGGTCTGGCAGCGAACGACGCTCACGAACTTATGCTCCTGCACGGGTTAAAGAACAAGCACCTGATGGCAAAAGTCAGTGCTGAGGCGTCTTTGCTACGGTCGGAAAGTAGAGCCTGCCATTACCGGCTGGACTACCCTTCCCGTGATGACCGGAACTGGCTCAAATGGACTATCGCCACCCTGGACCAGGGTAAAGTAAAGGTAGCGTTAGAGGATATGCCCGTGGTGCAATGGAAATACAAACCAAAGGCAGTTTGATTCCTGGCCAAGGGTTAAAATGTTGAGATGCCAAAAAGCGATTTAGATAGGGAGGATGGCGATGCCGGTCAAGATTGACCAGTCCGGGTGTACCGGATGTGGCGGGTGTGTTTTGGCTTGTCCACAGGACGTGCTCAGGTTAGACGAGCAAAAACAGAAGGCAGTCATCGCCTACTTGAGTGATTGTAGTTCCTGCCGGGAGTGTCTATTGCACTGCCCGTTTCATTGCATTGAAGTGGTAACCAACCCGAGAAAGGTTACTCGGAACTTTACCCTGAGGCAGTACCTGGTCGGGCTTGGAATTCCGGGGCAGGACTAAGTAAATAGCTTTAGCTAATAATCCCATCCTCAATGTACTTTGCTAGCTCTTTGTCCTCGATGCCCAGCAGTTCCTGATACACATAACGATTGTCCTGTCCCAGGAGGGGGCCCGCCCGCCGAAATCGGGCTGGCGTGCGACTAAGCCTTATTGGGGTACTATCGAAGGTAGTCTGGCCCAGAGCCGGATGCGGGGCCTGAACAAAGAAATCCCTGGCTAACAGCTGGGGGTCTTCCGCCACCTCGCGGGCATCCTTGACCACACCAGCCGGTATCCCTGCTTCCTGAAGCCATTCCATTATCTCCTCCGGGGTATACCTGGCTGTCCACCGTCCCAGCAACTCATCCAGTTCCCCGGCGTGTGCCTTCCGTTGGGCTAGGCTGGAAAACCTGGCCTCTTTGGTCCAGAGAGGACTGCCTAGAATACGGCAGAGGGCACGCCACTGCTCCTCATCAAAGACAGCGATGACGCACCACCGGTCATCACCCCGGCACCGGTAGCAACCGTGAGGAGTCGCCGAGGTATCATCAGACCCGTTGCCTTGAGGCGTGGCCAGATGATGGTTAACCGTGAAGTCCATAATCGCCGGCCCCAGCAGGGTACACATTGCCTCATATTCTGAGATGTCTATGTATTGTCCCTCACTGGTGCGGTCCCGGTATTCCAGGGCGGCCAGGACAGCCAGTGTCGCCAGCAGCCCGGCTATATGGTCGGCATAAGAATAGCCTAATCCGAGCGGTGTGTCTTGATTAAAAGAGGTCAAATAGGTAATACCGGAAAGTGCCTGGATAGTAGGACCAAAGGCGGCGAAGTCCCGCCATGGCCCGGTCTGGCCCATACCGGACATGCTGACCATGATGATGTCAGGTCTAACCGTTTTAAGATTACCATAGTCCAAACCCCAGTTTGACATTACTCTGGGAGTAAAATTCTCCACCACCACATCGCTCATCCCGACCAGTTTGAGGGCAAGCTCCCTTCCCTCAGGACGGCTCAGGTTCAGGGTGATGCTCAGCTTATTGCGGTTCCAGGTATTGAAATAGCCGGTGGTATTGGACTCGGTGCCCTGGGCCATCTTTTTGGATTGGACCTTGATTACCTCGGCCCCAAAATCAGCCAGCATCCTGGTGGCATAAGGGCCGGCCAGCACCCAGGTAAAGTCCAGTACCCTTAATCCGTGGAGAGCATCTACCGGCATCAAGCACCTCGCCTAGATGACATTTCGGGAAGCAAGCTCGTCCAGCTTCTCCTGGGAGAAGCCCAATTCTTTTTGGTAAATCTGACTGTTATGCTCCCCAATTAAGGGGGCCCGCCGCTCGATATTCCAGGGCGACCGGCTGAACTTATAGGGAGCACCGGGATAGGTGAAGCTGGCATTGGCTTCAGGGTGAGCTACCGGGACAAAGAAATTTCGTGCTTCAAGCTGAGGGCTATTGACTACCTCTGCTGCCGAGGCAACCGGGGCCCAGGGAAACCGCATCAACTGTCCCAGCTCAAAAAGCTCGGCAGTAGTATGCCTGCTGGTCCAGCGCTGCAGAACCTGGAGAATGTGGTCCAGGTGTTGAAAGCGGTACTCCTCACTACGCCACTTATCCTCCTTCAAATCAGCCGCCATACCCTCACTGTCCAGCAACTCGACCAAAGTCTCCCACTCCATCAGTGGAGAGAGCACAATATGACCGTCCTTACAGGAAAGAAGACAAAAGGAGTTATTCCAGTGGCGGCTCCCCTGCCTTCTCGACACCACCCCGTCAGAAAAATAACGAACCATGACATGTTCCAGGGAGGCAGCCACCGCCTCCTGCAGGGAGATGTCAATATGCTGTCCCCGACCGTGGTGCTTTCGCTGGCGGAAGGCGAGGACAATACCGATGGCAGCAAACAGAGAAGCCAGATAGTATGCCTGCTGTCCGTAGGGCTTAAGGGGAGGAGTATCAGGAGCGCCACAAACGTACATCTGCCCCCCCAATGCGGAAGCAACTATATCACAGGACTGGTATTCTTTATAGGGTCCGTTCTGCCCGAATCCGGTAACTGAAGCCATAATCAGTCCCGGATTTACCTCACTTAAGGTCTCGTACCCCAGCCCTAATTTATCCAGGTAGCCCGGCGGGAAAGTCTCCACCACCACGTCGGTTCTCTGCGCCAGTGTGCGGAAAATTCTCTGCCCTTCCGTGCTCTCCAGATTCAGGGTTATGCCCAGCTTACCGGTATTGTTGTACCAGAAAGAAAGGCTCTTCTCAGGGCTAGCTGTGCCACCCCAAAAAGGGCCTATCTGTCTTGAAGTGTCGCCACCGGGTCTCTCAACCTTAATGACCCCGGCTCCCATATCAGCCAGGAGCTTGGAACAGAACGAAGCCTTTTCATCGGCCAGGTCCAATATCCGGAGTCCAGTTAGTGCCGCTTTCTCTTCCCGTCGCACGCCGTACCTCAAGCCGATGTCTTTCGGTTAAGGCTTTAATCCGAGGAAGGCAGAGGTCTAGGCTCCTGAACGGTCATTTCTTTCTCACAGCAGACAACGGTGCCCTCACCGGCTTTGGTGCAGAGCGCCTCGGTGCCACAAACTTCACAGCGAAACCTCTTGCCCAGTTGATTCATCCTGTATCATTACCTCCAAAGTTCTAGACTACGGCCTATTTGCCCTGAGATGCTACTTGGCCTGCTTCAGCTCCATTGTTTTTCCGCAACATTTAAGAGTTCCCTCGCCAGGTCGGGTGACGATAAACTCTGAGCCACACTTCGCACAAACATACCGTTTACCCACTTGATTTGCCATCTTACTCCTCCTCAAGCCTTCTGCTGCAAAATCAGGACTTTGCGTGCTGCTCCCGAAGTACCCTCTTTAGCACCTTGCCCAGGGGATTTCGCGGTAGAGAATCCAGAAAGGTCACTTCTCTGGGTCGCTTAAAACCCAGCTTGGAATGGCAATACCCGATAATTTCTTCCTCGGTAGCCACTTCCCCTTTCTTCAACACCACAAAGGCCGCTGGTTGCTGACCCCACTCCGGGTCAGGCACCGCAATTACCGCTGCCTCATCTACCTTGGGGTGAGAGTGGAGCACATCCTCAACCTCCTCCGGTGAAATATTCTCCCCGCCCCGGATAATCATGTCATCCTTGCGACCCGCAAGATATATGTAGCCTTCATCATCCATCCAGCCCATGTCTCCGGTACGCAACCAACCGTCTGGGGTCATTACCTGGGCCGTCTTTTGCTCATCATGCCAGTACCCGCTCATCATCCCCGGCCCCCGGGCCAAGATTTCTCCGGTTTCCCCTGGCGGCAACTCCCGGCCATCTTCCTCGTCAACAATCTTCACCCCCACGTCAGGCAGCGGCCGGCCAATAGATGAGGTAAGCCTCTTCAGCTTTTTCTCCCGCTCCTCCTCGGTCCCTTCAATGATATGGTCCTCCGGACCCAAAGTGGTCATGGCGGAAGTAGTCTCCGTCTGACCGAAGGCATTGATGAATCTCACCCAGGGCATGACTGCTATCGCTTTCTTGATAACCTCAAAGGGCATGGAGGCAGCGCCATAGGTCAGCACTCTCAGGCTGCTCAAGTCATATTTGTTGAAATCCGGGGCATCAATGACCCACTTAAGCATCGTCGGTACCAGCATCGCTCTGGTCACCCGCTCCCGCTCCACTGTTTCCAGCCACCCCACAGTCTCAAACTGCCTCATCAGCACCAGGGCCCGGCCACCATAGACAGCCGCCAGCATCGCCTGAAGCCCAGCGACATGGTAGAGTGGGACGGTGAGCAAATTCCTCTCCTCTATCTCAGGGCTGGCCGGGTCTACATTCTCCAGAACGTAAGCAGCAAATCCGCTATGCTTCAGTGGTACGCCCTTGGGGCGCCCGGTGGTACCCGCCGTATACACCAGGATGGTAACATCCTCATCGTCAATTTCCGTGAACACTTCCTCGGGTGCTCCTGAACTGACCAGGTCTTCGTAATTAGGCATATCTGGTTGCCGGCCGTCCATGGTTATGCATTGCTTGACCGAAGGTAAATCAGGCAACACCTCCTTTGCCGTATTCAGGTACCTGTCTCCCACAAGCAGGACTTTAGCCTCGGCGTTTTCTAACATATAGCCTAGCTCGTCTGCCTTTGCCCGGAAATTCAGAGGCACCATAATAGCCCCAAGCTTGGCACTGGCAAAATAGGACTCAACAAACTGAGGACAGTTAACCTGCAGCATACCTATCCGGTCACCCTTCCCCACACCCAGCTTGACCAGGGCATTAGCTAACCGGTTGACACGCTCGTTGGTCTGGGCAAAAGTCTGCCTTTTTCCCTCGAACACCGTACAGTCCCGCTCCGGGCAGATGGCATTGGCGATGTTCAGAAAATCCGTGGTATTCATTTGCTCTCCTGCGTGATAATACCGTAGAAATAGCTCAGGCTCTTTTAGCAGCTTTCACTGCCGGAGCCGGTGATTAGCTACAACAACTGGTGCCACTTACCGGCGGAGGTGGAGTCGGCAAGCCTCCCTTCTAATTCTAAACCTTCTGTAAGGGGTAAGTCCAGTCCACGGATGACTGCCTGCTTGACATTCCTGAGCGCTATTGGACTGTGGGTCTTGATTTTAAGGGCTATCTCTTCAGCCGCCACCAGTAGCTCGGCCTTAGGCACTACCCGGTTTACCAGCCCGATGTTATAGGCTTCTCTGGCATCAATCCAACGGCCAGTAAGCAGCATCTCCAAAGCTCTACCTCGCCCCACCACACGAGCGAGAGTTTGAGTACCTCCACCACTCGGGATAATGCCCAGTCCCACCTCGGGTAACCCAAACTGGGCATCCTCCGCAGCTATTCTTAAGTCGCAGCACAGCGCCATCTCCACTCCTGAGCCCAGGACATACCCGTGAAGGGCGGCAATAACCGGCTGGGATAGGTTCAGCCAGAGTCCCCAGATGTCCCGCTCCCGGCGTACCCGGCGGGCAACTACCGGAGAGGGGGCAGTGAGGAACTCGGTCAGGTCAGCCCCGGCACAAAACGCTTTGTCCCCGGCCCCCTTCAAGATAACCACCATTACCTCATCATCGTCTTTGATGGCGCCTAAAATCTGGTACAGTTCATCCCGCATCTGGATATTGTAACTATTTAGACGCTGCGGACGATTAAGGGTAACGTAGGCAATATTTTCCTTCTTTTCATAAATGACCGTCTGGAAGTTTCCCATTCTTTACCTACCCTTGAATTCAGGCCGTCTTTTCTCCAGGAAAGAAGTAATGCCCTCGGTGCGGTCCTCAGTAGTTTGCAATAGAAAGTAAAGGTCAGTCTCCAAGCGGAGACCCTGCTCCAGGGTCAAGTCCAACCCCTTGTTTATCGCTTCCTTGGTATACCTCAGGGCGAGGGGAGCACCAGCCGCCATTCTGCGTGCCATATCGGCCACCACCGTTGACAGTTCTTCTAACGGGACCACCAGATTAACCAGGCCCATCCGCTGCGCTTCCCGGGCGCTGACCGGTTCCCCGAGGAGAATCATCTCCACGGCCCTGGTCCTGCCTACCAGGCGGGGTAGACGCTGTGTCCCGCCATCCCGGGGAATAAGATTGGAGGTGGTTTGGGGCAGCCCAAGGCAAGCTGTCTCGACCGCTATTCTAATGTCACAGGCCAAGGCCAACTCCAGACCTTGCCCCAGGGCATCGCCGTTAATGGCGGCAATCACGGGACAGCTAAGCTCCGACACGGCGGAGGCCACCGACCACAACCCTGCCCCTCCTGAGGGGCTGCTGCCGTCAGTTCCCACAGAGAAGGCCTTGCCCGCCCCGGTAATAATGACTACCCTTATTTCCTGGTCCTGATTTATTTCAGAGCAGACATCAGTCATCTCCGCGGCCAACTGGATATTAATCGCGTTATCGGCTGCGGGCCGGTTAAGGGTGATGGTGGCGACGTGCTCCGCCGTTTGGTAAGTAAGCGTCTGATAAGGCATTAGTATCCCCATCCTTCATAATTAATATCCGATGATGACTTAGAATGGCCATAGCATCGGTATCAACAGCACCGCTAATCCCCAAAATATAAGATTAAGTGGTCCACCAATACGAGTGAAGTCAACAAAACGGTAGCCACCAGGAGCATATATCATGGTATTGGTTTGATACCCTACCGGTGTAGCAAAGCTAGTCGACGCGGCAAAGGTTATGGCTACTAGGAATGGTCTGGGGTCCACATTCATGGATATTGCCAGGGACAGGGCAATCGGTGCCAGTATTACAGCCGCAGCATTGTTGGACATAGTCTCGGTTAGTAATGCCGTAACTAAATACAGCACCGCTAGAACCATCAGCGGACCAAAGCCATAAAAAGGTTGCAATACGGTATCCGCCAACCAGAGGGACGCTCCGTTTTGTTCCAAGGCCAGCCCCAAGGGAATAATACCACCAAGCAGGACAATCACCTTCCAGTCGATAGCATTATAGGCTTCCTCGAGGGTAAGACAGCGCCCCACCACCATACCCACGGCGCCGATTAAGGCGGCCACCAGAATGGGTACTATGTTAAATGCGGCCAGGGCAATAACCAGACCCAGTATCACCAGCGCAATAATGGCGCGATCTTTACGAAGATAAAGTTCAGTCAATTCATTAGTCACGATCACATTAGCGGAGTTCAATAGCCGGGATACGTCATCTTTATGAGCCTGAATCAGAAGCGTATCACCACTGGCAAGCTGGATGTCCCAGACACTTTCCCGAAGAATTCTGCCGCGCCGCTGTATTGCCAATACCATTGAACGATATCGGCGGAAGAAATCAGATGTATTCAAGGTCTGCCCGACTAAATTTGAGCGCGGAGGAATCAGGGCTTCAATCAACTGTAATTCAGTAGACCTGAGCTTCTCATCATCTATTCTGACATTGGTCGCTACCTTGAGGTGATATTTATCCTGCAGTTCGATGAGATTATGCACATGGCCATGGAGCAGGAGCACGTCGCCTTCCCTGATGACAGTGTGGGAGGGCCTTGAAGCGGCTTTATCGCCACGAAAGAAATTGGCCAGTTCCACTTTGGTCTCACGACTGAGCCTGCTTTTCTCCCACGTTTTACCAATGAGCGGAGAGTTCTCGCCAACTTCTAGCTCGGCCAGGTAGTCGGTAAGGCGGTACTTGTCCACCCGCTCCACTTCCCCCTTACGCTTGGGCAGCAGCCAGGGAGTCACCATGATGAGGTATGCAACACCAACCAGAGACATCGCCAGTCCCAGAGGGGCGAACTCGAAGAGACCAAAGGCATCCATACCTTTGCTTACGGCAATTGAGTTAACCAGTATATTGGTAGAAGTACCAATTAATGTGCATACCCCCCCAAACTGACTGGCAAACGACAGTGGTATCAGCACGCGAGACGGAGCAATCTTACGCACCTTCGCCAGCACGATAGCCACCGGAATGAAGATGGCCACCGTAGCTGTATTAACGATAAATGCCGATAGAGCGGCAATGGTCACGCACAGAACCAGAATTAGCTGCGATTCTTTCTTACCAGCCAGTCTATCGATGTGGCGTGCCAGCCATTGTACCGAACCGGTACGCACCAGCCCAGCGCTCAAAACGAACATAGCGGCGACTGTTGCTGTTGCCCGATTGGCAAAACCGTACAGTGCCTGGTCTGCATTGATTAAACCCAGTACTATCAATGCCATCAGCACACACAGGGCAATTAAATCAATCCGTAGTTTCCCGGAAATAAAAAGGCCCATGGCAACCGCAACCACCGCCAGGACCATTATGAGGTTCGCATCAGGCATGTCTAATCTGTTCCGTGGGAGATACTTTCCGTTTCATTTATGATTTGCAGCATTACTAGACGCCAATAAGTGATGCTGGCTCTCGGCAAAGCCTGTCAACCACTTTGAGTGGCTTCCACGCAGTTGCGAGTTTATGTTCCCGACAACGCACACCCTGCGCTATTTTTGACTCTTCCAGAGACCGTGGATGTAGCCTATCTGCCCGATGTGCTGGTTGACCTCTACCAGCAGGCGAATGATAAGCTCACCAACGGTGACCCGTCCCAGCCTGGGATGCTCCATTATTCTGCTCAAACCGGCTGGTTCCAGGTTCAGAATAAACTCTATGGTTCGTGCGCGCACGGCTTCACCGTACTGGAGTAGAACACTAAGCTCCGGCACCGGAAATGCGGCCACCTGCTCCACAGTATAACCGAAGCCGCTATCACCGGGATTATTCGGAAGGTTCATTCTCTGGCACCATTTCTCCTCTTCCCAGACCTGGGGTTTCTCTTGAATCAGGGCGTGAATAAACCGGTCCTCAACCCGTATCAGGTGCCAGAGGATAAAGCCGATTGGGTTGGCCTCTGACCCCGGCCGCCACTTTACTCCATCAGGCTCCAGGTCACCCACGGCATCGGCCAGGGTGGTTTTCGTGCGCTCCAGGGACTTCAGAATGAAATCTTTTAGTTCCACAGCAAGCATCCTCCTTAGTTGCCACTTTAATGTAGTCGTTTGTCTGGCCCCTGTCAATACCCCGGCACCCATCGACGTTTAGGCTATTGACAAAGCCAGGTTAGCCACTTAAAGTGTCAATTGGATGAGTGGCGCCAATGTCACCGACGGGGTAAGACCTGAATTTCTTGGCCTTCGATGTCACCGATGGCAGGTCTCGGCTCGCTCGATGCCGCTTTTCACAGATTTGAGGGATTGCACCCCGACACGGAGCATCTCCCAGACAGCCCAGTCAACACTAACCTCCGGCTGGTTTTTTCGTTATTAAGTATGAACGACTAGTTAGGAGTAGATGAAAGTATGTTTAACAAATCGAACGTGAACTTTGTCATTGATGCCCTGATGTCCCTTTGCATGATGGCAATGGCCGGGATAGGCCTGCTAATGAAGTACGTGCTGTTACCAGGCAAAGAGGCGCAGGTCAAATACGGCACAAAAGTAGACCTTTATCTTTTCGGATTGGACCGGCATGAATGGGGAACAATCCACCTCATCATCGGATTTGTCTTAGGCGGGCTACTGGTACTCCACATAATTCTCCATTGGACACAGATACTGAATATGTACCGTAAGTTAATAAGTGGTCAAGCCCCAAGAAGAATAATTGCCGTGGTCTTCATAATTATCAGTCTAGTTTTGGTAGTCTTCCCCCTCGTGGTGAAACCGGAAGTACAAGAATTTGAACGTGGCAGAGGAGAAGGCCGCGGACGCAGTTATTTAGAGGAGAGACCGGAGACGCCTAATATCCTTAAAGAGCTTACCGCCATGCCCGCCGGTAAGCCGCAAGTTCACGACACTGCTTAAATGCACATAGAAGCAAAAGGAATAATTGCGAGAAGTGAGTATCCGCATAATTGTCTGTATGAAGCAGGTGCTTGACCCGGAAGCTCCTGTTTCCTCCTTCAGAATCGACCCAGAAGCAAAAAGGGCCATCCCCGCCCGAGGGACGCCCCCGGTATTGAACCCTTTCGATGAGAATGCGCTGGAGGCGGCTCTCAGGGTGAAAGATACTCAAGACACCAGGATAACGATAATCAGCATGGGGCCAAAATTTGCCCGCACCTTGATGGTGAAATCGCTGGCGGTGGGTGCCGATGACCTGATTCTCCTCGAAGACCCAATGTTTGACAGCTTCGATACTTATTTTACCGCCCACACACTGGCTACCGCGATAAAGAAAACCGGGGAATATGACATTATCCTCTGCGGCCGGGAGGCAGCGGACACGGATGCTGGCCAGGTTGGCTCCGGTATCGCCGAGCTTCTGGGAATCCCCGGTATTACTATGGCCCAAAGGGTGGAGGTTAGTGACGGCAGGGTGAGAGTGGAACGGGTAGTATCAGACGGCTATGAAGTA
>SDBU01003469.1_pt1 | contig 20022 bp, 19 predicted proteins | sample 2277071 | NCBI WGS metagenome assembly SDBU01 (sample SAMN10397929, study PRJNA504765) | marine sediment metagenome | isolation source: marine sediment core GS08_GC12, 126 cmbsf | place: Arctic Ocean: Gakkel Ridge, Loki's castle | collected 2008
GTGCCTTTTTCTCGCAATTTAAAAGTGGTAGTCCCTCGACCCAAATCGTGCTGTATAGCTATAATTTTAAAACCCAAAAGTGGGTCAATTAGTAGTCCGGAGATGTAATCGATCGATACCGCTGTGCCTGCAATCGCGTGCCCAGCGATTGGCACGTTATCGTTTCTTGAAAGGTTTGGCTTGATGTCAACGGTTACGGTGTCAAAAAAATTGAGTACACCCGGCATGTAGTCGGTCGTAAGAGACAATTCCCTTTTCGGGAACTGAAACTCGTTAAGCAGATTGTCAAGGATTGCTTGGCGCGTTGCGGTGTTAGTTATCGCCCCAGTTGAAAAGCTACGGCGCGTAACACCGTATCGCGTTAAGTACCTACTCAATGATAGCGCTGATAATGACGTACCACTCCAGTACCAAGCATTCTTAACTCGCTGCCGTCCGTTGTTAAAGTTGGTAACACTGTAAACGTTATCACGTGCGCCCGCGCTGGCGTCGTGGGAGTTAGCAAAAAACCGATACTTGACATCATTGGTGTTGTTTCGACCGGTCACAATCATGTCGCCGTTGCCGTCAACGTACATCACAGAGTTTGCGTAAAGGAGGATTTCATTCATAACGAGATCGAGTTTTTTTCCGTCATAATCGCTAGAATTGTCTATCGTCACATCAAGCGAAGGGTTTATGTTGGCTTCAGAAACTCCGATATATCGGGTTACCTCACCACGATTACACAGGATGAAAATTGCATCTTTTACAGTCACCGCGCTTGAAAGCGCACCGGCTACAACGTAAGTACTTTTTAATATCGACTCAAGTGACAGGATAGTGGCCCGCACAGTGTCATCCTGGCTAAAGCGCATCGACCTTTCGTCAAGAATGCCATTAAACGGTGTAGCGGGTAAGCGTTCGTCGTCGTCTGTGATGTAGCCCGCTTCGATTTTTATTTTTGATAAATCACGACTTTCAAACGCCGCCCAATAGCTTCGACTATCAGTATTGTCGTTAAATTTTCCTGTGGAATTATCGAAAATGACTTGAACGTTGTTGGCGACAAACAAACCCACGTCAAAATTACCTGAGTCAAGCGCAAACGTGATACAGCCAAGACCACGGGTTTCCACCCAACGTGTGATGTCAATCCAATCAGTATCAAAAGACCCGTCAGCGTATCGACGTTTAAGGTAAACATCAGTGTACACACGGTTAACAGTCTTTTTCACTTCACTTAGGAACGACACTATGGAACCTCGGACATCGATAGCGAGTAGTTGAGCGCGTTGACGTATATGTTATTCTCATACGCTGGGCTGAAATCGGTACTAAAAGCCACGAGGAAAATATCTTCCAACCGGTTACCAATGAAGTTTGGGAACCGGAATTGATCCGCGTTAGCACCGCAAGGATAGATCAAAAACTCCTTGTTCAAATCCCACAGCGTGTTCATTAATGTATGATCCGCAAGTACCGGATAGAAAGCAAACGCAAGAGCGCAGTTAAAACTTTCACCTAGAATCGTCTGAGCTACGCTCCCTGTAGCGGCTTTTTTCTTTGCACGGTTTTTAGGGAAGTTTCCTGCATATGTCGGGTAGCCCTCAAAAGTGCCTAACTCCTCACTCACAATGAATTCATAAAGGTACTTTTCAGCGTCAACCACTTGCGTTGTAGTAATGGTGAGCTGTAACTTTTCAGTGTTCACTGAGTCGAATTCGTAGTAGTTCGTCGATTTCTCGTTTGCAGTTTCTGTGATGTCGGCTTGCGTACCTTCCTTGGTTACGACGTTTGCCACGTGCGTCCAGGCAGCACCATTCCAATATTTTACCGTGAAAGCCTTGAAGTTATTTCGCTTGAGTATAACTCTGTCGATATCGTAAGCTGCGCCAAAGTTATAAGTGTAGGTTTCGGTTGTAACGTCGTCTGATCCTACCGACTCCCAACGCAAATACCGCTTACGGTTGCGCGCATACCCGCGCGTGCCTGTGCCTGAGGACACAGCAGCGGTCACATTTTCGTCGTCGATGTCGCCACGATTTTTCCGTAAAAACTTTATGCCCCCTGAGATTGCCATACTATGTCTCACTCCCTACACCAACGTCTATGCGGCTTGTACCGATAGCGTTAGCTTCCACAAGCAAACCTTCAACAAATTCCGCTGCCCCACCGTTGCCTCTAAAAACGAGTTCTACCTTTTGCCCGCCCGATACCGCTGACAGTATGCGATTTAACGTGCCGATCACTTCGACATTATCACTTGCTGAAAATATGCGTTCCCTTGGGTCAATCATTGCCGGTATTTTATCAAGACCACGCGGAGTGAATCCATTTGCCATGTACATTGGATTTGGAGATTTACCAGTTGCCCAGTTTGCAGGATTCAAGCTAGATCGTTCAAGGTCACTAAGAAGGTTACCAGCAGTGCCGCCTATTTCTGGTAATTCTGGCCAGTCCCAATCAAAAAGAAAATCAATCATGTCTTGAAACTGCGTTATCCAAGCGGGAGTATCAAAAAGATCTTTTACTGTATCAGAAAACGTATTAAACGCTGGCGGCACTGGAATTCTAAAGGACTTAAACCAATCGATAATGTTTTGAAATCCAATTTCAAAAGCTCTACCCATCGTAGCCCCTAATGCGCTAACAGCTTTCTCAAGTCCGGAAACCATGCCATTCACAATCGCCACAGCTATGCGGGGCATTGCTGCCAATAACGATTTTACAATACGCTCAAGTCCGCCCTCTATCAAAAGGCTGTCAATTAGCCCCGCAACAATTTCACCAGACGCTGCGATAAGACCGTCTATTAAAGCCTCAACTATGGGCGAAATATTTTCGGCTAAAACTTCTATAATGCCTGGAAGCGCGTCCACGATTGAACGAATTATGACGGGTACAGCATCAAAAAATGCATTAATAACTGCTGGCAGGCCTTTCATAAATTCGGTAATTATGTCGGGTACGGCGTTTAGAAATTCTTGTACCAGCTCGGGTATCATGGCTATTAAGACTGGCAGCGCTTCCATTAAAACTTTTATGATACTGGGCAAGGCTTTCAAAATAGTACGAATTACGACAGGAATGGCAGCTACGATTTTTTTGATAAGCGCGGGCGCGCCTTCCACGAATTTTTTAACAAGCTTCGGAAAAGATGCTACGAAGTTATCGACAATACTATCAAGCCTGCCCAGCGTACCGCTACTAAGACTGAAGCCCTCAGTAGAAAACTTTTCAAGCGATGCCAGCGACGACTCTAAACCCCCCAGCGTATCGCCCGTAAACAACCCGGTAAACAACCCGGTAAACAAGTCGGAAATACCAGAAAAGGCGGCAGCAAAAGTGTTGCCTATAGCTTCGCCCGTAGCTGCCCAAAGGTCTGCGCTTTCTTGCGCCGCTTTTTCCTCAGCGGCTCTTTTCTTGTCGAGTAGTTTTATAAAAATCAGTTGCGCTTTATCACCTTGCGCACTGTCAATCGCCAGTTCATTTTCAGCTTCGCGTTTATTACGTCCAGCGACTTCCTTTTGGAACTTTCCAAGCTTCACTAGCCATGTTTCATGAGCTTTTTCTTGCTCCGCCGCAAGTAGTTCTTGTTTAAGCCTTTCAGCTTCAAGTGCCGCTGTCAGCTCATTTTCTTTAAGTTTTGAAAACGCATCGAATCTTGCCTTGTCACGTTTTCGTATCGCCTCCATTTGTTCTTTTTCAACTTGCTTGCGTCCTGAGATAGTTATAGAGCGCAGCGCTCTATCAATCTTTTCATAAGTAGTTTCCATGCGGCTGGCTTCGGCTTGTAGAGTATCAGCGAGCCCACCAACGTCTTCACCCATTCCTTTAAAAGCCTTGCCCCATTTGAAGCTGAGAGCGGCGACAGCAACACCCATAGCGATAAGGGCTAGGCCAATAGGGTTAGTCGCAAAAACGGCAGTGAGGACGCCAAACGCTGTCGATAGCAGCCCCACGCCTGCAATGATCGAAGGCAGGATCACCGTAATCGTGGCTAACGTAGCGATTACACCAGCCGCTGCTGTGGCGAAAACGCCGATGCTAACGATTATATCCTTAGTAGAGTCGTCAAGGTCTATAAACCAATCGACTACGGTGCCGACGGAGTCTACAAGTTTTTGGAAAAGTGGGGCTAAACGTTCCCCTATTTGAATCGTAAGGGCTTCCATTTTGTTGCCGAGGATAATGGTCTGGTTTTTGAGAGACCCAACTTGATCCTGGTAAGCCTTGCTAAGAGTGGTAGCGGCTATCGTGCTGTCGTTCACAGTCTTTATGATATCGTTATACTTTGATGCCCCGTCAGTGGTCAGAGCAAAAATAGCTTTCTGCGCTTCAATCGAGCCAAACAGTTTTGTAACGCTGTCTTTTGTAAATTTGCTATTATCTGTCAAGGATTTTAGAAACCCGGTTAACCCATCAGTTTGGAGGGCAGTTAAATCAAAAGCGATACCGAGATCTTTAGCCTCTTTTTTCGCCGCCGCCGTGGGGAGCGCTATCCCCGCCATTATCCCGTTTAGTCCTGTGAAAGCTTCACTGGTCTTAATGCCGCCTAGAGTCATAGCGCTTACACTTGAGAGCGTTTCCTCAAAAGAAATTCCCATGGCGGCTGCACTTGCGGCAGATTTTCCGATGTTTTCACTGAGGGCTGCAATTGTGGTTTTACCGAATTTCTGAGCAAGGAAAAATTTCCCGGCTATGTCATCAGCGTTTTCGGCAGACAAGCTATAGGCGTTCATAACTGAAGTGAGCCCGTCAGTACTTTTCGCCACACTGGTATTGCCCGCTACGGCAAGTTTAGCAGATACTGCCAGCGTCTTGGTGGCTTTACTGGCGCTAACGCCTGCTGACACAAGGTCAAACATGGATTCAGTTGCAGCGTCCAGGGCGATAGGCATTTTTGAGAAAACTTTAAGCGTCCTTTTGCTCATGTCCTCAAAACCTTCGGCCAACGTTTGCCCTGAATCTGCAAAAGTATCAGAGTCGAGCAACGTTTTGACCGAAAGCATTGAGTCTTCAAACTTAGCGAACGCCTTTGCGGCTATTACGCCTATACCGGATAGCCCAGCGAACACTGCGCCCGATGCAAGGGCTACCTTTTTCGCCGTACCGCCGATCTTATCAAGGGAATTACTTAAACCGTCGATAGATTTCTGCGCGTTTTTGCTGTCGCCCTTGATTACAATTGTGGTTTCAGTTTTTCTTGCCAACCTTAGCCTCGTTTTTTAGCCTGTCCATGTGCCCTGCTGATATTCTGTCTATGGCAGCGGTGTCTATCTCACCTATGCTCGTACCAGGGGCGTCGGTTTCAACCTTTTTACTTCCCAACATGACACCCACAGCCTCAAATACTTCCATCCTTTCCCTGCTGTACGCCTTAAGCATGTGAAAAGCCTGTTTAGGCGTTAGCTTCAGGACTTCGTGCAGCTTATATGGGTAATGGCGCGATACTCCGCAAACAATATCGCCCCAGCTTACTTTTTTTCCTCACTGTCCTCGGTTACCTCGGACGTTTCACCGGCAGTTTCCTCAGAAGGCTTCGGAAAAGACACTTCCATAAAATGGAAAACCAATTCCACTAGCCTTTCAACTACCATTACAGGCACAGCGTCGGCCAAAGTTGCGGGACTATCAAAGTCGTCCTTGTTTTCAATAAGCAAATAAATAACTTCAAACAAATCGCCGGATTTCAAAGCACCGGATTTGAACTTAGCCGACATTTCTTGCATAGAACCAAACTTATCCTCGATTTTAGAGACGACGCCCAGAGAAACAGGGCCAACCATTACAAAGTTATCCTCACCGTCTCTACCCGGCAGCGGCACTTTTACCGAGTCAGGATAAACGATGTCTGCTAGTGCCGCAATGTCCTCTTTTTTCATTTTGTTTTTCTCCTGAGGGGGTTTAAGAAAGTGCGGGGGAGTTTTTCTCCCCCGGTTAAGTGTTAAGCGTTTACGCCGACAATTTCACGGAAGGTAGCAACGGCGTTAACCGAAGCATCCTGCATTGCCCGCATGGTAATGTCGGAGTTAAGCCAATCCGCTTCAGTATGAGAAACGGGTAGCCCAATTCCTTTGGCTTTGTAAATCCGGGTCTCAAACAGTGAGCCCCCCGATTTTTCCTGAGAGACCATAAACACGCCGAACGCATCAAAAGATGCGGTCGCTTGGCCGATGGTGATAATGCTTGAGCCCGCATTAATTTTACGGACATAAAATGACGCTGTGTCGCCGATAGTAAGAGCAATGACACCCGCGCCGCCTGTGATTTCGACACCGTAGTTTGGCACCGTAACGGGGTTACCTTGAACGATTGTCAGCGGAGTTGCTGTAATCTTAAGGTCGTCGTCCTCGAAAACCGTGTCTGTGCCCTCGGCAAAGTCAACATCACTCATACAGTAGACATCGACGGTAACAGCGCCGACAGCCTTGATGACATAGAGCCCCGTTTTCAAATCGTCCTCGCTACCAGCAAGGGCGCTAGGGATCGTAATACCGGTAGCCGCTACTACTGAAGTGCCAAAAACGTTAGTCGCTGCGCCGACGTTGCCGCTTGCCTCAGCCAAATTTTCCAAAACAGAGGCACCAAGGAAACGTTGGAAAGCAAAGTTGGGCATTTCTTTGATAGTCCCCGAAAGCTCAGCGTTAAGCACGCCGCCTTCAGAATCCCACGGGTACTTACTTGAGCCGCCATGCAGATCATTGAAATCACCTGTCAGGCCAAAGGCCAAAGTGCCAAGTATTTTCATGATACCGTAAGGCAGCAACGTTGAACGATCATACAGCGTACAACTGTGTATGCCGTATATCGTGCGTGGTGCTGATAATCCCATATGTAATAACCTCACATGAAAAGTTTAAGCAGGATAAACAACATTAGCTACAACGCCAAGCGCGTAGTAATGCTTGTTTGCCTCAGTGAAACCAAAACCGGGTGCTGCATCGAAGGTTAGGTTAGGCAAGACCTCATAGTTTTCCTCTAGTACCTTCATTATTGCACGACGATACCGCTGTACGCGTTGCATAACAGTTATCGAGTTTGCCGTGCCCTTTGAGGAAATCACCATTTGCACGAGTACTTCCAACGCTTCAGTAGCGTCCACATGTAACGTACCGCCCAACTCTAAATCGACACCGAAAACAATAGCGGGGACTTTGTCTGGTATGCGTTGACCGAACGACAGATAGTAATAGGCGTTACTATCGATTGGGTCAAGCAAACTGTCTTTTTTCTCCGCATTGATTGCAGCGATTTTGGTATTTAGATTGTCTTGGATAACGCTGGAAATTTTGAGTATGAAATATTCAGCGTCTTTTATCGTACCCATTATCTAACTCCCTATAGACGCGTCCTAAAAGCACCGTCTATCGATTTGTCTATGTAAACCCGAAGCGTGCGCAGCCAACGCTTTTGCAGTGGTGTGTTATCGCCGATAAACCAGAGCGGGCGTCGTGGCATTTTCTTTGTGCCTACCATGTGATAGACGCCGTGGTCTATAGTTGTACCAATTTGAAAGTCGTCTCTGTCTATCTTAAGGAAAGACCCCGGTGCGTTTCGGCGCAGTAGCGACTTAGCTAAGTCACCGTCTAAAAGTAATATCGGGTAGGCCTTGCCCTTCTTTTTTATCTTACGCGCCTTGTACTTTGGGCTTAAGTCTTTGCCTTCCTTGCCCCAGCGGCCCGCTGTTTTCATTTTAAAAATCTGTTTCTCATCCTTGTAGAAATCAGATGCAAAACCTTCAAACAGCGGGCGCATGTCGCTGAGGTTTTCGCTCAATTCGTCAAGCCCCGCTGACAAAAAGTCAAACGGGTCTGTGTCGATTACGAAAAGGCGCTCTACCATTGCGTGGTTTCTTTTTTCATTTTGGGGGTTATGTCGTTTACCCGGTTGTAGTTGTAAAAGTTTACGCCTGTACGCTTTGAAGCGTCAACCAAATCAAGCTCACCTGACTCGATCTTATCTAGCATATCCATAGCCTCTTTCGCATAGTCCTTGGGTGTTGCCTCGTCTGTGGCTTCACCAAATCCGCCTATGACGATTGGCCCGACATCGGCTATCGACAGGTACTCGCAAATTTTCTTGACGACTAACAGCGCCTGCGTGCCCGTTATAGGCGTAACGTAATTGGCATTTACCCGTGAGTCGATAGTTGCACTGTGGCCTGAAATGAATTCAAGTACTTCAGTCTCTTTGATTTTTGACGTAGCATCAAAAGTTACGTCAGGTAAAAACTTTTCCAAGTTAGCTACAGTGCAATAGTTGGCCATGGTTTCGCCCTTAGCTTGGGTAAGAGGGGCGCGTTATGCGCCCCTCGGTTAGAGGTTAAGGTGTCAGAAGTGCGACTTCGCGGTAGGTCACTTTCACTTGGAACACGCCAACTGCGGTTCCAGGATCAGTGAACTGCGTGCCGCCAGACTTGACGTTGAAAACCAGGGCTTTGTTTTCCAGCCCTGTGATAGCGATACCTACCGTTGTTGCCGAGGACGCCCACAGCGCTGTGTCGGGCATTGACATAAAATCGTGAGAGTCGGCAGTCGTGCCAGGAATAAAAGCGGATTTGTCGATGTTTGCAATCAAGGTTCCTGCGGCCACAGTACCAAGGAACAGTACGCAATCGTCACCGTTCGCGTACTCAGCAGTATCGTAGTCGCAAAAGACCTGGATAGTGGTCGGAACATAAATGACGCCTACCTGCGCGGCTACCATTTCGAGATCTCCGCCCGTTGCGCCGTTAAGCGCTAGCAGTTGAGCCCTGCTAATGGTGAGGGTTGCCGCTTTCTCAGCATACGCCGAAGCGGCCCAACTTGACTTCGTGCCATTGCTGGTAAGGATTTCACCCGCGCCGCCGATAGCCAACCTTTCCTCTACACCCGAAGTGCCGCCCTGCATGACATCACCCTCGGTAGTGATAACCGGGCTGACCCAAAGGGCTTTGGTTCCATTGGACGAAAGTCGCTGCCGGTTAGTCCCGATACCCAAGCGCTCAGGAACACCGGACCCGCCGCCCTGAATAACATCGCCTTCAGTGGTCATGATGTCTTGGGCTTCGCGTGCAGCTTCGAAAGCTACGACGATTACCGGGATAACATCATCAGACGACGTACCTGCATCGGAAATCGCATCGGCACGAGCTGATATATACTTGCCGCTCGTGCCAGTTGCCAACTCCCCTTTGCCGTCCGCGCCCGTGGTAATGAAACTACCATTGACAATACTCGCGTCAACCAATAGCTGCGCGCCGCCGCCCGGTAACGCGACTTCGGCGGGTTGCCCTTCAAGGGGCGCGTTCATGAGGACACCACAGGGAATATCTACGGCGCTTGAGATAATCTCAACTTCGCCAAGTACCGTATGGAACTTAACGAAACGGTTCTTTTTGTCCGATAAGTCCGACGCCGCAATGAAACTTTGCGAATTCGACTTAGTATGCATTTTAGATGCCATTTTATTGGATCTCCATTTAACAGTTAAAACAAAAGGTCAAAACAATTCGACGGCTCTAAGGCTACTCGCCTTTAAGCTTCACGACACCATGGCTGAGCCAGTGCGCGATAAGCTCCGGAGGCGCGCCCGTAGCACTGTCACCCTTTTTGAATTTTGTGGTGTCGTGCCGCGTGTCGCCGACAAAAACGTACTCCTTTTTAGCTTCGGGCTCAGGCTTCGGCTTTGCAGCTTCGGGCTCAGGCTTCGGCTCAGGCTTTGCAGCTCCGAACTCTGTGTCCAAAAAGCTGGCATCACTTGCGTTATTTTCTGCGTTAGTCATTGGTTTATTTCTCCAATTAAAAGTTTAATTCCCGTTGTTTCTTGGCATCGCTCGCCCGCCCCCTACGCGCTAGGCTACAGCGTCCTTGATTAGGTACGCGGCTGCGGCGCTCATAAGGTAAGCGTCCCATTCTGCATTTGAGCGCACCCAGGTTCCTTTGCGGTCTTTGTCGTACCATTTATCGACGAAGGTGCTGCCGCCGCGTTCCATGGTGTAGCCGAAAGCCAGTTCTTTGATTTTCGGACGTACGGGAATGTAGACAGCCCAGCAATGCTTGCCCCAAATTTGAGCCAACACGTCAGGCTGTCCGACTTCGGCGCTGTTGTAATAAGCGTTGCCAACAATGACTTCGTGGACGCCAAGCGCTTGGGCTAACATTTCCTCAGTGACACGTTTGAAGCCGATGCCGAAGTTAGCACCGATGCTTACACGGATTTCAGGGAGAATAATCAGCTTGCGGAAAACGTCTTTATTCATGACAAGCGTCATGAGTTTAACCGACACGCCAATCGCGTCAGCAACGGTATTGACGGCAGTCTCAATGTCGCCAAGCGGGTCGTCCGCGCTGTCGCCCCACTGCGCCGTACCGGACAGCGTAGTGTTTTGGGTGATAATGCCGGTATCAGCCATAGTGGTTGCAAGCCCAAACTCGCGTGTGGTGTCAAGCAGCCCTGTGGCGACTTCGGCGGTGTCGCGTTCGACATCAAAAGGTTTGTCCTGGTTACGCTTATCGTAATCGGACGCGAGACCTTTCAGCGCGTACTCGACAAGCGAGTATGCGTCGGTGATAGTTACCGACGTGGTGAAGGTTGGGGTTTCGCCCTCGGGGGCTTTGACGGCGGAAACGATGCGCATACTGTCCGCCGTGTAAACGCCAATTTTACCTGTGGACCTTTTCACAGGCATCGGCTTAAAGATTCGTCTGTTTATGTGACCAAGCGCGATGAAGCCCTTCGCGATTTTGGTCAATAACGGGTCAACATAATTAGCCATTGGTGTATTCCTCCACACCTAAAAATTAACAGTTAAGCCAGAAAACAGAAAACGCTTGAGCGCTACTCGCTCATTTTCGCGTACGCTGCGGCCAGTTTCGGATTGGCTTCGAGGACTTGGTTAACGGCGTCGCCGAATTCCAATTCTTTATCCTTAGCCATAAGCGCCTCAGCCAATTCGTTTAGCTGCGCGTCCGCATCTTTGCTGGTATTGTCCACTTTTACGCCGCCTTCGCCGCCTTTGTTATCGCCAGTGTCGATAACTTTTTCAGCGTTCTTGATGTACGTTTCGCAGGCCTCGAAACCCATTTTTTCGTGCATTTCCACGAATTGACCTTCGGCGAAAACCTTGGTGATTTTGCCGTCAGCCATGCCGTCCTTGACCAGCGTAGCAAACTTAACGTCCGCCGTTGCTTTGTCACTGGCTGTTACCTTATCGCCAAGCAGCTTGAGCGCTGCGGTATCGGCGATAGCTTTCGTTTTGAGGGTTTTGTTTTCCTCGGTTAACACCACGAACTGCGGCTGCATTTCTGCAAATTTCTCAACATCGGCGCGGATCTTGAGAAAATCAATACTGTGATTTTCGAGCAGATCGACGGTTATTTCGGAAAGTTTCATTGGCTTTTTTTCCTCATTGGTTAGTAGTTCACTTGCGGCGATTGCGTTCATACCTTTAATAAAGGGCGTGTTGGTAAGCGCCGCGCCTTTCAGTACCCACTTCGTTACCTTGCCGGTTTCCGCGTCCTCGTACTCAGTAAAAAACTCTGCACTTGTATACAGAAATTCTTTATCATTAATCGCTTCAAAAGCTTTAGGTGTCCAATCGACGCTAACCCAAAACTCACTACCTCGCACGTCAACGTCATTTATCCAACCCGCGGCTATCGTACCATGAGCCGGAGATGTTTCGTGACTGTAGTTAAAAGCGGACTTGATTTTGCGTACGTTGTTTCGAAAACTTTCGGCCAGGGCTTTCAGAACGTCGGCAGTTATTTTGAACGTGCCATATTTCGGGTGCTTATACTCGCCTATTTTAAGTATTTGCACCCATTTTTTTCCGCCGACTTCGGCGAATTTTAACTCTAAACATCCAACAAAAAATGATTCACGCATTTTATAGGTTCCTTGATTTTTGGATTTTAGCCATGGACGGCGGCGCTGTGCCTTTGTCCTTGTACTCCTCTATCAAAGGCGGATTAGTCGGATCGACTTGCAACCCGGTAATCGTAGGTTTCTTTTCGTTAACCGTGATTGGCGTCAAAATGGATCTGCAATTAAAATGATTTGGCGGACGCAGGCGCGCAAGCGCGGAGTCATGCGGCAGCATAATTTGATTGTCCAGACTTAGACATATGTCAGTAGTGCGGCTATCAAGTATCGCGCTGTACTGAAAAGCCTGAATCTGCTTTATGTTTTTATCGTCAAAAAACCAAGCCTCTCGCCCACGCGCTATGTTTTGCGACGTTGCCGTGCTGGCGGCATTGGTAATCTTACCACTGTCGATATAGGCGTCCAGGTCGGCGCTTATTTCCTCAATAATCGCAGCGTCGGAAAGGTCACTTTCTACACCGCTCATAATTCCGAGCGTTATAATTTTCTCAATCTCCGCGCCGTTCGTTACCGCTTGGTATTTCGACTGAAGCTTAATGGCTTTCTTGACATGGTCGGGCAGGAATTGCGTAACGTCGTTATCGGCAAACGCGTACTCTGATAGCTTGGTAGCTAAATCGTTACGCGCTGTCAACATGCCAACCTGCGCGCCGTCGATGTACTGACGTGTTAGCGCGGTCTCATATGACTTGAGCGTTAGATTGAACTCGTCGGCAGCTTTTACCCTGTCGCCTTTCGTGTGGCGTTTCAGTAGTGACGTAACGCCCCGCAGCGCCCTGTCCCTAATCCTAGTAAGCTCACTAATCATAAACGCGTGCAGCTTATCACTTTCGGATTGCATAGCCTTTTCGACCTTGGCTAAGTCCTCAGCGTTTTCGTATTCTGTTAGTTTCCTGCCGTAGGTGCGTTCGGCAAGCTTCGGCGCTGGCTTGGGCTCAGGCTCAGGCTCAGGCTCAGGCTCAGGCTCAGGCTCGGGTGTAGGTGTGGGCTCAGGCGCGGGGGGTTTCAACGCTGCCGCGTCCTTGGCCGCTTTCGCTGCTTTCGCCTCGTCCTCTTCGCGGGTAGTCTCTGCCATTGGCAGGTTGAATACTTCACGTATGTACGCCTCAAGCCTGTCGTCCGGACGCACGACTTGAGTAGTGACGAGTTTTTCAATAATGTCTGAAAGCTCTTTACCAGCTTTCTGGTTAATGCCTGAACATTTGCACTTCGGGACTTTGGCCGCTTCGCCGAAATTCCAACGGACAAGACTTTCGCTTATGTCGTCCATTGTCTCTGCGATGTAATCACCAATGAATTGCAACGCCGCCAAGGCGAAATCACTCATGTCCGAGCCGAGCGCAAACGAGCCACTTGACGAATTCGTTCCCAACTCAAGGAACTGAAACAAAATCGACTTACTCATTTGCACGTCTTCATAGGCAATAGCTTTCATAATCTTGTCAGCATCAAATGGAATTTTAATCAATTCAATTTCATAGTCAGCCGGTATCACCATGAAACTAGATTCATGCAGCGCGAACGCTCGCATAGATTCTATGAAATCGGCTTTATCGGTATCAGTTTCCGAGCCACGCGGGTACTTTCCGACCGGTGTGCCAATCGCCGCTTTCTCAATACCGATAGCGATAAGTTTAAGGTAAAGGTTTTTCCTGAGCCACGCGCCGTAAATTGAGCGCAGCAAAGCGATACCTTCCCAGTTATCACCTTCACGCTCGTTTGTCAGGATGCTTAGGCGCTCTACCGGTATGACAACGTCACCGTCACCTTTGACCGTGTCACCATAAGCAAGTTGGCGAACGCCATGTAAACCTTTATGGTCTATGTTCCACGACTCGATGGAAAGTTGCTTTCTAAAGCCCATACCTACAAGCGTGTGGACAAGCCCAAAATCCGGGTGATCGTACAGGGCAAACTTTTTTTCGTGCAATGAATGTCCAAAGTCAAGAAAACTCAGCGCCTCGCCAAACCACTGACTGAATTTAAAAAACTTTCCACTAAACCAAACCCAATCAAGGTACTCAGCAATTTCTGCTTGCTGGTCATCGGTAGCGCCGTCCGAAGTGTGCGTGTACTTGGCAGACATCAGCGGGTTTTTTATGGCGTGCAGTACCATTTTTACCTGCGCGTCCGATCGACGCATTTTCTCGAAAGTGTTTAGCGCGTCAACGTCCTCCCACTCGGTTAAGTATTCCTCAGAGAAATACCCCGAATACACTGACGTACCCGTGGAACCGATGTAATCCTTGCTTGTCCTGGAAGTTTCGTTCAGTAACGCCATGGTCGGCCTTTCTGTTACAGCCCAGCGGTTAGATTCACAATATGATAATGAATTCGGTACAACAAAGGACTGTCGCCGGTTGCTATCTCATCAATCAGAATTGTAATGTGTACGGCGTCGTTTGCTTCGTTAAGCAAATCGAGCCCATCTCCTAGGGTGTCGTCCTGGCCGTACAGGGAGGGCTTTGCAAATCTCGCCTCATCACCCGCCTGATCCATAAACGCGGTTGTTTCAATGATCAAAATATCGGTGCCTGAGTTTACGTATTCAATCAGAAAATCCTCACCGGCTGCGATCCCGTCATATGCGGTTGAGTCGTAATCGTAAAACAAATAAACGTTATCAATGACAACCGCCAACGTAGCGCCCGGCGCGGCTATCATTACAACGGGTGAGGCGTTTAGCGTCTTAACGTCAGCGGTCGCAATGGTGCCCGTAATAACCGAGCCAGCTAAAAGCTCATACTGTGGGTGATCATTATCACCAAGACCGCTTAGGTTTCCGTGGTCCGATGGCGCGGCAGCACCGATGGACGGGTTAGTCGTACCGCGCAAATCCTGAATAGATTTTATTTCGATCCGAGCGTCGTTATTTGTAAAAGTGGTTTTGTACCGAAACACGACTTGATAGAGCGGCACTATCTCAGCTGAGGGCAACCCTGTAAGTACAAGCCCGCCAAAGGTTGCTTGTGTTGCCCCACTTTCGGTAAAGTACTCCGCTTGGCCTGAAATCGCCATAAATCCGTCAGTAGTATCATGAGCGTTCGACGCTACTATCCATGTATTTGAGTAGTAGTTGTTTGTCATTGACGTTAACTGGTAAGTCCCCCCGCCAGCGTCCTCATTCCATTTCGCAACGTTGCCCGCGTGATAACCGGGTATCGTGTCGTCGGTGCCGCCGACAGCCCACACGTTACTTGCGCCAAGCCTGTACCATTTATTCCAGTTGCTGCCCTCAACTTTTGCGTCAAGCTCTAACTCAAGGTCCTCGTCGTGGAAATCTGAAGCGCCTAGCGCTATCTGCACGTCTACAAGCAAATCAGAATCGACGACGTAACCGCTGGCCACACCCCCCGATCCATATTTCGCGCCTTCGACTTCATGTAGTAATGTATGAGTCGCCCAATCCATAACAATATTGTGGCGTTCCTCCATAAACCAAGCATCACTCGTCGCGTTATTCCAATAAAGCATTGCAACGGGGACTTCACTTTCAAAATCAAAAGCGACAGTCGAAGGTGTGGGCGCAGTTGCGGCGGCGTCGGTAAAGCGTATGAAGTACAGCCCTGTAACAGCTGGCACTGTCCAGGTAGCGTCACCTGAAGATGTAAACTTTGTGCCTCTGTACCAGTAAACGTAAGGATGACTCAGTGTAACCGTTGGCGTGCTAAACGCGAGCGTCGCCGATGTGTCCTCAAAACCTGTGGGTTCTGCTGTCGTCGTTTCTATTAACAACTCATTGGTTTTGAAAGTGTCGAGATCGGCGTGCGTCGTCGTACCTTTATCCGTTAACGACGTGTGTGATTTTGTGGTGATGTCAGCGATGTCTGACGTAGCTTTGTCGATCTGTGCCCATGTGTAATCATTGGTTGCCGCAGTTATCGCGCCTGTACGCGTGAACACTGACGTAATGGCGGCAATGTCCGTTGACTCTGTCCAGACAGCCGCGCCCACTGTGTTATCAAGACATATATACGCCTTGTCTGCTGTTTGATCGACCCAATGGGAACCGGGCTCATAACCGTCGTTTGCGTCGTCACCAACACCTGGAGCAGTCGAGGCTTCGTAATTGGTGTAACGTATTTCGGGAGGCACCCAAACAACGTTAGCGGTCGCTGACAATGCCGTTAAAAAAAGCGCCAATAGCGCAAAAGTTTTCATTAATTTTCACTCCCTGTCGGCACTTCCTTGCGGCAGGTAAGCGCATAGGTTCCTGTAGTATTCGACCCGTGAGCGTACGAAAATTTTAAGCCCGCTAGGGCTTTTACTGATACCGACCATATGTGACTGCCCGCCGCCGCGCCTAGCGTGTAGGCCGTACCCGAAATGGTTTCGTAGTTAGACCCGTCAACTGTAGCGCTAATCGTCATGGTCGCATCGGTGTGACTCGCTACACTCCAAACGATTTGGCAATCGACTTGATCCCATTGGCTCGCGTCAACGGCATGCGTGCGCGTTGTATCTAAGTCCTGCGCCGTTGCCACGACGCCAACAACGTCACGCCTATTGGACGTACCTGCGTCAACTGTGCTTTCCAAATAAGCAAAATACCCCAACATCAAAAGTACAGCGGCTAACATAAACTTTCCAGCATGTCGCCCGGTGTCCAAAAATCCCATTACATTCCCTCCAAAAGTTTTTAACACTTAACCCCGCCCGATAAACTTCCCGCCAGTGTTGACGGCCCCTTTCCGCTTAGCCCCGTCTTTATGAATTTCCCAGGCGCAAACTGTTCAAGGAAACTTAGCGCCTTTTCGATAACGTCGGGAAAATCGTCGTGTCCCCATGCCGGGTAAAAGAAAACTTGATTCATAGCTTCAGGATAAGCGGTCGCGTAATCGTCCCTGAAAAAATTAAAGCCACTGTAAAGTAGCGGCTGCATGACTGTGATTCGTTCTTGTTTGTTGCGTGATTCGCATATGCCTGTGATCGGACAACTAAACCCAAGTTTGGCGTGGAGCTTGTAGAGGGTCTCGGTAAGCAGAGTGGTATTGTTAGTTTCATAAACAAACTCACGTACCTTGTACTCAGCGTTTCGTTTAGCGACAAGCACCAACAAAGAAGCCAACTCGTGCTTAACATCTATGGCATCGAAAAATACACGCCGTCCGTTTAGCAGGTTGACCCAAAACACTGCCGGGAAATCTGAATGCTGTTTCCCTAGCGAAGGATCCAAGAAACAATAGTTGCTACCTTTGGTTATATCGTATTGGGTCTTTCGGAGAAAGTGCAACCTTTCTTTAATAAAAATTTGAAGCCCCTCGGGTAGGGGTTCGTTAAGGTACTGACATGAAAAGAAAACTGTCGATAGTTCAGCTTTTAGATCCTCGATCATTGACAGAGTTATCAATTCAGGATAGCGTAACGTCCCATCTTTTTTGAACACCCCCTCGATCTCAACCGACATGCGGGCTTCCGACCGCGCAGTTGACGACCATTTGCGCATCACATGGTCCATTAAATCACGCAAATGCCAGCGTGTTCCAATAAAAATCATTTTGCGTATTTCGATGCCTTTGTAAATAAACGGGACAAGCAACGGGACAAGGGAATCAAACCAACGCTCTTTCGATGTCCGTATTTGCTCACTTTCGCGGTCGGGTTTATCACAAGGGTCGTCAATGAGAATAACGTGCGGGTGAATGCCGTTGGTGCTGCCGCCTGCTGTGCGAAACATGAGGCTAGAACCCCTGGCTATCTCGTCACGGCCAACAACGTTAAAAACGTCCTGCGTGTTCTTGCGTGCGCTCGCGTCACGTGTGATGCCAAACACGAAAGCGTAAAGCGACTCTGAGCCAAAGCCGATGTAATGGTCCAGGTGCGCGCTTACTTCGTCAAGCAGCGTAGCGTTAGAGCTTGAGTAGAAAAACCGAATCTTAGCGCTGACGGTAGCCCACACCCAAAGGATAAGGGTCTCTGCATAGATTGTCGTCTTAAAGGTGCCGCGTGGCTTAAGCTCCATTAGCCGATCGTATTTCCAGAAATCCAACTGAAGCTTATCGCACCATTTCTTGTGTGTCTGATCAGTAAGCAGGTCAAAGCCGAGGACGTACTTCGCCATGAAATACATGCTGGTTTTCGACGCCTCAGTGATAAGCATCTTACATGCTTCCACGTCATCAGCGTCTAATTCCTCGTCGCCAATCAAGTGTACGCGCAAATCCTCGCACGCTTTTATGGCAGCGTTTCTGTACTCGTCCGTAAGCTCCACTTGGTTTCCTTGCTAAACTTTTGCTTCCTTAACCGTGTAGCACGAAAAATCTCGGTACTGCGTTACGGAATGACATAGCCTCATACCATAAAAATCATTTTCCCCTTCACCGTCCCCATCACTGGGCTTAATCGAAACCGGCTTCCAATGGTGACAATGAACACACGGCGGGGCGGTAACGTTCTTAAGCTCTTTCACGGTTCCTGATTCTTGCGCGGTATAGTCGTGCCTTACAAAATCTTTCCAACTGATATACATGTCTTTCTCCTTCAGTTTTTGAACGAAATAAATTCGAATTCCCCGCAGCGCCAGCATTGGCACCAAAAACCCCCGGCAGAAATTACCGTAGTTGACGACTGGTCCGCCTGTATTAACTGAATCCACATATGTTCACACACGGCGCGCCCTCTCAATCAAACATCGGATCAGTAGCGCCAACATCAAGGGCTGGCTTTTCCTTCGATGCTTCGATGCGCTTTGTGTACGCAGCCAAAACCTTGTCGTGGCTAACGGGTTGCACCTGGACAGGCCCACCGCCTTGACCGGTTAGCGCTATCTCAGATTTCTTGGCCCAGCGTTCGCTGTACTTGCGCTCTAATATCCAAGTCGCCGCTCGCCATTCCCCTTTATCGACCGCATCGATTACCGTGCCTATCAAAAACGACTCCGCTATCAAGTGCGCCTCGGCAATGTCACGAGCAAACTCAAAGAAAATGCCGTCACCGTCCTCTTTACCCCGCGCTATCCAAGCGGCTACCGTGTTCGGATTGACGCTCGCAAGCTTCGCCGCTGTCGTGTTGTAGTGCCCTTTGGCGATTGCTGAAACTATTACGTCGTACCGCTTTGGAGTTAATTTCAACCTACTCATTTTACTTTCTCCGATTTGTGCTATCATTAACATGTACTGAGGGATTAAGAAACATTGCTATTTGGGGCGGCGCAAAGCCGCCTCTTTCTTTTCCTTGATTTCCCTTTCTCTGTTTGTTACCGTCCAACTTCACGGATTGGCATCGCAAGACCCGCGCTTGAAAAGGTTTTACCGTTCCCTTGCAAGCGCGGGCACTTTTTTGTTTACGCCTCTATATTCCTACTGTGTTTACACGTACGGCACTGAAACGTCAGCAGCGGGGGTGTATCAAATCTAAGACTCGTTCGTACGTGCGTCATTACCGAATCACACTTAGGACACTGAGGCACGACGACACCGAAAACGACAGTTGATTCCTCTTTAGGAATTTCAGCGCATCTACATTTAATTTCCATACTAGCGATAACCCTAAGACACGCAAAGCACGTAACGTCGTCCTCGTTTTTCGTGTAGCTCCCCGTAACGACGTCGCCCCCGCACTCAAAACCCCACGTACACTCATTGATGGCCCTGTACATGTGCAGCAGTTTTTCCTCTGGCTCAAACCCGTCAGACTTTTTAACCGGGTGTGCCAAGCCGTCGTTAGCAAGGTACATCATGTCCCCTGGTTTGAAACTGCATACCGCTTTGCCTTGCATGACATGCGTAACGGGCGACAGCAACAACGCAAGCTTACTAATACAATCGTCGCACAGATGCGTGAAGTGATCGACTAGAGGGCCTAACCGCCATTCATTGCCGTACATACCTACACCTTTTCCTTTATGCTTATTGTTTTCGTCAAGCTCCATTCGTTTAGTGCATATGTTGCATTCGTAAAATTTAATCTCTGTCATACCGTTCTTTCCTTTCAAGTTAAAAAGTCTAAAGCGCCAACACGACGCTTGGCAGTTTCAAATGAATCGCTGTCTCGCTCCACACCGATAAAACCAAAGCCCTCATGTATTGCAGCAATGCCTGTCGTGCCGCTTCCCATGAAAGGATCAAGAACAATCCCGCCTGCCGGTGTCACAAGCCGACAGAGGTACTGCATTAGCTTGATTGGCTTCACGGTTGGGTGTTTATTGCCCTCGCCGCGTTCACGTTTTGATGC